>Ga0209780_1000891_pt1 | contig 18063 bp, 18 predicted proteins | sample WorMetexBAHAMAS2_FD_187384 | JGI IMG/M metagenome (GOLD analysis project Ga0209780, IMG submission 187384) | Marine gutless worms symbiont microbial communities from Max Planck institute for Marine Microbiology, Germany - Inanidrilus exumae... | ecosystem: Host-associated > Annelida > Digestive...
CGAGAACGCCGTCGATCCTGCGCAGCAGGTGATCGCGCGGAACCCGATCCTCGAGACAGAACTCATAGAAAAGCCGGCCCTGCCGACCGACCGGCGCACCCAGCATCACCGCAATCCCCCGCTGACAAACCCAGCGCCAAGGAATCACGCACGGAAGCGTCACTCAATCGGGTTTTTCAGCAGCCTCGGCTACATGTGGCCGCCGTGGCCACCTGCACCCGCGCCCTTCACCTCCACCTCGACGGTGACGGTTCCGGCTTTTTCGAAGGTCAGGGTCAGCGGAAAGCGGGCGCCTTCGACCAGCGGCGCCTTCAGGCCGATCAGCATGACGTGAAGCCCGCCGGGCTTGAGCTCGGTCATGCCGCCGCCCACCACCTCGATGGCGTCCACCTTGCGTATGCGCATGATGTCGCCCTCCTTGATGTGGGTGTGGAGTTCGACCACCTCGGACACATCGGCGGCGGCGGAAACGAGACGGTCCGTCGCACCGTTGTTCATCAGCTTCATGAAGGCGGCGCCGTTCTTCGCCGTTGGCGCGGTGGCACGGGCGAAGGGATGATCGATCTTGATGGGTCCGTGTCCGTGCTCGTGGGCCGCGGCGGGACCGGCGAGGCCGGCCACGACCACCGCAACGATCAGGAGGGATAACGCTTTGACAGTCATTGGTTTCTCCGATTCAGGAGCGATAGGGAAACAGTGAGGCACATCCCTGTCGCAAAGGCGTGCGGAAAACCGGAATTGGGTTAATTCCCGAGCCCCGGTCCGCATCTATTCAGGTTTCAGAGGAATTCAGATGAGCGCGGGCGGATCGCGGCCGAGGTTCTGCCGCGCACGAGGGGACTCCGCGCCGGCCCGATGGTCGGTGTGCGGTTCCTGGACGGAAGAAGCGATCGGTGAAAACGCGATGGTCTCGGCCGGCAATGCCGGCGCGCAGGCGAGCGTGCGGCACAGCGGGCAGGCCTTGTCGACGGGGTCGGCCGCCGGCTCCTGATCTGGCGATGATGGGTCGCCTTCGGCGGCCAGGCGAACGAGGCCGGCCGGCGAGCAGATTTCCAGCAGCGCCGCGGCCAGCGCATCGGCGGGGCCGTTGGTCCGCGACGACAGGTCCGCCGCCGCCAACGGCACCAAAAACTGAACCGCGAACGACAGCATGAGCACGCGCGCGGCGAACCCACGCCAGGACGGTTTCCGCCGCCGCCTGATCCCGTTGTCTTTCCGTATGGAGATCGTTCTCATCTGCGCCCCTGTATAGCGCGCTTTCTCAGGGCGCCGCCACCCGGGGGCTAGTCGGGACCCGCCGTGCCTTCCGCTGCCTCGGCCGGTGCCGGTCCGTCGACTTCCGCTGCGAGCGCGGCTGCCGCCGCGGCACCCGAAATGGCCGTCGGCGTATCGACAATGACCCGCCGAGGGGCGAACTCGATGCCGTTCTGCGCAAACGCCTCCTGGATGCGCCGGAACACCTCCCGCCGCAGCACGAACTGCTCGCCTGGCTTGGCCATGAACTTGACCCGGACGATGAATGCCGAGTCGTCCATGCGGTTCACGCCCTGGGACTTCACCGGCTGCAGGAAGTTCTGCCCGTACTCGGGATGCTCCATCAGCTCCTGCCCCACCCGCTTGACGATCTTGCGCACCTTTTCCAGGTCGGCGTCGAATGGCACGCGCAGCTCCAGCTTCATGATCGCCCAGTCACGGCTGTAGTTGGTGAGATGGCCGATCTCGCCGAAGGGGATGGTGTGCAACGGCCCGCGGTGATGGCGCAGGCGCAGCGAGCGGATGGACACGTGCTCCACCATGCCGCGGACCTCGCCCACCACAACGTACTCGCCCACCCGGAAGGCATCGTCGATCAGGAAGAACACGCCGCTCAGGATGTCCTTGACCAGCGTCTGGGCGCCGAAACCCACCGCCAGGCCGACAATGCCGGCGCCGGCCACCAGCGGCGCGATGTCCACCCCCAGTTCCGACAGGACCACCAGCGTGACCACTACGACGATGGTGACCAGCAGAACTTGCCGAACAGTGGCACCAGCGTTTGCAGGCGGGTCCCGCCCTTGCCGCCGATCTCACCCGGTTCGGGCTCCTCGGCGCCGTCCTCGCCGGCGACGGCCTGGGTGATCGCCGTCTTGACGATGCCCCACACGGCCGGCGCGAGGATCAGGGTGATGATGATATCGAACAGCGCCCCGGCGACGGTGTCGCCGACGCCCTCCGCCGCCATGCCACGGATGTCGATGTTCCACAGGCCGGCAAGGGCCAGCAGGCTGACCACGCCGATGACGATGCGGAGGTTGCGGACCAGCACGTCGCGGTATTGCAGCCGTGTCTCGTAGTCATGCAGGGACATGGGCTGCGTGGTGCCGCTCTCGGTCGCCATCTCCGCGCCCTCGGTTAAGGGTTCCATGTCCGCGGTTGACAGAGCTTCAGGGATCTCCGGCGGACCGCCCGAGACGCCGAGGAGGCCGGTGAGCACCGCCCGCGCCACCCAGTCGATGACGGGAAGGGCGACGAGGATGCAGAGGCTGAGGATGATGGAATCGGCGACGCTCTCGCCGGTGATCAGCCGCTTGACGTTCCCCAAGAGCCAGACACCAACGAGGAAGCAGGTGACGAAGATATGCCAGTTGTCGGCCATCATCTGCCGCGCGCGGGAAACCGGCGCGTCGGGTGATGCCGCCTCGCCGGTCATCAGTCGGGCTACCGTTTTCCGGTCCACCCACACCAACGCGATGATGATGGCCGTGATGACGCCCGAGAGCACCATGCCGATCAGCAGGAAGAACCCCAGGTCGGGCTTGGCCAGCGAGGCTTCGAGGCATTCGCCGAGGTAATAGGCCACGGTGATCGATGCCACGATCAGCACCGACCGCCGGTAGATGGTGCGGGCGGTGGTGTCGTCGAGAGGGGTGATCCGCAGCCAGGGCGAATCCGGGGTGACGGCGAAACACACGACAGCTGACGTGACACGAATGATCAGGATCGTCAGCAGGACAGCGGTGATGATTTCCCGTGTGGGCTCGTGCCCTTGATAGAGGAGGAAGAACACGCCCACGGCGGTGATGCCAAACACGGCGATCCCGAGGAGATCCCGGACGAGCACCAGCATCAGGATGCAGAGCTTGCCGAACAGAGTCCGCGTGCCGGCCTGCTCGATGGTGTCGGCGAAGCGTTTGAACAGGCGCCGGAACAGGCGCTCGACGGCAAGTCCCCCCACCACCATCAGCAGGATTGCCAGCCCCATCATCGCCAGGTGGCCGGTGCCCTGACCCGCCGACACATGGTTGACAATCTCCGGGCCGATCTCGTGCAGGCGAGGCAACGCCCCGATCATCAGCGCGAGTCGCTCCCTGAGCAGGGCCAGGGCATTGTCTGATTCACCGACGAGGTCCGCTTCACGTCCGCCCGTGTCGACCGCCGCCTTGTCCAGTTGGCGGAGCAACAGCTCGCGTACCTCCGAATCCGACAGCCGCGACAAGAGCGTCCGGATCTCATCGCGGGTCATCTGCTCGGGAAGGGGCTCTGGTTCGCTGGGAACTGCCGCGGGCTGCGACACGGTCCCGATCACCGGCGCCGCGCCGGAGGCCGCGCTTCCTGTGGAGACGACGGCGAGCCAAATGGCCACAGCCATCATGGCCAGCAACGAAAGGCGCCCAGCCAAGAGTCCACTAGGGATCGGGTGTCGTGGAACCATCGGTGCTAAACTCCCCGATGACCGTATCCCATAGTCGGGACCGGAGGCCAAGTCCCGGCGCCAACGCCTAGTACGGCGTTCCCTGCTGGCGGCCGTGCTTGAGGGCCTTTGCGTGCCACTCGAACTCGTCGAGAAAACGGGCGACGCGCCGCTCGTGCGCTGCATCCAGCGGTGTGCCGTCGTCCTCGAACTGGTCCTGCACCTTCGGCATCGGGAAGATGGAGGAAATGCTGGGCATGCCGAGCTCGGCGAGGGTCATCCGAAGCTGCATGGCCGCGCGCACGCCGCCGAACGGGCCGGCGGAATAGCAGGCGATGGCCGACGGCCGCCAGAACCATTCCTCCAGGAAATGGTCGAGCAGGTTCTTCAGCGCCGGCGGAATGCCATGATTGTATTCGCCGCTGACGACGAGGAACCCGTCGGCGGCGCGGATGATGGTGGCGAGCTCCTCCAGGGGTGCCGGCGCCTCGCCCTTCGGATACTCCTTGTACATCTTGTCCAACAGCGGCAGTGGATGTTCGGCGGTGTCGACGAAGGCCACCTCGTGGCCGCGCTTACGAAGCTGATTCAAAAGGAAACGAGCAAACTTGATGCCCTGGCGGCCCGTGCGGACCGATCCATACAACACGACAAAGCTGAGTGACATAACGATACCTCGATGATGCTGAACGACGGGCGAGTCGCACGCGAAGACGTCATTTCGTGGCGGCTGTCCTTTCGGTTATCCGCGGCCGGAGACGGGAAGCGCCACGCCGGTGACCGCCCGCGCCGCATCGGAGGCCAGGAAGGCAATGACGTCGGCGATCTCCTCCGGCTTGACCCATTTGGACGGGTCGGCATCGGGCATGACCTCGCGGTTCTGCGGGGTGTCGATGGTGCCGGGGAGGATGGCGTTCACCCGCACGCCGCGGGCCTTGGTTTCCTTGGACAGGCTCTCCGTCAGGCGCAGCACCGCCGCCTTCGATGCGCTGTAGGCGGCGAGGCCCGTCGGGGCGGAGAGCGCCGCACCGGCGGAGACGTTGACGATGGATCCGCCGCCCTGCTCCAGCATTGCCGGCACCACCGCGCGACAGGTGAGCAGGGTGGTCCGCACGTTCACCGTCATCATCATGTCCCACGTGGACAGCTCTTCTTCGTCCACCGTCTTGCCGCCGCGAAAGCCGCCGACGGTGTTGACCAGCGCGTCGATACGGCCGAAGCGCTCCAGCGCGGACGCGACCATGCCTTGGACGCTGTCCTCCGCGGTGAGGTCGATGCCGCCGCACAGCAGGTGGTCGCCACCGGGCCCGAAGGCCTGCTCCAGTCGATCTTGCGACCGGTCAATGAGCACCAGCTTGGCGCCAGCCGCGCCAAAAGCGTTCGCCACCGCCCGGCCCAGATTGCCCACCGCCCCGGTCACGATGGCGGTCTTGTTCGATAGGTCCGTCACGTCATTTCCCCTGTCGTTGTTACTCCTCGGTGAGCAGGACCCCATGGCCGTCCGGATCGCGCACCATCACCGCCGAGTCGAAACCCAGTGCGTCGTCACCCGGATCAATGGCGCCGGGCGACACCCAATCGAAACGGCCGGCGCGAACGCCCGTGGCCGCGCCTTCGGCGTCGCCCGTCTCGATGGTGATGTGCCAGTGCCAGAGGTCGTTGGCCTGGGTGTCCACCGGCGTCGGCCGTCCGGTGCTCGGCGCCAGATACTCCAGGAACTCGATGGCCATCCCGCCCGCCGGCGCCTTGAGGCCGGTGATCCGCAGCCGCGCGCCAAACACGTTGTTCAGGCGCTCCTGCTCGATCCCGTAGTTCTCGGACTCGCCGACAACCCGGAAGCCAAGGGCGTCGCGCCAGAACCGCAGGCTGACTTCCGTGTCGTCAACGACGATAGCGGTATGGTCGATGCCGAGGAACAGGGAGTCCGTGGACTGCCACCGTTCCTCACCCTTGCCCGGCGGAAACTCCAGGATCTCCAGGTGGTTCCCGTCCGGATCGCGGAAGTAATATGCGGCGATGCCGCCGGCGTTGGGGTTCCAGTCCGGCAGCACCTGCGGCCCGGTGGAGGCATGGGTCACGCCGTGGCGGCGAAGGTGCGCGTACGCCCGGTCCATGTCGCTGACGATGATGGCCACGTGCTGGAACCATTGGTCGTTGCTGCGGGTGTTCACCGGGTTTGGCCGCCCTTCGGGCGCCAGGAAATCCACTAGCTCGATGTGCTCCTGCCCGAGGCGCAGGCGGACGATCCGGGCACGCATCCCGAAGACGCCGAACAGACGGGCGTAGTCGCCGCCGGCCACCTCCACGTCCGAGACGACCTCGAAGGGCAGGACCTCGGTGTAGAAGGGAAGCGCGCGTTCCATGTCGCTGACGGTGATGGCGACGGAATCCACCCGTTGGGCGATCTGGGCCAGGGCCCGGCCGCCGATAAGCAGGCCTACCACCAACGCCAGCACCAAGGCGAGCACGCAGGGACCCAAGAGTCGAAGCAGCACCGGCATCTTGCGCGTCCTCCCTTTCTACGCTGGTTTGCCGACGATGGCGGCCAGGATAACGCCGTAGACCACGTGGGCCACCATGGCGGCCATCATCGGCATGCCGAAGCCGAAGAAGAAGGGCATACCGGCCAACGGCACCACAACCACCATCGCCACCAGCCACAGCAGGACACCCCACAAGGCGCCCCTGACCAACTGCGGGCCGGGGAAGTGGCGGTAGGCGAGGATCATGTAACCGAGGGGAAAGCCGATCAGGCCGAGGCCGAAATGCACCACCGCGCCGACGATGTGGCCCGGCGGCAGGCCGACGATATTGGTGACGAGATCGGCTGGGCTCATGGGCGGGATACCCAGCATGTTCGGCGCGCCGAACCGCATCATCATTTCCAGCACCACCGTCGCCACCACGGCGGCGATGGCGAGCCGCATGCCCTTGGTGCGGACATCGGCGAACCCGGTGGCGACCACGTTCGACATGGGGGGACTCTCCTTCGCTTTGCAGTTCAATCCAGGGACAGATCGGGTAAGGGCATGCTAGGCCGTCCGAGCGCCTAGGTGGTCTCCCAGCCGGAGACCCCAGACGAAGATGGTCAGTGCCGGATTCACCCGGCTCGATCGCGGCAGCACGCTGCCGTCGCCCACGTAAAGCCCGTCCATTCCGTGCACCTTGCCGTCGGCGTCCACCACCGACGTTTCCGGGTCATCGCCGGTGACCATGCTGCCGAGCGCATGGGCGGTGCCGGCCATGCCCATGTACTTGTCCACGCCCACCAGACCGGCCCGCAGCAGCCGGGCGATCCAGGCGCCGACGATCCGCCGGTGCTCCCGATGCGACGCCTTGATGCGATGCAGGTCGTAGTCCATCACCGGCGTGCCTGTGCCGGCGCAGGACACGATGCGGTTGTCGGGATGGGAGCCGTCCTCGGTGGTGACGAAGAAGCCGATGGCCCTGGCGCCGGCCGCCCGCACCACGAACTTCGGCACCGCGGCGGGAAGCTGGGCGCCGAGGATATCGCCGTCGATCCAGCCGAGGCACTGGATGGTGGAGTGGGGGAAGGCGTCGTTGTACAGGATCGCCGTCTTGCGCAGCACGTCGTTGCGGGTGAACGGCGAGAAGCCGAGCACCGCCGAGTTGATGTGGATCTTGAAGTTGGCACCCACCGCGCCGGCGCTCGGCAGGCTGGAGATCAGCCCGGTGGCGTGCAGGTGATCCTCAAGGATCCGGGGCGACGTCATCGCCCCAGCGGCCAGCACCACCGCCTTGGCGGTGTAAGTGGAGCCGTCGGCACATCGCACGCCGGTTATCGCCTTGTCGTCGCCGGGCGACGACAGCAGCGCCGCCACCGGCTTATCGGTGAGCAGGGTGAAGTTGGGCTTGTCCTCGATGTGCTCCAGCAGGCACCACTCGGCGTCGGACTTGTAGCCCGACACCGACGCGTAGCCATCGAAGTGCTTGGCCTCCTCCGGATCGTCGAGGATGGACTTCTTCAGTCCGAGGGGCAGGAGCTCCGGCTTCCACGCCGGATCGGCACCGGTGATGGAATCGAGCAGCGCCTGCAGCTCGGGCTCGTTGTCGAAGGTGTCCACGTGGAGCAGTGCCTCCGCCGTGTCGTAGTAGGGCGCCAAGGCGTCGTAGCCGATGGGCCATCCGAGGCACTGATGTTCCGGATCGGCCTCGAACTCATGGGGCGAGTAACGCAGCAGGGCGGCGCCGTACCACTTGGTCTTGCCGCCTACGTTGTAGTACTCGCCGGGGATGAACTCGTGGTTCTGGCCGTCGACCCAGGTCTCCTTGTTCTTGAACGCGCCGTCGTTGAAAACGGTCTTGGTGTCCAGCGTCGAGCCGTCGCGCGGCAGGTGTGCGCCCTTTTCCAGCAACAGCACGTTGCGGCCGGCATTGACCAGCGCGTAGGCGGCGGCGCCCCCGGCACCGCTGCCGATGATGATCGCGTCGTACGCTTCCGTCATGGTCTGCGTCCCTGTCCTCCGACGGGTCCCGGATCAGGCTCCCGCCGTATTTGTTTGCTCATCTTGGTGTGCGTGTCCCGGCACGTGGCCGCAGTGGATGCACCGGTAGGCATCGTCGTGGTTCAGCTTGGCGCAGAACCAGCCATGGCCGAGCCTGGCCAGGCGAAAGAACTCCACCACGGCCAGCATCCCGAGGACGGGCGCGGTGAAGTAGAGCCACAGAAATCCCAACTCGCCGGAGGGCGCCGCCGAGGCGAAGGTCCGCGCCGGATTGATGCTCATCCCCGATAGCGGTGCCAGAACGGCGATGTAGCTCGCCACCATGATGCCGGCGAACAACCCCACCAGCGGCATCAGCCGCGGCCATGAGAGGGCGGTGGCGATCATCAGCATCAGGCCGAAGGCCATGGCCACCTCGGTGAGATAGGCGGTGGCGATGCCTGCGTGGCCCGGCAGGGTGTTGACGAACCGAACCGGCGACTCGGAAAAGGCGGAGCCCAGCGCCGCCCAGACCAGAAGGACGCCGACGGTCCCACCCACGAACTGGGCGAGGATGTAAAACATGGCGTCCACCGGCTTCACCTTGCCGAGCCGCAGGAAGCTCAGCGTCACCGCCGGGTTGATGTGGGCGCCGGACCGCTTGCCCCACGGCGAATAGATGATGGCGACCGCCGTCAGCCCCATGGCGAGGCCCATCAGCCCGAGGCGCACGCCACCGTCGGGGATCGCCTCGCGCACGGCCGAACCGGGGTATTCGAGCACGGTGGCAAACACCCCTGCGGAAACCATGAAGGTGCCGAGCCCCCAGGCTTCCATAAGGTATTCCGGCCAGTGCTCGCGCAGAGCCTGGGCGGCGGTGAGCGGCTCGGACGACATCTTTGGCCCCCGAAATCTCCTTAGCCGCCGGTCTCGAAACCCGGATACAGGGTCATGCCACCGTCCACGTACAGAGAGATGCCGTTGACGTAGTCCGAGTGGTCGGAGGCCAGCCACACGGCGGCGCGGCCGATGTCGTCGGGTTCACCGATGCGCTTGTAGGGCACCAGCTTCATGAGTTCCGCATACGCCTCGGGTGTGCCCCATGCGTCCATGTTGATGGGCGTGCGAATGGCGCCGGGTGAGATGGAGTTGACCCGAATCCGCCATGCCGCCACTTCCTGGGCGATGGACTTCATCATCAGCATGACGCCGCCCTTGGACGCCGCGTAGTTCACGTGCCCTGCCCAGGGAATGACGTCGTGGACGGAGCTCATGCAGATGATCTTGCCGGCGGCGCACGACACGTCCTTGACCACGCCGCGGCGCTTGAACTCGCGGACCGCTTCCCGCGCGCACAGGAACTGGCCGGTGAGGTTCACGTCGATGACCTTGTTCCACTGGTCCAGGGTCATCTCGTCGAAGGCAGCGTCCTTCTGCAGGCCGGCGTTGTTCACCAGGATGTCGATGGTGCCGAACTCCTGGAACATGGTCCGGAACATGGCCTCCACCTGGTCCTCCTTGGACACGTCGGCCTGGATGGCCATGGCCTCGATGCCGCACCGGCGCTTGATCTCCTGAACCGTCTCCTCGGCCTTCTCCGCACCGGAGGAGTAGTTGACCACCACGTCCGCACCGGCGTGACCCAGGGCGATGGCCACGCTCTTGCCGATGCCCGAACTGGCGCCGGTGACCAACGCTTTCTGGCCCTTCAGCACCACCTGCTGTTCGAGGGACGGGAGGACAACCGGCGGATAGGATTCGGAAGGCTTGTCATTCATCGGATCTTCTCCCGCGCGTTCCTGATGAGATTTCGATGACCGTGAGGGTCCATGGGTTACGTGTTCACAGCCTGCTGGGTTCCAACCCGAGACAGCGGCGAATGTCCGCCGAGTCCACCGGCGATCGGTCGAGATCGAACACCGTCGCTGTTTCCTCCAACGAGAAGGACTCGCCGGGCGCCAGCGTGGTCACCGGGCCGTGGAGCTCCAGCTCGAAATAGGGATAGTCCGCGGCGTTGAACACCTCCACCACGCAGCCATGAGCGTACTGTCGTTCGGGGTACGCCGGCACCGTTTTCCGCAGGCCCACGAGTCCGTAATCACCGACCTCGATCACCGCCAGCACCCGTCCCATCTCGGCGTCGACGCCGTACTTGAACTTCACGGCCTCGTGGCAGGAGATCACCGCGCCGCCATCGACGAAACGGACCACCCGGTCCCGGACCTCCGCGGAGACGCCTTCGTTGTCGAAGGTTCGCAGCCCCTGGGGGAAGTGGGAGCCGCGTCGGGTCGGCAGGTAGACGGTCGCCGGCCGGTCGATCATCGCCACGTCCCACGGCGCCCAGGACACCTCCTGCTCGGCGCGGTTGTGCAGGGTGTGGACCACGCGCCAGGCGCCCGGCTCATCGCCGACGGTGACGGTCCGCTCGATCTGCACGCCGGTCTCGCGGCAGACGGGGCTGGTCATAACGGCCTGGCCCTTGCGGTCGTCGATGGCGATCTCGTAGGCGCCGCTGTCGAGATCGATGAACGGCACGTCGTCGCTCCAGCGGGTCTGCGGCGCCAGCCAGGTCTTGTCCCCACCCCACAGCAGGAAGCCCAGACGGCGCTTGCACGCGTGCACGTCGGCGATGGCGGAAACGTCCTGAACGCGGCCCTGACAGTCGGGATTGATGAACGACAGTTCGTGGCCATGCCACTGGATGCCCATCAGTCGTCCGCCCACCTGCGGCACGAGGATCAGCACCAGCGGGCCATGCTCCATCCGCCACGCGTCCCATCCCCGGTATTCCGCCCGGCGGATGCGGACGTCCGTCGCTGACGTCAACGTCAGACGCCCGGTCCCAGGGCGCGGTCCAGATTGAACGCGGCGCTGATCAGCGACAGGTGCGTGAACGCTTGCGGGAAGTTGCCGAGGCCCTCGCCGCGGTGGCGGTCTCCTCGGCGAACAGACCCACGTGGTTGGCGAAGCTGAGCATGCGTTCGTACATCAGCCGCGCCTCGTCAAGCCGCGCGCGGTCATGCCGTCCGGCCCGCGTCATCGCCTCCACCAGCCAGAAGGTGCAGATGTTGAAGGTGCCTTCCTCGCCGCTGAGACCGTCCGCCGTTTCCTCGATGTTGTAGCGGTAGACAAGGCTGTTCGACGTCAGGCCACCCTTCTCCGGCGGCAGCAGCGTGGCGTCGAGGGTCTTCAGCATCCGCGGGTCGGTGGGCGACATGAAGAAGGTCAACGGCAGCATCAGGTTGGCGGCATCCAGGGAGTCGCTGCCGTAGTGCTGGACAAAGGCCTGGCGGCTTTCGCTCCAGCCGTTCGTGATGATGTCCTCGTAGATCTCGTCGCGCGTCTTGAGCCAGCGCTCGCGGGGCGCGGGAAACGACCGCTTGTCGGCGAGCCGGATGGCGCGGTCCAGGGCCACCCAGCACATCAGCTTGGAATAGACGAACTGCTGCTGGCCGCCGCGCACCTCCCAGACGCCTTCGTCCGGCCGCCGCCAGTTGTCACAAACCCAGTCGGTCAGCGCCCGGAGCGACGTCCACATGTCGTAGGAGATGGGCGCCCCGTGCTTGTTGTAGAGGTACGCGGCGTCCATCAGCTCGCCGTAGATATCGAGCTGCACCTGATCGTAGGCACCGTTGCCGATCCTGACCGGCTTCGATCCCATGTAGCCGTCCAGGTGGTCGAGGGTCTGCTCGGTGAGGTCCTTGCGGCCGTCGATCCCGTACATGATCTGCAACGAGCCGTTGGGACCCGGCTCCTTGCACAGCTCCGACAGGAAATGCATGAAGCGCTCGGCCTCTTCGGTGAGGCCAAGGCGAAGGAACGCGTACACGGTGAAGGCGGCGTCCCGGATCCAGGTGTAGCGGTAATCCCAGTTACGCTCGCCGCCGACACCTTCCGGCAGGCTGCACGTGGGCGCGGCGACGATGGCGCCGGTGGGCTCGTAGGTCATCAGCTTCAGCGCCAGGGCGGAGCGATGAACCGTCTCCCGCCAGCGGCCGGTATACCGGCACTTGCTGATCCAGCCGCGCCAGTAGGCGACGGTGCGGCGGAACAGATCCTCGGCCTCCTCCGCCGATACGGCGTATCCGCATCCCACCTCCGGCAGCAGGTGCCGCAGCACGAATACGGCCGTCTCGCCCTCGTGCAGGGTGAATTCGGCAACGACTCCGCCCTGATGTTCCTCGAGCGGCACCGTCGAGGCGAGGCCGAGCGTCAGTGACGGCGAAACGAACGTGGCACCGTCGTTGGTCACCGACGTCTCGTGGGCATCGCGGGCGTAGTTGAATGCCGGCCGGCATTCCATGCGAATCTTCAGCGCGCCGCGGACGGCGCTGATCCGTCGGATGATCTGGTGACGATGGCGATCACCGGAGACCGCCCGCCCGGCCGGCATGAAGTCGGTGAGTTCGGCGGCGCCGCCGGGGGCGAGGAAGCGGGTGATGAGAACGTTGGTTTCGGGCCAGTAGAACTGCTTGCAGGTCACGTCGTCGCCGACGGGTGCAATGCGGAACGTGCCGCCTTTCTGGTCGTCGAGAATGGCGGCGAAGACGCTCGGTGAATCGAAGTCCGGCACGCACAGCCAGTCGATAGCGCCGTCGATGCCGACCAGCGCCACGGTGTGCATGTCGCCGATCATTCCGTAGTTCTCGATGGGTTGATAAGGCATGCTCACCCCCTCCGTTTCGCCGCAGCGCAGCCTCGGTCTGGCGTGTGCCCACCGAAGTCGCGTCTCGATCCAACCGCTTGGATGTCGGTTCGCCGCCGGCGGTTACAAGCTGGTAAAGGGAAGCACGGTGTCCGGAGCGGCCCGCTAGTCGCTTTGACGGGCGGCGAGGATCGCCTTCACCAGATCGTCGGGCACCTCGCTCGGCACCGGCGCGTCCGGGACCTTGAACGCCGCCTTGCCCGCGACAACAGTGGCGCGGTAGGCCCGGAGGTAGCTTCGGCAATTGGCGCACACGGCCAAGTGAAGCTCGAAAACGCGTTTCTGGATGGGCGTCAGGCGTTCTTCTTCGTAGTCGAGGATGAAATCCTCGAACTCGGCGCACGTGATCATCAGCGGCGCGCGAAACATCATCGCCTTCGCTTCGGCCCACAGCGTTCGCCAGAAGCTCATGGTCCGCTCCCCCGCCAAACGGACTCCAAGAGCTTCTTCAACGCCGCCCGCGCCCGGTGCAGCCGCACTTTGACCACGTTCTCCGAGACATCGAGCAGCGCTGCGACGTCTTGCGTCGAAAGTTCTTCGATGTCGCGCAGCATCAGGACGATACGGTAGTTTTCTGGCAGCTCATCGATCTTCGCCAATATGAGCTCGCGAGTCTGCCGCTCGGCGACAAGCTCGTCGACGGATTTCGGAATCTGCCAGAAGGGCTCGACGCGGCAGCCGTTGGCATCGAAGTCGGGCATCAGGTCGTCGATGGACGTTTCCGGCTTCCGCTTCCGGGACCGCAGCTTCATCAGGCAGGCGTTGACGGTGATCCGATGCAGCCAGGTGCCGACGTCGGCGCGTCCCTCGAAGCTATCGATGCGCTGAAAGGCGGAAAGGAACGACTCCTGCACACAGTCCTCGGCCAAGTGGCGGTCGCCCAGCAACCGCGTGGCCGTGGCCAACATGCGCCCACCATATCGGCGGACGAATTCGGCACACGCGCGCTCGTCTCTCTCGCGAACCGCCGCCAGCAAGGCGGCGGCGTCGACCTCGGTCAGGGAATCCGCGGCTCCCGACCCCGTGCCCGCAGCGTGCGGCGGCTGATCCACTTCCCCACCCCGTGCCCCGAATTGCTGCTCCGGGCACCCGTCAATTGAAGGCGACACAACAACCCAAGGTAGCCGTCGTCGCGCCGACGGCATGATGGCATGCGGCCACCCGGCCATTCAATGGCTCGGCGGTGACGTGGACTGGGGTCGGGACTCCGATGAGCCAGCCTTGCGCCGGCCCAGGCTCGCGGCGAGGCGCTCTCGGGCCACCAGGAAGGCCGCGCGGTATTCCACCGCCCTGAGGGCCTGGCGCACCGGACCGGCGGCGAGCCCGGCGAGGATCACCAGCCCGATGGAGTCGGCGCGCAACGGCAGGCCGGCGGCGACGGCCGCGATGACCGCGCAGGGCAGGATGGCGTCGGGGAGGGCGCGCAAGGTCGCGGCGACGCCCATGCAACGGCCGAGCGCGGCGTTCAGGTTGCGGCTGGCGCGGCGGACCCGCCTGCGGCTGCGCGCGGCGTCGCCCGTGGAGCGCAACGTTTCGAGGTTGAGCAGCGCCTCGCCGAGGCGGCTCGCAAGCTTCCCCCGCACGCGCCTCACCTCCGCCACCCGTGTCCTGAGCGGCGCCACCAGGAACGCGGCAACCAGGGCCACCAGGATGGTGGGCAGCAAGATCACCATGGCGTGCACCGGCGAGAACGCGGCGGCGGCGAGTATGCAACCGGTCAGGGCAAGGCCGGCGGAGACGCTGCGGGCAATCCCCAGGCCGATCCAGTTCTTCAGCGCCGACAGGTCGTTCATCAGCCGGGTCATGGCGACGCCGTGGGAGGAGCGGGCGGTCCCGTTTACCAGTCCGTCGAACAACGCCAGCCGTACCTCCGTCACGTAGTCCAGGCCGAGGCGTTCGGCATCGGTCAGTTCAAGGACTCGAAGGATGATCAGCGTCGCCGCCAGCAGGCCGAGCAAAACGAGCGCCTCGCCCATGGGAAGCGTCGGGCTCCGCAGCACGGCGAAGGGCAGGGCCAGCGCTGCGGCGCCCTGAAGCGCTCCGTTAAGGACCAGCCGAGCGAACAGCTCGCGTCGCGCGCCGCGCAGCATGCGGGGAAAGGGTCGCGGGACTCTTTGGGAATCCTCAACCGCGGCAGTCGCCGGCTCCGACACGGGCATCAGCGGGCCGTCCACTGGTCAAGCGGCCTCGACCGCCGTGCCGGCCATGCTCCGGCGAAGATGATCGATGATGCTGCCGGCGATGTCGTGGCCGGTGGCTTGCTCCAGTTGCTCGAATCCCGGCGCTGTGTTGACTTCGCAGACCGTGAGGCCGGTTCCGTCGAAGAGTAGATCGACGCCGGCTACGTCGAGGTTCAGCACCGCAGCCGCCCTCAGTGCCAGTTGGGTCATGTCGCGCGTCGGGTCGACCGCCCGCGCCGTCCCGCCGCACGCCACGTTGGAGCGGAACTCGTCGCCGGTGGCGCATCGCATCATGGCGGTGACGACCCGTCCGTCGATGACCATCACTCGAACGTCGCGGCCACGACTGTGGGCGACAAAGCGCTGGGCGAGGATCGCGCCTTTGCCGGCGACAGCCTGCATGGTGGCAGCAATCTGCGACGGGCCTTCGCACAGGCGCACCTCAAGGCCCTTGCTGCCCTGGGCGTTCTTCACCACCAGGGGAAAGCCCAGTTCGCCCGCCAGCCAGTCCGGGTCGGGGCTCGGCGGCAAGGCGACCACCCGTGGCGTCGGCACCCCCGAACGCTCCAGGACCCGCGCCGCGGTCAGCTTGTCGCCGGCGAACGCCAGCGCCCGCGCGCTTGGTACCGTAGTGCTGCCGGCGGCCTCGAGCACGCTGATCAGGCGCCGTCCCCGGTTGCCGAGCCGGGAGCCGGAGCGGGAAATAACGGCGCGCGGCACGCCCACCCGCCGGCCGTCGAGACGGAGGACGGCGCGACGGCCGTGGTGTTCCGTAATCGCGACCCTGTTCGGGTCCACCAGCATGGCGCTCAGTCCTGCATCACCGGCGGCGTCCATCAGCCGACGACTGCAGTACCGGTGGGCGGCCTCGGGATCGCCAGACCTGTACAGGATCCAGAGATCCGAGGCCGCCACCGCGAGGGCCGAGTCCAGGGGACCACGGGGAGGATGGGGTGTCATGGGACTCGGCCCTCCACTGCCGGACGCCATCTTCATGCCGCCGAGCGGTAGGCGACCGCGACGCCCGGGTCCGTGAGCCGCTGCACAGTCTCCGCGTCGTAGAGATCCACGGGCGTCAGGCAGGGCAGGTTGATGGCTGCTTCCGTCTCCCGCATGGCCAGCGGGGAGCGGGTGAGGCAGCCCGAGACGGCATGCACCCGATGGCCGGCTTCCGTCAGCCAGGCCACGCCGCCGGCCGCCGCCAACTGCGCCGGCCCGATGGCGGTGGGGCAATCGGCCTCGAATTGGTCCGGGGCATATCGCGCACCGCAGGCGACGAGGATCTCGTCGCCGGGGAAGAGAAGCGCCCGGCGTCCGTCCGGCCGCTCGATCCGCGTGTGATGGCCGACCTCGTCGACCCGGGCGAGGACAAGGTCGCCGGACCGAAGGTCGAAGGCATGCTCGTCCAACCCGCCGATGTGGTTGTGGTTGATGCGCCGCGTGGCGAAGGAAGGCTTGATCCGCGAAAGGCGGATCCGATCGATGGGCTGCATACTCGAGTTCTCCCGTCTATCGCGACGGAGCCGCATTGGGTTATCGACAGGAGAACGGATGGGCTTGGAGGGTTATTCCCGTGGTGCTCAGATTTCTTCGTAAGCGGATGCTTACCAGCACCGGGAGCCGGGGGTCTGAAGCAGCCCATGCCCGTAGATGTCATCCCGACCGGGGGCGCCGAGATCGGTGGCGGCGCTCGCCAGGAGGGCACGGGCCTTCACCGGATCGCCACGTGTCTCGGCCCTGGCGCGCAGCAGTGCGGCCGCGACGAAGGGCACGGCGAAGCTGCTGCCGGACCAGGACTTGGTCGCTTCGCCCGGTCCGGCCGACATGATCTCGACGCCGGGCGCGGATATCTCCACGTAGTCGCCGCGCGTCCCTTTGCGGTAGGGGCGCAGGCGCTCGTCCACCGCGGCGACGGCGATGACCTCCGGGTACGCGGCAGGATAGGCGGCCTTTCCATTCGGTCCCGCGTTCCCGGCCGCCGCCACAAGGTTGGCACGCCGCGCGCTGATCCGCACGCCACGGGCCAGGGCGTCGTTCGGCGACCCTTCGATGCTCATGGCGATGACCCGCGCTCCCTGCGACACGGACCAGTCGAGCCCGCGCAGAATGGCCACCGTGTCCGCCCGCGGCTTGCCTTCGAACTCCTGAAACACGCTCGCGGCGAGCAGGCGGGCGCCGGGCGCCAACGGTTGCCCTCCCGGCGCGCCGCCCCCCACCAGGAGTGCCGCGATCGCCGTTCCGTGGTCGGGTGCCGCCGGTGGCGCGCCTTCGGGGGCGAACGTCCGGGCGCGAATATCCGCGCCGTGCAATGCTGGGTGGCCGGTGGCCACCGGCGTGTCGATGATGGCGATGGGCCGGCCGCGCCGGCAAGCCTTTGCCGGCAGGCTGCCGATGCCCACCAGGCGTGCGCCCCAACACGCGGAATCGTCGACGCACCCCGTACCGCTGAACCGGTAAAGGTGATTGAGGTCGAACACGGTCTCGGGTGCCAGCGCGCGGGCGGTTTCCACCGCCTCCTCGGCGTCCAGGCCCAGCGGCAGTGAGAGGCGGACCACCGAAACTCCGAGAGCACTTAGCGGGCTTTCAGAGAGGACTCCGAAACCGGCAGCCACCAGGGCGTCGCGCGCCTGCGGTTGGAGGCCGACCGCCACCAGGGCGACGATCTCCGTCTCCACGTAGTCGCGATCGCTGCTGAACAGATCGCTCAGGACGCGGCTCAGCCAGGTCTCCTCTTCTTCTTCGCCTTCTTCGCTTTCCTCGCCCGCCGCCACACGCGCTCCTACGTCTTCCTGCAGGTCGACACCGATCTCGCCATCGTCATCACCGCCGTCGCCGTCCCCGCCATCGTCGCCGTCGCCGTCTCCGCCATCGCCGCCGTCGCCGTCTCCACCATCGCCGCCGTTGCCATCCCCGCCATCGCCGCCGTCGCCGTCTCCACCGTCGCCGCCGTCACCGTCTCCGCCATCCCCGCCGTCGCCATCTCCACCATCGCCGCCGTCACCATCGCCGCCGTCACCGTCGCCGCCGTCACCATCGCCGCCGTCACCATCGCCGCCGCCACCG
>Ga0209780_1000892_pt1 | contig 18047 bp, 8 predicted proteins | sample WorMetexBAHAMAS2_FD_187384 | JGI IMG/M metagenome (GOLD analysis project Ga0209780, IMG submission 187384) | Marine gutless worms symbiont microbial communities from Max Planck institute for Marine Microbiology, Germany - Inanidrilus exumae... | ecosystem: Host-associated > Annelida > Digestive...
ATATTCTAAAACGAATCGTTTGTATCTGCACAGCATTCCGCGTTAGTATTTTATTCAAGTTATTACTTCGCTGCCGGTAGGAGTGCGAAGTATTGCGATGAGTGTTTCTGTATGTCTGTCCGTATTCACGTCTGTCTGCTTGCATATCTGAAAAACTGCTTCTCCAATTTTCACGACATTTTCAGATACATGTTACCTGTGGCCGTACCTCGGCCCTCCTCTGGCGACAGTGCAATACGTTATGTACTTCCGGTTTTGTGGATGATGTCACGTTTTCGCATAGCCTAATGGTGCCAACTGAACAGAATCAAAGACAACGTTATGATTCGTCAAGTCCGCCAGGTGGCGGCATCGGCGGCGACGTTGTTGTCTTCGAATGCCTTGTTGTGGATGATAGCCTAGTGCTGTTGAAAAATCGTGTTCTGTGTGTTCGCAAGCCACAGATTATAAAATACGACAGAATGGAATTGAAACAAAAACTTATCTGATACCTCATTATGTTTTGCGGATAGTTTCGTGTTATTTGTCCTTTGGTTTTGCAGCATTTCTTCAATAGGCCTACACTTATGTGTGCAAATAAACGAACACATATCGAGAATTACCTGCAGTTAATTTAGAAACAACTGGCAAACACTGTTGATGACTTTATTCCAGCTTAACCGCAAAACACGACGTTATTTCTAATCTTCATTTTTGCAATGATGTGTAATTTTTCTGAAAGTTGGAGAAGCGTAGGGCCTAAATTAAATCATTCCACGATGAATGTTCCAGTTGATGACTCTACCGTCCACGGCGTGTCTATCAAGTTCGCGCGGCGTGTGGACGTAGGATCGGCATGTGCAGGTATAGGCCCTACGTCAGTCCCCGAAAACGGACGTTTTGTAGTATATACTATATACTAACGATTTTGATGGACTGCTATAATTGTATTAAGTGAACCGGTATATTTAGCGCACTGAAAGGCGTGCACAGCATTGTAATGTTACACGAGCACACAGCACTGACCTATATACACTGAGGTCCATAAAAACATGCCGCCTTTTTGACTACAACTCCTGTAATTCTTGGTTGATTTTTTATACTTTTTGCAGCAATGGAAACAAGAATGAACACTCTACATAAGAGTTATAGAATCTACAACTTCACCTTAAATGTGTTTTAAATTGCGGCAATGTTATCTGCAGTTCGAGATAAACGTGGCCGACCGCTTCCTGCAAGGTGTTTCATCGAACCGGTTGTGTGCAACTTTCACTAAAACTCGTCCAACGCATGCTCGTCTTTACAATTTTTGTTAGGGAATTCCTTCGAGCGGAAAATCTTTTAGATTGCTGCAGGTTTTGATCGAAAGTTTGTCTTCAGAATTCAACACATTCCATTTCATTGTACTACTATAATTATTATATTCTATCCGCCTAGGTACGAAGTAAATCGACGAAGTGAACATTTTAGTGTGACGCAATTACGACGTCATCAAGCCGTTATGTAAACAGCTTGTGGAGTATTCTTTCCTGTTTCCGTTAGTACACGAAGTGTAAAAATCCACCAAGAAGTACGGAAGTTACACTCGAAAATAAAGCGGCACGTTTTTTATGGACCATGGTGTATTTGGCAGCTGCCAGTAATGAGCACAACGGTTAGCGAAAGCTGAATCTTGTGCAGCTGCCTGCGGTCAACGAGTGCCAGCGACGACCGCATCATCGGAATGTGAAACGAAGTTTTCAAAGGTCGTATGACACTAGCATAGACCTAGATATAACCATATGGCAGTGCGACGTTATATTGCCTTCTATTGTTCTCTGGGTTGTGACGTTATATTTACCAGTGTGTAGGGTGTAGGAGCAGGCAGGAGAGTGGCGGGCATATTCCGGGTATGATGTATTGAAAATAGGCCTACACGTTAATTTATCAATGATTTTTTTGCTTTGCAAGTTTGCATTACACAAAAGGGTCTTAGGTTAAAAGAGTTTTTCAAGACTCACAAGCAACGTTAGTTAGACAACACTCCAGGGACCCCAGTCTTCACCAATCACGTTTCACTATGCCGCACGTCTCGCCTTCTTCACCTGCCGTCACACCCCGTCCCATAGTCAATATAACGTCGCACAATCAACCATATAATAGTCGGAACGTTTGCCTGAGACGCGTTTTTAGTAGCTGCTACGATTTCCAACCGCAAAAAAAGCGTTTCGTTAGGTGTCTACGCTATCTTCCTACAGTTGCTGTAGACTTCGTATACAAACGTAGCGTAGAAAAAGTTGGTTACGCTTTGCTATAGCTATATATGGTTCAAGTGGGCGTGGTTAAGACTTTGCGCGTGTTTTTGTTTTCCGTGTACAAATTTCTGCAGCGTAGATTTCGACGTATTTCTAACTACGACTTTGCAAGATCGTGTTTTGCAACGTAGGCCTAATTTTAACAGCGTTTATGTCACTCATGGCATACCTGTATTAATAATAGTTCAATACACAAGCGATGTAAACAGTAATTGTCACTATGGGTATCACAGATACTGTCTACACCATTTCTTTAAGCTTTGCTAGCAGTTTGTAGGCAAGTGTAGCGTATATATCGTAGCAGCTACTAAAACTTGTCTCTGGATTACGATACAGGGCTACATACATGTACACTGCATAGTTAGTCCTTGCAGAAAGTAGTGATCTTGCGGGCCGCAATTTTTCCACGATTTTCACGTTTTGCCGCAAGTTCGCAATTTTGGCCATGCTTCGAAATTGCCGCATTTTTTGTAAAGTATACGGCATTTTTTGCCGTGGCGCGCAATTTTCCGAAAATTCGGCTGAAAATGGGCTACTTTTATCGTTACTTTTCGGCAGTTGACAAGCATGGGAAATGCATTATTATGCAAGACAAAGCACGTGCGGTAAAGCAATAGATTTTCTGTCGAATCTCACCGTGCAGTGTGTTACAAGCACTAAATTCACGTAGTACACACAGAACAAAACATAGTGCTTTAATTTTATGTTAAAACATTGCTGTGCCGACGACTTCTTTATACCGTACAGTATTTCTTATGCAAAAATCTTTAAATACGTTTTTTTTTTGTAAACTGCTGCAACATAAGCGCACTTTTCACGCATATTCCCAATTCTGTGCAATTTTTCCGCAATTTTCCGCAATTTTTTCCGCATTTTCCGCATTTTTGCCGCAATTTTTAGCGCAAATTTGCCGCATTTTTTATATTTTGCCGCTATTTTCTGCAAGGACTATATAGTGGACGCGTGATTAATCATACCGCAAGGCTGCAGTAACGTTAACACAAAGCAACAAGGATTTTACACTGTTACGACGTCAGCCTTACATATAACAACACATAAAAATACATGTACGTGTGTCATCAATTGCACTCATGTAATCTTAAGTAACTCCAAAACTAGCTGACGTTGATGATGTTATTTTAGTTACCAGCGCTATTTCTCATGTAGGCCTAGCGGAAATAATTACACATTTCATTCGTTACTGCTATTTATCACATCGCCCTCCTTATGGGTACGAGGTATTGCGACCAGTGTTAACAACAGCCAATAGGCTTGTCAAAACCATTAAATCAGCTCAAGTTCGTTAACGATACTGAAGATTACTTGAGTACAATTTTTAGACAGCGTAAATTATCGAGTATTTAACAAAGGCTGTATGTACATAGGCCCCCAGGCCAACGAAACTGGGACACCATAGAAAGCAAAACCTTGGTTTTGAAAACTACTTCTTTCGAATTTTTAAAATTAAATATAGCTGCTCACAGAAAGAATACCATTAGCATTAAATTGGTATGCTAGTTATTGTAATTAAAAAGCAATAGCTAATTGTTGTCAGACACTGAAAATATTAATCGCTTAACAGGTTTCGTCTCAAATTTAAGTTTGTTTTCCTTAATAATTCAAAAGAAACAAGGTGTCGCCCTAATGGGACGCCGCGTTCCCACGCTCCCACCGGCCGACGACAGACGACGACGACAGACGACAGCCAGCAAAACAATACTGGCCCATTAGGCTGGCCAGTAACAAGCGCGTTACGATTGAAACAAAATCTAATATTCCATGGAAATTTCAGATTTTGTAGCGGCAAAGCAAAACCAGTACCGGTTATCAGTTGATATATTATTCCTTTTTAATTAGCTGCATTTTAAGTTTGCTGATCAATTCCCCTAAATGTACCAGCAGGATTAAAGGTAAACCAGCTTGTAGTACGCTGCGTCACAGAGAGGCGTTAACATATGAGTGGACATATAAAAGCCAGATGCAACATGCAACGGATCATTAGCCTATGGAGCAATACAATGACAATGATGTTACCAAATGCAATGGCAGATCCATCATGAGACAGTGCATCAAGTTCGTATTATTCAACACGGCGATGTTCACCGAATTCACCGAAGCCACCAATGAGTACACTGATGGCATAAGTAGACACAGGCTTTCGCCATATTCAGCCTACTATCACTAATAACAAACATTACATTATATTTGTGTTTCCGGTTCCGACTGTAATTTAATTTTTGTTTTGAAATCATAATATACAACTGTCTGGTAAAACATTCCATTTTCCCACAATTCGGTTTGCAAACACATACGTTCTTATATGCAATCTGCTTCTTCTCTTGAATAGCTTTTTGCTATGTTAACATGTCATCACTACGGCAGTGAAAGTGTTAAACGATTAGTGCAATGACAGCAGTAAAAGTGTTAATGCCGGCCTGAGCCGGATGGTCTCACACATAGTTACAGATATACAGTAGGCCTATACGTTTATTATACAACTATTTACACGTCAACATCCATCGTCCGCATCACGTCATCATCCTTCCTCTTTCTTTGTCATTCCCCTAATAGTCATCGTACGCATAATACACAACCTTCCACCGCCCCCGCTCCAATTGCCGCTGGCTAGTTGAGTGGTTTTCCCTTCTGGCTCCGCCCCTCCTAGCCTGGCCGTCGTCTGAGTGACGCGCCGAGCAGCGTCGTCTTCGTGCAATGACGGCAGTAAAAGTGTTAAACGAAAACGATTAGTGCAATGACATCAGCTAGAGCGGTAACGACATCTGCGGTATACGCAATCCGCATAGAACACGTCGACAACAAGGCTGCAATAATTATAACAACGTCGATTTACTTATAACAAGTCGAAGTACGATACGCAGTGCAGCGAGTCTACGATTATTGAGCGCGCGCGGCTGTATAGAAGGCGGAAGGTCCGGAGCCTAGACGGTGGGGCTGCAGTCGCTGCCGGAGCGGTTGCTGGTGCCACAGACCGAGTCGACGTCCTTCGGCGGGTAGAGGTCGGTCGTCGACGATCGCACGGTTCCCGAGCGGCTGCCGATGCTCTTCGTCGGCCACGAAATGAAGGTGTTGATCGCCTCGACGGGCGTGATCTTGCTGGAGCCGTCGCCACCGCGCCGCATGTAGATGCAGAGCAGCAGCAAGACGATGATGAAGAAGATCAAGATGACGGCCAGCGGGACTCCGAGTCCGACGGCAAGTCCGACAATCACGCCCGAACTGTGGTGGCCACCTATACCGACCAACACAACCACGATCATCGGGGTTGAACTGGCCGGTTCCCTCCCACTACCAGCCAGCGAGCGAAACAGGCCCGTTGAGAGCCAGTTTGGGATCCGGGGGAACTACGCTTACTCACGCGTGGCCCCCTGCAGGCTGCCTCACCCCCGAGGGATTGCGGGGCCCATCAGACCTGGATCTGGGTCTGTCCATTAATTGGCAAACCTCCCACTGACAGTATCACGCCAATGAGAAGAGTATCACGCAGATGAGACACTCCGGGGCCCGGGGTAGCTCGCCCCCTTACCCCCCTCCCCCTCTCGACGGCCCTGGAGCGAAAGACGAGTAGGTCGGGGCTCTGGCGCCTGCGATAACCAGGTTTATAACGCATAAGCCCATACACGTATTGAACCAAACACAAAAAGTTCTTTGCAACTGGAAGATAAACGTCGATGCTCCAGCGTCGACGTGGATGCCTTCGCCAGCTCGACGGCCTGCTGTGACCTTGATCTTTGACCTTTGACTTTCAGAATCTCAATAGATGATCAGTATGGAGTATTGAATATTTTCTGTAAGTTTTGTCAAAATTGTCCAAGCCGTTCATAAGAAACAAGATCTGTCAGAACGAATGAACGCGCAGGACGGACACCGCAAAAACATATATGTTTTTCGCCGTGTCACTGTTGGTGGCGAAGTAAGTAAGTGAAAGTGAATTTATATAGCGCATTATCGTGACACCTCTAGTGCGCTGTGTGTATTAGTAAAGTGCGAGTAAAAAACGTCTTTCACTCAGTGTTTCTTGAATGTGTCTCTGCCAACTCCCTCGGGTAGCGAGTTCCACACCGACGGGCCAGCCACGGCGAAAGCCCGCCGGGCAAATGTGCCACGCCTGTAGCGGGGTACTTCCAGCAGTCGTCGACCGGCAGATCGTAGATCTCGCCGCGACACGACGTTGGAGGCTGGTTGATAGACATCAGTCAGGTACTGGGCAGCTTGGCGAAGGCATAAAAAGAACACCGCGAAAAAAAACTGTCTCAACTCGCGCCCCGGTTTACAGTATGTGTCCGAAGTTTTATTTTCTCGTCAAGACTGGCCGGTGACCGCGAGGCCAGTAAAGACGCTACAGCGACCGACACAGTCAACAGGAGATGGTATTCGATACGTTCAGTGATTTCGAGCCAGTGGAGAGAGCTGGAATTGAAGTGATATGATATACAGAGACGGATCTATGGTTTCTGGTGCCCTGGGCAAGATTACCAGACTTTAAAATCAATCACACGTTTTTCGTTATGCAGATTCACGTTATTTTTGCTCTCCCTCCCCTCTTTGGTGCCCTCTTCCTCGGTGCCCTGGGCAGCTGCTCAACTCATCAGACATGTACGCTCTTCAGGCGTCCGGGATGCATATGGCTTCTATCACGGATACTGTTTCTTTCTTACTCCGTTAAGGGAAATGCAACTTAATTTTACAATAGCTTACTCGTTATATATAGGGGCATGAGCGGCCAGCGGGATCGATCTTTCGCGCTACTTCTATTATTTTATACGTAACTATGTGTCTACGGTTTGCTTTGACTAAATCGTACTCACAGGTTATTACGGTTTCAAACATTAGCAGCTCACCGATGAATCAGACTTTGTGACGTTAAACTACAGTCATTAATATAGCCAATATATGTAAACAAACTGCCTACAAACGCAGTAAAGACCAGTCGATTACGCACCGGTTTCGGCAGGTGCTCTTGTTCTCGCTACAAACAGACATCGTCATAAAATTCAGCGAAAAGCAGACGAATTTGTAATATGAGGAGCTGAATAGACAAGAAGCCCAGCTACCACAGTGACCTCGCAACGCGCTATGTTATGCTATGTTTGCGAAAAACTGCAAATTTGAAAAAAATGCAATTATTGGGGCATCTTTTACCGATCAGAGCCAAATTTGGCGTGCAAGAGTATATCCCTCGTTCAACACTCACATTCATCTGGATCGGTCAATTTTATCGCATTTGATGGGAAAAACCCACATTTGGCCGTATTTTCGATTTCATCATTCCGTGTTGGCGCTATTTAGCGTGCAGAAACAAATTTGAATGCTAGTGCACAACTACAAACTTTCGCGTATCCAATGATACCAAACCGTTTCCATATGTCCAGTCCTTCGTTAGCACGACTCTGTCGTTCCAAACCGTGATTGACGCAATACAACTAGAAACCGTTAGCATCGCCCAGCCACTTCAAAACCGGCAAGATGACCATACTCACTCTGTGTGGCGTAACTTTGGTCTGAAAAGTGACGGACCAAGCAAAATTTCTGACTTTGTGTACTTACAAAGTTGGGATCCGTCCTCCCACTACAAAAAAGTGGGAGTCCGGACCCCCCGTCCCCCTGTAAAATTACGCCAATGCCCATTCTACCCATAAATGGCGTGCGAGTGTGTGAACTCACGGTATACTGTTTCATACCAAAATTTCAGCTTGATCGGCAGTGGCGTGCTGCTAAAAAAAAAAATTTAGGGGCCCGGGCACAGGATCTTTGGCGCGATGTCGACGACATGTCACAAATGACGTCACGACAAGCAATCAGTAAGTAACAAAATTGCACAGTAAACGCAGACGCAAAGCACTGTGTGAGTAAAGCAACATACAGTTAGGACTCAGGACTCAGAAGAATGATGTTCATGCTCATGTAAAATACAATGCATGGCGTACAAAAGTTATAAAACTCAAAACGTTTGGGGGTGTGGGCCCCCTAGGCACCTGTAGCACGACGCCATGGTTGATCGGTATATACAGTCGCCCCTGTGGGGTGAAAGGCCGCCGAAAAATCGATCGCGATTTTGATCAGATTTTCAAGTTTGAGGGCACCTGTACCAACAACCTTCTCCGACGAGAGCTAAATTTGGCGTGATAGTGTTTCTTACTTCGTTATTGGAAACAGTTGTACACGTTTATCTGTGGTAATGTACTCGTTATTCAATAGGATACTTCTGTATACGTAGCTATGTGACTACAGTTCGTTGTCACTCATCTGTGCTCACAGATTTTTTTCCCGGTTTCTTACATTAATATTGATGAATCATACTTTGTGACATATCGTGAGTATAACCAGTAAGTTTATATGACCACAAACTGCCTACAAAGACCCTGCTACGCGAAATAGCAATCGATATCGTACCGGTTGTAGAACGAGGTGCACTTGTTCTTGTTGCAGGTCCTACACAATCAGAGAAGCCGTCAGGAAATTCAAACAAAAGCAGAAGGATTTTCCGAAATTAAATAAAAATTTTCAGTTTTGGAGATCCCACGCCCCCACCTCTGTACCGATTGAGGTGAAACTTGGCGTGTAGGAGTCGACCCACGGTCGCCAAATTAAAAGTTCGTGCAACGTGTCGCCCTTGCATGGTGATAAACGTCAAAATCCCCCCTCCCCTGAGTCACCGTAGTACTAGCGTATGCATCATGCCGACAACCATAAACACATATGCAGTACTTAAATATAAAAAAGAAATGGGGGAACGCCTCTCCCCTACCCTTTTATCCTTTTGTTCCCTATACCTTTCCCTCTTCTTCCTAGACTAAATTACTTCAGATTTGTGGAAAATGACGGATTTCACGAAAGTATGTGATTTTAACGAACGACGGCCGATTTTGCGGTAATCAGCGTTCAAATTTCACATGGATAAGAAGTTCAGGAACGGTGTTCCCCCTTCTAAACAAGTATAGCTCAGCTGTCGCTGACGAACCCGCGCGACGTTCTGCATCACGTAGAACGGCCAAATTTTAAAAACAGTCACGTGATCATAACCATGCCATGTTAGGGAGTGATATGCCGTTCATTTGGTACCAATAGATATATGCTACCCGTGTAAGAAATTTGACAATTCTAGCTTCAGTTATTACTGAGCCATGTTTAAGGCCTTGACATTTAAAGGGGATCACGTGACGTATTAACGCCCCTTTCAAGGACAGTTTGTCATGCGTTGGCTGGGACTTGCTATGATCAATCTGCGAAACCAAATTTGAAGTGTCTAAGATTACCTACAACGAAGATATGAATGGCAACGCAAAAAATATAAAAATTCTCATTTTCAGCTATCCTTCGGAGAACTTAGGCGTAACGCACAAGGTTTATCAATGACTCGATGGAAAGCGCATTGTCGACTTCCTATTAGTGATAATTGAACTTTTCTCGCTAGCTCTCACGACTGAGGCACTATTAAGCGAAATCTGTCGAAATTGGCGTTTTTTGAAGGGGTGTTAGGTCGATGAGGACGTCGCCCGCAATCCATCTATGGGCCGTTAGATAGAAGAATGATGTAGCTACACCTTTGCCACTGAAAGTTTTCACACAAAGGAACTTTGCAGCAGACGTCTTTCGACCAGTAGTTGAATTGGACAGACCAACGGACCCAGAGACACAGAACCACAACATATACTGCGCTAGCATAACGTCGCGCGGTAAAAATAGACGAACGAAATCGCCGACCTGCGACACATCTGTTTCTGAGTCGATACTGGTTGGTTCCTGGCTGTGTGTAGACGTTGTGATCAAGCAAGTTGTCGGCGGACAGGTGTGGCCAGCAGGTTGGCGGCTGCTGAGTCAAGTCGACGTCAACGGCGACACAGCGGCTCTGGCTGCCACAGTAGTCGAGACATTCATGAACCGACTTCGCCGCGCCGTACTGAGTCGAGCCCACTGAGTTCTGATCCTCATGTACCTCCCACTCCGGATTGTAGCACTCAGACTCTGCACAGTAGGACGCAAGACTGGCAATTTTCTAACACATGTAAGCGTACTACTTCAGTTTGAGTTAGAGTAATGATTATCAATAAATAAATTAAATAAATAAATTAGCCCCGCACCGGACTGACGGTCGACTCTTCATAACTGACGTGTGTGCCAACTTCAAAGTCACGTGACACAAAAACTATGCCAAATATCAAAAATCCGGCCCGATCAAATTTAGATATTGTGTCCTAGTTTAAGAATCTGTGGTCAATTGCCAGCTCCCGTTGTAAATGGCGGAGGAGATAGCAGTTGATAATGGCCGGATTTCTAACCGTGAAGGCTGGTGACCTTTACCTTGACCTTGGATCGGGTCATACCGTCATGTATCATTCATCGACCTTTACCTACACGCCAAATTTCATTGAAATCGAACAAATGTTTTGTGGACGGACGGACGGACGGACGGGCGGGCGTCAACTTCTGGTGGTAATAAAGCATAACGTAGTCAATGTTGTTGCTTTCAGAGTCATCTACAGTACAGTTTTCAGGTGAATAATAAAACTATAAAAAGCCAGCACTCACAAAGGTGTTATGACCCACACCAGCAACGTGTTTTTGCCGCTGGCTGACTGCGCAAAACTACACGCACGGAAAAACCGGCTGTCGGCAGCGTAGGTTACGTATGCAGCAAGCGTTAATATTGCGTTCCGTCTGAAGACCGACATGTAGTTGTTGTTTATGCCTTGTGACCTTGACCTTTGACCCTTTGTCCCCAAACTAAATGGGTTTTCAGGATTCACCATGGAACATTTCCACGTCACGTTTGGAGATCCTATCGGTTTGTGAGATATCGTGTAAAAAACATAACTATACATGAACGCCGCTTAAAAGCCTACCCACGTGACTACCGTTGGCGTGGGTAGCTAACAACAGACAACTGTATTAATTATCACTAATATATGGAGCTGATATGTTGTAGAGTTAAAAGAAACATCAAACCTTTTCGACGATTGAGGCACCTGGTGATGAGCTGGTAATGGTCAGTGCCCTGTTGGCGGTAGACGTTATCAGGACGTAAATCATCGCGGTTGACGTGCGTCCAACAGCGAAGTGGAACGACGTTAACGTCTATGTCGACAGCGACACAACTAGCAGTTGCGTTGCAGTAGTCAAGGCACTGCTGGATCGTGCGCGGTCCCTCGTACAGGCTGCCGCCGAGCGCCGTATGTCCGACACGCTTCTTCCACTCCGACTGGCGACAGTTCGGGCCTGCGCGATAAACGAAACTTCCGATCAGCCAAATTTTAGTCATTCAATCCAGTTCGATGTCTCGATTACACGTCAGTTATGTAGATAGCTCAGTTTGTTTCTGCTCAACTGTGAGATGAATTTCATGTGCAACACAATCACCCAAAACTAGAAATGCTGACAATTAACGTGTCAATTAACCTGATGGTCGCCCAATCTTGCGCGGCTTTGACCTTGGCAACGTTATTTATGATATTTTACACGTAACAAAAATTAATCATTTACAACCAGCATTCTAAGTTGCAACACCAGCTGTCAAAGTCGTTAATCAGTGCTCCGCATAACATGCCTCCGTTGATGAATGCTGACATCTCTCTACGGAACCAACGTCTGCCTGTGAAACCCGGATGCCAGACACGATGTAGCATATCGGTGTCGGATACGCAAAATTTACTTTTTGCTTTTTGAACTTTGACCTCAGATATCTCAAAAAAGTGCCAGGGAGTCGATATCGATGTGATTGACAAATTATCCATAAAAGGGGCGTGGTAAAGTCACGTAAACTGGATACTGGAGCAAGACGAGCGATATCGCCTGCAAACGAACATTTTTCCCAACGAAATTCAATATGTATACGTTCGCAAATAAAAGGCTGTAAATGTGGTAAAATCTCATCATTACAAGACAAACTGTGGAAACGACGAGACACGAAATCCGTTGATATAAATTCCGCCCATCACTGATCTAAAAATAGACACCGGAAGTACTAATACAAAACTCTCCTTTTAGTGACTACTACTTTCAGATAACATTAACATAACATATCCGTGTATTTGACAACTGTCAGAACGCAATTGTAAAACAATAAAACATGCATGTATTAAATACTGTCAGTAAACTTGATAAAATAACATACGGATGATAAAATTACAGTCTGTTAAATGTGTTAGTCTTTCGGGCAGTGATCAATCAATCAATCAAAACGAATTTATATAGCGCCCTACGTCGCAGGCGAATCAGAGGCGCGTAAGAAGAATATTAAGGCTCCTTCTTCCACTCTAATCCGCAGCAATTACCTCAAGGCTTAGATCCTCCCAAACCTTTCCTAAAGTCTATACCCGATATACAGCATGGACTCAATCATTATCAATAAACCGAGTTGTTCTACTGTTGTCCACATTTAACTCGCGGTTTTAAGTTTTATGATCACAGTATTTTATTTTTATCTCAATGACTGATTGCTAACTTGTGTATTATTGCTGCTTTTATCATTTATTGTATTATTGTATTGTACGGTATTTTATTTCATTTATCGATTCTGCCGTACATGTATAGTTGCGTGTTCCAATAAACTTACTGACTTACTAATGTGATTATTACTGGCGAGTGAGTTGTACCTTTATTGAAGTCGACACACCGCTCTGTGAGTCGATACTGGTTGGTTCCTGACTGTGAGTAGACGTTACGATCAAGCAAGTCGTCGGCGGACAGGTGTGGCCAGCAGGTGGGCGGCTGCTGGGTCAAGTCGACGTCAACGGCGACACAGCGGCTCTGGCTGCCACAGTAGTCGAGACATTCCTGCACCGAGTTTGCTTCGACGTACTGAGTCGCGCCCACTGAGTTCTGATCCTCGTGTGTCTCCCACTCCGGATTGTAGCAGTCAGACGCTAAACACACATTATAAATTTCATTTTAATTTACAATTTTACATCAATTGTACAGAAAATTCTAATACATACCGACGTGTGCCTTAATTATGTAATGACAGTATTGAAAGCCGTGAGCTCTCTACATTCTGTTATTACATCACATTTCAAAACGTTAACGTGGCCTGAGTAAAAACGAATCTTCAAAGTCCACTATGACGATAGAACTAAAACAGAATAATGTCCCGGTAAAGGAGATCACGTGACGTAAATAAATGACGTAAATAAATGTAATTTTAGTTTTCGCCGAAATTCTGTCAGTGACAAGGCCGACTGGACGTCTTCATTTAGACCAGGGGTGCATAATTTGCTTGAAGGCTAGGGTTACAAACAAATCTCAAACTAAACAAAACAAAACCCCCTGAAGCTGACGGCATTTCACTGATACGGTTATAAATTTTTGCGTTTATATCCAACTTTACGCTGAAATACGCCGAAATCCCGAAAGAACCAACGCGCGAAAGTTTTGTGCTAAGTTAACTAACACGCTTTAGGCGGATGCGGCGGCGGGCCATGGGCGCATGCGTCCTGCGGGCCGTGTGCTAAACACCCTGAGTTAGACTGTTCCAGAGCTGTGGTAAGGGTTTAAACGGGACCGAATTGTCCAAGAGGCAAGACAAGCTGGTGACTACACGTCCGAGGAGTCAAGGGGCTTCCAAGCAGCAAAACTGAGTCGATCGGCAGCGTCTCAACATGTTGCTTAGCTTTGTCAGGTACGTCGTACTGTATAAATCACTTATGGCATGATATATAAGTCGCCTATCTTCATAACTCATCATATTTCAATACAATTCAGTACGAGTGAGTGACAACACGAACAAACGAACAAAAGGGCAAAAACAGTCAAATAAAAATTTGTTTTTCGCCCTCTTTGTCGTTCCTATGTCCCCCAAAGTCCTTAATCCACTGTGTCTGGCAATATCATTATATTATTGCAAGACCAATAATGCAAGGTACTGGTTCAAAATTACATCTTATTATTAATGTCTATAAACGGAATTGTTGATGGCATTAAAAATATCACAGTATCACAGTGTAACGGTGTATTGCTTCTACCCAGCACAAAAACGTACATTTTAATTGATATTGTTTGTACTGCGTACTCGATTATTAGTCCGTTTTCATTTGTAACCTTTCATTTTAAATGTCCGGTGTACTTTGTTGCTTTCTCGCATTGATGATTTTGCGTACCAGATGTCTTTTACTTCAACTAAAAGCAGAATGTAACAAAAGTAATTTATTGCTTTAAGTAATTATTGTAAAAGTAACACGTTAAATTTCCTTCTTAGTAATACATGTAACTGTAACAGATTACTGTTTTGGTCCAATGACATGTAAATTTGAAAATTACATTTTACAAGAAATCTATCCGACAGTGCTGAGTTGACATACAAAGAAACTTACTGTCACGAGCATTGGGGCATCTGGTGATGAGTTGGTAATGGTAGGTGCCCTGTTGACTGTAGACGTTATCGGGACGTAAATCATCGCGGTTGACGTGCGTCCAACAGCGAAGTGGCACGACGTTGACGTCTATGTCGACAGCGACACAACTAGCAGTTGCGTTGCAGTAGTCAAGGCACTGCTGGATTGTGCGCGGTCCCTGGTACAGGCTGCCGCCGAGCGCCGTATGTCCGACACGCGTCCTCCACTCCGATTGACGACAGTTCGGGCCTGCGCGATAAACGAAACTTCCGTTCAGCGAAATTGTAATCAGTTAATGCATTCCACACTGTGTCTCAAAAATAACCAATACACTTGACTTTTGATGATAACTTCGGCAAATGTAGATGGATTTCCAAAATTCGTTAATTGATAAATTCTCAAAGGAACTCTCTATTCAACTGTTACAGGGTTTTTTTACTCCACCTTAACTTGTTGCTACACTACCTTGTGAAGTTCAAAAATCTAAAATAACGACTTAACTTTTACTCATACCATTGAAATTAATCGTTTTAACTTAAATTTAACAAAACTTAACAACACTAAGACGATAAACGCTACAAAAATACCACAGTTATGATTTACTTAATTTTTAGTGTAATATATGAAGCACATGATGTAGATAACGCAGGAACATTGTAAATATAATTTGACGGCAAACTCCGTAAAATTCGTGTAACAAATGACTTCACCGTTGTCAGAATGTTTTAACTACTTTTGAAGTAGTTAGTGCATATCACTGATATTTATAGTATTTTATGTATAATACGAACATAAGTAATTTTATAAACTAACCTAGAGTTGTCGTCGCCGTATTCGGAGTGGTCGTCCCTGCAACCACATTATTAACAACAAGTTAATGTTAAACCTGTTTCGTGCATATCGGCCACGTCAGCTGAAAGCTGTAACACCACTGAGTAATTTGCTGGCCATAGCCAGTCAGCCATAGCGGCGTGTTATGGGCCTCGGCACTGGAACTTCCGCCTAACATTTAGTTACTCATAAAGATCCCATTGGTCGTAAAAGACATTCACTACAATATGTAATCAGGTCGATTTGTCGTATAACGGTAACGGCGTTAGGTGTATCAACGAAGTTACTCTACGTTGAGACCGGTTAGTACTGGGATGGGTGACCGTATTCAAGCGAGTATACCACCTCGGTATGTAACCAGTCACTTAGGCCACTAAGACCCACGTTCCAAAAACCAGTTTGTTCTGCTCAGCCTTTTCGACACATTTCACCAGATAATCCACCGAATTTCAAACGTTCTAGATGTCTCTGGAGTCAAAATTGTTTGATCGTCACAACAATAATTTTCATACCACGTACAGTATTTTGGCACACTCGACAAGCAAGCACTAAAATCACATCAATATCACTCAGATATTTTCAAAGGTTTCGGTTCTGCTCATGGTAGCAAAACAAAAAGGAAGAGCAAACCTCAGATTTTGCACGCCACCTTCAAAATCTAAATTTAACTTTTTCGCCTAAGTGAACGATTTTACTACGCTGTTGAACATTTTAATTTTGTAATTAGCGTACAATTAAGTATTTTACGTAGGTATGTATGTAAGAGATGGCGCGGTGGCGCAACGGGTAGAGCGTTGCACTTGCGATCAACAGGTCATGGGTTCAATTCCTGCTCGAGGCAAAGCTGCGTAACAACCTTGGGCAAGTTGTTCATACCTATGTGCCTCTGTCACCAAGCAGTATAACTTGGTACCGGCCTAGGGGCGGTAATTCTCTGAGGCTGGGAAGGTAACCGCAAGCCTGGACAGCCTACCGCCGGGTGGATGACTTATAGTCACCTGCGGGCTGACTGCCTGTACACCGGAATCAGCTACGGGCCCAAAGCTCGGTAACGAGTATGTAAGGTGACCCATTACTCAAATTTCATGATAATCCATTATTCCATACTCAATATCTTGAGTACGTCCCTAATTTTGCTTACGGACATGGCGAAAGTCACAGAAAAACTCCTTGGAAGCGTTTGATGGCGTCTTTGATGTGAAGAGGTAATTTATGTCTTAGTTGACTGGCGTAAGTCGACTATCTCTCAGCGATTTGAACACTGTTACGTCTGGTGGCAGAGACATGACATAAAACGTAATAATTACGGTGGACGATATGCAATAAGTTTTAAACAAAAGCTTAACTACACACAGCCGTTCGGTTTTAAATTAATGCTCAGATCAACTTCAATTTTACGGAAGACACTCACAATGCGTATAAGCCACATAAAATAAGTCACTGGAGACGAACAAAATACAGTAGTGCACTCGTTGAGCGATTAGTTAAGATGCCGGCTTCCGCGATTCCGCAAACACACATTTGCACCTTGTTGTCGTTTAAACGAAAAAAGTCGATTCGGTTTAAAACTGAAGTTAAAAACGAGTTTTTAGGAATCTGTATATACAAATGCACTACATAAGTTCGCTTCAAATTAGCATTGTTCAGATTAAACTTGGTTTAAAACCAAAGCTCAGTCACTAAAACTTCAATATCACTTTATGATGATTAAGTTTCAAACCGAGTTTCGGTTGTAAAGAGAGCTCAAGCTAAAGTTTAAACGACGGACGAAGCCGTAAAAATTGAAAACCTGTGATTGGGCCGCTAGCACATCTCTCCGTGAGTCGATACTGGTTGGTTCCTGGCTGTGAGTAGACGTTGCGATCAAGCAGGTCGTCGGCGGACAGGTGTGGCCAGCAGGTTGGCGGCTGCTGAGTCAAGTCGACGTCAACGGCGACACAGCTGCTCTGGCTGCCACAGTAGTCGAGACATTCCTGCACCGACTTCGTCCCACTGTGCTGAGTTGCGCCCTGCGAGTTCTGGTTCTCGTGTATCTCCCACTCCGGATTGTAACACCCAGACGCTGCAGAAAAACACCGATGTGAGCGAGACTTGAGCGTACTTTCAGACACCATATAATGCAAAACTAATGCAGTGTTATAGCAAGCAAGTAAGCAAGTTTAAGTGTTTGCAGTCGGCTCCAAACTTGCGCCGAACGATGACAAACGACAAAGACGTCACTACTAAACACCAGATTAGTTCTGGAACAGTTGCTTCAGTCTTTCAGACGACGCTGTGATGAGTGCAAAGTTCCGGCAAACGAAATACTGCAGTTTCCTTTTCTTGGTCCGTAGACACGAAACTGCACTGGACCAGTAAGTAAGTTCCTTGTTGTTTAGAAATACATACGACAAAGGGCTACGGCCTTTCATGTGCTGAAAGGTAGTAAACTGTCACACTGCTTACGCAGTACTGTAAAGATATTTGGAGTTACACACAATTACAGACTACACAAGTATACACAATAACGCGTATGCACGGTAGCCCCATACGCAGTGTTAGAAGCCAATGCCAAAGTCAGTAAGAGAAGCCAAATTTCGCACCCCACCCTCCCAAAATC
>Ga0209780_1000893_pt1 | contig 18046 bp, 10 predicted proteins | sample WorMetexBAHAMAS2_FD_187384 | JGI IMG/M metagenome (GOLD analysis project Ga0209780, IMG submission 187384) | Marine gutless worms symbiont microbial communities from Max Planck institute for Marine Microbiology, Germany - Inanidrilus exumae... | ecosystem: Host-associated > Annelida > Digestive...
CACTGGGTAGAGATGGCTCTCCACCCTTGACCTTTTGTCTCTGATATAGCCATATTTGTGCTGAAAGGGGACGTTAAACTCGAACTAACTAACTAACTACTAATTGTAGTTGTGTTGTATTACCAGCAGCCAAGTGGCAGTTAACATCATAGTCCATTAGTCCAAGATCAGATGGCAGCACTAGTCAGTGACAGCAAAGACAAGCCACGCATCAACATCGACCAGTCGCAATATGATCAGAGCACATATGTTGGACGAGCGAAACATTTCTTCATAACGACAAACCCACTCAATGTATTCGCTACTAGTTCACAGTTGGAGAGAGCTCGACAGCTCGTCACTTCGTACAGGTTCTTAAATGTGATTCATTTAGTTGATGTGCATACATATTGTAAAACGTGTTCGATGTTTATTTCTGGCAACAGAGAGCCGGTATAATGGGAACAGCTTCCCTTCCTCACACTAATCTCATTTTTGGTTGTCACTTTTCATGCAGCTGGCCCCGTGTGGGATTGGGGCAATCCCCTCTTCCCCTTTATCCCTTCACTTCCCCACTTCCGTACCTTTAACTCTATCTTTTGATATCTTTTACTTTTCCCTTTCTTACTCGCTTCATCTATTTTCTTGTTTTTCCATCCTTCCCATTTTACCAGAAAGTCCAGTTGCATCTGATTCTGAACTATGCCTGATATTGATGGATGGAAATGGAAATCGGAGCCAATCAATGGGCAGATTGGACATGCAATTTCCAATTTTTTAATTGCACTATTTGCAAAGGTCACACAGACAAGTTTGCACGTTCACAGCCGGCAGAGTAGCAGACCATGTTGGCCGAGCAGTGACGTCAAAGGTGTGCAACGAGTGACCTCTGACGTGTTGGGGTGCGAATGCTACACTACATTACCACACCACACCACTTTTGCAACATCTAACACGTTATTTATTTATTATGAAAATTATACATACATACACATAAAAAGCAAACAGTATCAATCAATCAATCAGTCAGTTTTATTGACAAAAGGGTAAAAACAACCACAGACATCATCACAAAAATAAACACAAATTACGCTGCAATCAAACAGATACAATAATAAAAACAAATATGTATAGTGCAAAAATCTATAGAAATTAAATTCTGTTAAACGACGTTTAAAAGTATAAAAGTAACTTAGTACATAAAAACTTAATAAAAGCATCTAGAACTGAATTACTAAACAAATCTAACTCCAAATCACTGTGCTTTACTGCCAGCAGCTCACAAATAACATTGATGTCATGTTTATGGCGATGCAAAGCTCTGTTATACAACTGCCATGCCAATCTTCGATTAACGCCTCCAAGATCACGTAAGGAAACCTTAAAAAGTACACTGCAAAACTGTACGGAACGACCAATATGAGAATACATGCTTGAAAAATATACACCATTTCTAGCCACATATCCAGCAACACTGTTAACATTTTTCAAACGTTATTAATGAAAAACGTTTGATGACACACTAGTTCATACTTTAATGGAAGAAGTTCACATATAGCTGGTACAAACAGAGTATGAGTGCATTTAGGAAGATCATATGAATATCTACATTAGTTTGCTTCCAGACATATGTACTGATGTTATATCATCAATATTAGTACTTATTCTGATCATGAATAACCGATCTGGAAATAACTGATCTTACTGAATCGGCCTGATTCAGTATTGACTGGATCATTCGAACTCTAGTGCTGTATGTTTATTGATATTAGAATAGCATTATTGCCATTTCTAGTCGCATCTGTTAAACGGTAAATTTACCAACGCCAGTTGCAGGGGGAGGGTTTTCACCGCTTTTTGTCTATCTGTTTTTCTGCACGATATCTCTAAAACGAATGCAGCTAGCATCACCAAACCTGACGTGCAAATGTTCCATGATGAGTCCTGGAAACCCATTTATATAAGAGTCAAAGGTCAAGGTCACGAGTTAACCGGCATGGGTCTCTTCACTCTTGTGAGTGCTGGCTTTTTCTAGTTTTGAGTATTTTAGGGTCACCGGGTGTAGTTCATGTGTAATGATAGACACCATTGAACTGTGCAGGAAAGCTGAGGAGCCAGCTGGTGTTACTGAGCATGAAATCTGGCATGCAAAACATCTTTACGACTCGGCGTTTCATCCAGACACCGGCGAGAAAATGTTCATTCTCGGTCGGATGTCTGCACAGGTTCCAATGAACATGTCAATCACGGGCTGCATGATGACCTTCTACAAGTTGGTTCAGTTGACAGCTTTCCATCTTTACACATCAAACTAGATGGCTGTATTGTGTGGAATGCCCACAATACAGTATTCGGCTTGAAGCGCATATGTTGACGTGCTGCTAAAAATAGTACCGCATGACAACCAACCACAGCACACCTTCTGGTAATGGTAACCAATAACAAACATCACAGTATTTTCTGTTCTATTCTGAAGCATCGGACATTGGCAAAAAATGCAATCCCTCCTACATCACAGAAAATTTGAGGTTCGGAGTGTACAGGCCAGGGGAGTGACTTTGAATTGATTGCAATGGTAAAAATGGAAACTAGACATCTGGTAGAGTGATCATTTGGTAGATCTGGCGATCTGTAATCATTGTAAGTAAGTAAGTAAGAATATTTATATAGCGCAGAAAATCGTGCGTCACACTGCGCTGTGATTTCTCAAGTCAAATCCCAAATAAATGATTTTTAAGATATCGCCTAAACTGTCCGAAGCTAGAGATCTGCCTTGTTGCGGCAGGAAGTCTAAGAATGCCAAAGTGCACACTTAGGGGAGTTTTCTTGTACAGAGCGTACAGGCAGGGGAATAATTTTGATTGATTCCGACAGTAAAAATGGAAAGTAGACATCCCGTAGAGGGATCATTTGGTAGTGAATTTCCGGCGACCTGTACTCATGGTGGAGTTATGGTGGCCGGAAGTCTAAAAATGCCAAAACGTGCCGTAAAGTGAATCCAATATTCGGCTGAAGCCTAGCTTCAAGCCGAATAATAACTCACTTACAGATTAGCAGTATTTTGATATAATTTCTTATCAGCTTTAAACGATTGCTTGTTTTAAAATGATTGGATGTATGAATAATCTGACACAAAACGTTTTTTTTATTATTTTTTTTGTCTTCTAATGTTGTGAGCTTTATTGATTTCTGCAAAGCCTTTTACAGGCTGCACAGACTGTCCATCTGGCCAATAATGAAATTATGTTTAATTTGTGATATAACATAGTCATCATCAGAAATTTATACAAAGACAGTACCTGCAACATAAAACAGGACGGCACAACTGGAGATTGGTTTAAAGTAGTCATAACAGTATGCCAAGGATGTGTTCTCCCACTGTTACTGTTTGCACTTACAATAGATGCATATCTGCATCCTCGGGTGCTGTACAAATGTATTATTATTTGCCATAGGGCCTTTTTCACTTGCCGGCTCCACAGTCTGGAACTCTTTCTTGGATTTCATCCGGGACCCAACCATCAGTGCAGACTGTTTCAGACGTTTGCTTAAAACTTACCTGTTTGCTCAATACTAGTGCATTCAGCGCGTTACAGGTTCTTGACAATAACCGCACGCTATGAATTTACTTACTTACTTTACATGAACAGAGTGCTAGGCAGGACGCACGGAGTGTGTTAATGATACTGTTGTGCTCACAGGACAACGCCGGCCGTTGTTTTCTGGCAGTGGTTCAATCAGTCATTCAACGCCATTGTCAACTACACAAACAGAAGCGGAGACTCTCCAATCACAACACAGTACGTTGGCAAGTTGGTGATGTATGCTGGCTTCTGCAAGCATTGTCCTGTATAGTACCGGGGCAATCCTCTCCCCTTATCCCTTCACTGCCCCACTTCCCCACCTTTTACTCTACCTTTTAGTATCTTCACTTCTCTCTTTCTTACTTCCTTTATCTGTTTTCTTGTTTTTTTCATCTCTTCCCATTCTACCAGAATAGTCCCACTCCGTTTCCAGGTCGGATGTTGTAGGAGGCAACTAAACCTGGCTTTATTTTTTGTTGGTCTTGTGTTATATGTATTTTTAGTTAAGGATGCGTGTTTGTTTCTGTCGTATTTGATTTAGTTTTGTTTTGCTTTGTCATAGTTGTGTTCCCTTGTTGTAGGTGATAGTGTAATAATTTAATTGAGCCTCTCGATCCCTTTCTTTTTTGGGTAGCTACTGAACAAAAAGGCGGCCAGGGTATCACTGCCCTTCCTTTACTGGATAGAGATAATTCTCCACCCCTGACTGTTCATCTCTTGTATAGCCATATTTGTGCTGAAAAGGGACGTTGAACTCCAACTAACTAACTAACTGTGCAAAAGTTGGTTTTGTGCTCTGGTTACTGTCATTGCAGCATCTTTTCAGTCATGTGTCTGTTGCTGGACTAAGACGAGGTTAGATGATCTTCCGTGTTTGGTGTCACTGCCTTCAGTTCCTTCACTGATCGACATGTTGTGTTCAAATTTCGTGAAATTTGGCTGACGGGAAATCAGTGAAATCGTGTGTTGCTTACCTGACAAAAAAAAACAAAATTTCGCCTGGCTGTCCGGCTGTCGCTACTGGGCAGATCGTGCCCAAAATCTGCCAGGGCTAGCTTTTACAGTGTGCTCAGATTGCTGCAGATTTAATCCAAATCGGTCCACTTTCGGCGGAGTTATAGCCGAACGCGTGAACACTGCCAAAATGCACCGTAAAGTGAATCAAATATTTGGCTGAAGCAGTAGTAGTAATAGTAATAATAATAATAGTAGCATCTGCCATGGTGTATCATGCTGAATACCAAGGACTGAGTTTTGATGCGTGCAGCAGTCAGTAACTAGTGATGTGTGAGTCTGTGACACTGAGTCGTTGCTTCGTGGCTTGCATCTCAGCATACATTCGGGTCACCAGTAATACCTGTATTGGGTTGTGCCTGTTTACGCCCCAGCTTTTTGCCTGTACCAACTACCAAGTCATACTGCTTGGTGACAGAGACACATTGGTCTGAGCAACTCGCCGAAGGTTGTTACACGACAGCACAGTGGCCGGTGATTGAACCTGCAGCCATCGAGTTGCGAGTACAATGCCTTAACCACTAGACAACCGAGCCATCCATGGCAACTAAAGCGTTGGCAGAATGAGTAAGAAGTGAATCAGGGATAAATATAACAAAGGTAATGTCTTCCCATACCCGTTACCAAGCCTTGAACCGGAGCTGATCTAGGCGTACAGGCACTCACGTGGCGGTAGGCTGCCATTACTTTCCGACAGGCCTGCAGGTTACCTTCCCAGCCGCAGAGCATCTTCGCCCATTGGCCGGTACCAAGTTATACTGCTTGGTGACAGAGGCACATAGGTGTGAACAACTTGCCCAAGGTTGTTACGCTGCTTTTGCCCAAGTAGGATTTGAACCCACGACCTGTTGATCGCAAGTCCAACGCTCTACCCGGTGTGCCACCACGCCACCTAGGATGAATATAATGTTAGTTTGAGCCTTCTTTCCAAAATAATACTTCACGTTGATCCTGGTCTCCAGAAAGGTGCTAAGGATGTACATAACGGGGATAATGTTGCTGTGGCCAGCTTTTCTACAGCCGGATTCCGTTTCCGTAACCAACCAACAACGTCAAGCACTGTATGTATGGATGTATGTAGTGTGATAACTGTAATGACTGTATAATACATTGGATATATACATGTAGAAAGGTGGTGACAATGCGTGTATTGTGACTCTGCAGGAGACTTGGCGTCTCTTATGTGGCGGCTACATTAGGTGCTACTGGCACTGCACTCGGTCTCAATAGTCTTGTTAAGGTCAGTTCACACTGTCGTCAACTTGTGCCAGTGACAAGTGCCATTGACCTTACAGTGTTTCCTGCAAGATTTTTTACTAATTTTACTTAGGGGTAACGTGCACGGTTTATCTATGGCTCGTTGGAAAGCGCGTGGTCGACTTCCTATAAGTGCTAATTGAACTTTTTTCGCTAGCTATCACAGTTGAGGCGCTATGAGCCGATATTGGTCGAAATCGTTTTGCTCGAAAGGGGTGTGGTTCACCCATACATGTTACCGAGCATTGGGCCCGGAGCTGATCCCGGTGTACAGGCAATCAGGCCACATGTGACTATAAGTCATCCACCCGGCGGTAGGCTGCCATTACTTTCCACTAGGCCTGCGGTTACCTTCCCAGCGGCAGAGCATCACCACCCCTGGCCGGAAGTCCAATGCTCTACCCGTTGCGCCACTGCGCCACCTTAGATCAGAGACAGTGTAGGTAAATATGGTGGAAGATGTAAGTAGAGAGCGCCAGTCGGTGATGACACCGGCTGTGAAGTAAGGTGGTACATGCAGCCAACCCCAGCGCCACCCCTAACTGAAGTAGGAGACATCCAATTACAGCTAACTACTCATCTGTCGAGTCCCCAAAGGGACGAAAGGCTGAGTTGGCCTGGTTGGTTGACCTATAGCAGACGGTTTACCCACATAAGTGGTCACCCGGCAGCTAAATCTTGCGCATGACAGGAAAGTTCGCAGGCCAAAGTCCGACGTTCTACCGCTGTGCCACGCAACCAACTTTACAGCACGACCAGCCCGAAACAATGTCAGCTGTGGTTTGTCAACTATCTTAGCATTTTTTATTTGATCTGATCGAGAATGGTTTATCTTCATCATCAACCATCGTCATCATTGGTAAACCGACCTACCTAGATTTACCTGGAATATGGCCGTTACTGTAATGGCGCTTGATGCCCATAATTTGTAAGAATCAAATCAAATCTGTTTTGCACGTTTGTGATTGGTCGTGTTGAACAGCATGCTGCCTGTGATTGGTTGTTTTATGTCTCTGTTTGTGACTGGTCGTTCTGTAGAGTATGCCTCCTCTGATTGGTCGTTACGTTCCATTTGCTGCTGTTGCTGCTGCCAACTGCATCAACATACCTTGCATGCGAAGCAGGTATTACAGCGATGAAACTGAAATGATAACAGGTGGTCAAAATTTTTGCCACGTGAAGCTATGCTAGCGCGATATCTGCCGTCAGCTTGTGTCTGTTAGTCTGTCTGTCTGTCACAAGTCAGTCTACCAAGATGGTTGAACCCGGGATCATGCAAACAATGCCATATGATAGCCCAGGGACTCTTGTTTTCTGTTTCCAAAGATCTCGGCAAAATTCCAGCGGGGTCACCCCCAACGAGGGTGCTAAATAGAGGTGGGTAGGTTACAATCGGCGATTTTCGACCAGTATCTCGCCATATCTCAGAAATGGTGCAAGCTAGGGACATAGTTACTATGGAATGGAGCTTGTATGTGCTCTATCAAATGGTGCTATTTCCAGTGGGTTTGAGTGACACTAACTACCGCAAACCACCCCATTTTGACATTTTATATCGCCTTTCATATCTTCATAGTGAGTGGAGATAGAAACTTCAAATTTGGTAGGCAGTTTGGCAGTAGCAAGTCCTGGCGTGAGGATGACGGTAGCAAGTGCTAGCTCACAAATGGCAAACTATCCCAGTTCTTGGCTGCAAACTTTCCATCTTTCCAACCCAGGAGGCAGCCAAGAACGTATATCTTTAATCACAAATAGCTTTCAATGATTTTGCTTTCATCATCCAATTCAACCACAAAAGGGTACTTAAAGTCTTGGCTCTGTTTGACATGTTTCTATTTTTACGACTGGACATTATTGCATGTATCTAATCTGCACATAAACGCATTGTTTTCCACTGTGGCTCAGTTTTCAGCGACGTGGTCGCCATTTTCGGAGATAAAACTAATAGGACGGTGAATGCGGAAATAGTATTTTGTTAGTGCAAAAACTAGTTGCAAGGTAACGTCATGGATTCGGCTAATGTGCATTGTGTATAAGATGTATCAGCATGTTTGTCTATCAGTTATGTGAAAGATTTAGCATATTACTCTAGTGTGATGGGTTGCGGTTGTTTCAGAGAGGTGATGCATGGTATTCCAGTGTTCACGGAAGATGGAGAGCGCGTCGGGCAGTCAAAAAGAGCAGCCGTGAAAGCTATTGCACAAGTTGTCGTGTCTCGAGTTTCCATGGCAACCCCCGGCATGTGTAAGTTGAGCTGCATAGTTTTCGTCTACTCTTATGTTTAGCTGAAGTCTAATATTAGTCAGTCTGTGCTAACAACAACAATGACAACAATACCTATGTCGAAATGAAGTAAGTAAATAGTTGGTACATTCGGAAAGCTGGTGGCAGAGAGTTCCCACTGCTGGTTGTGTCTGCTGCCAGCTTTGTTTTTTTCAGTGCAGTGACTGTACAATGTGACACTTCATGGAAACAATGTAGGCAACTCTTGAGAAGAATTCTAGTGTATTCTCCGTAATCCGAACGTACAGCAAGGGTATGTGGGCCGTAAAATGTTCCAGTTCTTAACTGGGATTCTGGCTAACCGGTATAGCTGCCATAAAACGGTTGCGGTAATGTGGTTGTGGACTTACGGTATGCAGTTTGTACACCGGGACGTAACCAGATGTACGTTTAGTAAGTAAAAGTAGAGTAAACAGTGTATAGCAGTTAGCATCAACTTAGCTTTCACCACTATGGGGAACTCACATGCCATATGGGATTACACAGTGTTATCTGCCACCCGGCAGAGGTGTGAATCCCGCCTTTACCCTCAGCCGACGCAGTTACTTGATTTAACGACCCCGGAGGGATGCATAGGCTGAGTTGACCTAGGTTACGTGAAAGCTGACTGGCTGGGATTTGAACACGTGACTTGTCAATCACAAGTCCAATGCCCTACCGCAGCGCCAACATGCAACGTTTACAGTGAAGATCAGAATAGGTAAAGTATCCACCCTCCAAACCCCTCATCTCCATGCCGACCAAAGGGATAAACTAAAGACTGATATGCTTACTGCATGGTTTTGATCACCGGTCAGATGCTATTATTTCGGGGGGGGGTGTCTTGAGGGTATTAGAAAGCTGCCAGTGTAAAGGGTGTGAGTCCATGGACCAAGAAATGATGAGGACGAAGTCTCTGATCGTCCGTGGCATGCCCTGGTGCTTTACAAGTACAACAACGAATACAAAACGAATTTATAACGTGCCGGTTAGTCCAAACAAAAATAACGGAATCAGAGGCGCAAGAGACAACTGTTACTGGGAGTGATCATATATATTGAGTCGATTGTGAGTGAGTTAGTCAATTTATACACAGCGCATTAAAAGCAAAACGTCACTAGTGTGCTGCAGCCTCGCCAAACAAAAATGTCTTTGAAAGTCGTTTGAACTGCCCGAGTTCAACGTCAAGCTGTCGCAGTGTAGCGGGAAGACTGTTCCATACTTTCGGACCCGCCACCAAAAAACTGCCTCCGTGCCGAGTATTGATTCGTGGAACAGTGAGGGCATTGGCGTCAGCCGAGCGAAGACAGCACCGTCTGGAGTCAGCGATAAGCTGGCAGTCGTCCGCGAGGTACGATGAGGTTTCGACGCGCAGCGACTGGAAGACAAGACGATCCGTTGCTTCACTGGCAGCCAGTGAATTGTGTTACTAGTCTGTAATCAGCAGCTCCAGTTTTTCTTGAAGATTCTTTTTGGAGCGCAACTATGATTAAGGAGGCTGGTTAGATAGAAACTAAGTGAGGAAGAGACACGGAGGTTCGTGGTTCGAGGCATGCAGTCTCGCAGCAGTGTTGAGCAATGTACACATGAGCATAATTGCCCAGCGACCTGATTAACTGTTGATTACTGATGTGAACTGCCAACTCTTTACATGACGCTGGTGCCACACAGGCTGGATTTAGGACTGGAACATCTTAGAATCACAAGTTGAAGAAGTTTGCAGTTCATTTTCCTGTTAATAAGTGTACTGAAAGTGAGTAATTAAAGGGCATACTGTTTAAAATTTTAATAATGCAGCCCGTGCATGTTTAGTTGTGAGTTTCTAGTGTGTTGTTGGGAAAATGGCATGAAGAATTTGTTGAGAAAGTGTTACACGTACTTCTGTTTAGTTTGCATAGTTAAGTTTTTGTAGTTTTATGTACTTTTCACTACCAATATGGTGAATAAAGATCAATATATTTACTTGCAGAAATGTTACGCATCTTTGTAACGTTTTTTGCCCAGCTCATTTGCTGCACATTCTTACGCTATTAGTGATTGGCAGTTTTTGGCAGTTAGCACCTCTAAAGCTTTTGTGAATTGCAGCTTCAGTGAGTCTCAGACTGAACCTAGCATCTTACAAATCGTTTTCTCAAACCGTTCTCAATCGTTTCCCAAGTGACTGAGCTAACTGGCTTTCCCCATCCTCTCTAAAAGACAGCATCAGAGCTGTGATGGTTGGCTGGAGGTTAGGAGGGAAAATAATTGGAACTATTCTGTGCTGTGTTGTGTATGACAGTTGTGCACAATGATATGCACACTAGCGTGAACTGTTCTTAAATTTGCATGTAAGTTTAGGTTTAGATTTCGTTTTCGTGTATTTGTTTAGGTTGAACACTATATATGTTGTTATGTTAGCTTAGATAAGTTTATTATTATTATATTATAAAAATCGTACACAAAGTACACAATAAAAAAGCTAGCCAACATGACATGACCATAAAAAAGCTTAAAAACTACACTAAAACATCATTCCTGTGTTGCTTGCGTTTGTGGTGTTGGGATTAGTTTTTTCATTACCAAGCCAATGGATCGGGTGGGAAGAATGTCTCCGAAATGACATATTCTGTGTCGAGTGGGACGTAAAACCTCAACTCATTCAATCAATCGATCTAATTAGCTTACAGTTCAGGTGATGATGGTAACAGTGTTGCTGATGATGGTATGACTCGGCAGACTGTCTCAAATGTTTGTGGATGTTGTTTTTTTCTCCAGTGATTCCTCCGGTGATCATGTCTTATTTGGAGAAAGGTGCATTCCTCAAAGTAAGTTGTTCATGATGTCAATGATGTTTAGGCTCATTGGCTGTCTATTGGCAGTGTGATCAGACATTTCTTATTTAGTGATCATATGCATGAGCTGCCCATGTGGCCCTATGGTCAAAGCAGCGCTCAGTGGCCAGGATTCAAACCTCAGCCCGGACGCTAATTCCTGTGCACATGATGAACAGGGAGATAATCCCGGGCAGGAAAAACAGGGTTTGACGGTGTTCTCTATAAACTGTGACAGTTGCTGATGCCTTGATTAGCAGCAGCATGGTATTAGCCGTGCTGACGTGAGCCGAAGCAGATAGATGTGGAAAGTCCACTGACTGGCGCTGCATAATTGCCAGTCGTGGCTTAGTCAGACAGCAGGCCACGCCTAGAGGGGGCGCATTATAGAAATACCCGACAATCTGTTCACTCTTTCATAGCCCTCCTTTACCCTACATGTCACTCATACACTCGCATACACCAACCAATTACCTTCCTCTTTTGGGCTAACACATTGGACCTATATATACTCTCTGTGCTTGGGGTCCAGAGTAGGCTGGACCCCTAGCCGGGTCATTGCTTTGACTTCCCTATAGTGCTCGTGTCATTTTAGGCGACCAGGCCTGGCTTTAGTTTTTGAGTTCATTTTATGTTGTATTATATTTTGTTATGGATGCATGTTTGCTTTAGTTGGTTAGATTTAGTTTTTTAGTACCAAGCCAAGAAATTGGCTGGGAAGAATGTCTCCAAAATGACCTATTTCATGTCATATGGGATGTTTAACTTTAATCAGTCTTTTCAGTGCCTTTATGCTATCAGTTGAGTATTCAGCCTGCAGAAATCTGCTCCCATTAACCAAATGCTAATGCATGGGAAATCCAAGTACAGAAAACAGCATGATTTAATCAGCCACGGCGGGGTTTGCACTCTGTGAATGCTTTCTGTATTTTTCATTTGAAGTTGATCATATGTTAGCGCTATGTGTGCTTGCTGTTGTATGTAGAAATATCCGATGATGATTGCACCGACACAAGTTGGCCTCGTCGGATTTTTGTAAGTTTTGTTGTGTTCATCATGTTTACATCTGCCACTGGGGTCCTGCTTTCTGCTGAGTTTGTGCGTCTTGCACCAAGATTAATCAGGGATCCCGGTCTCAGCCCGCAGCTGACTGTAAGTCAGCCACCCGGTGGTAGGCTGCTGCTCCAGTTATTTGGATCAAACTACCTCACACTGATCTGCTGTAACTATTGGAACCTTTCATACCGGACTGAAGACTCGCCTGTTTCCCGTCATTGCATTATAGACATTTGCTATCACGCTACTAATTCACTTTCCCCCGTGTTGGGCCGGGGTACCCCTTTCCGCCTTTGCTCCTCCCTTGTCCATTCCCTTCCTCATATTTTGCCCTTTATTACTTTTCCTCTTTTCCTTTTCTCATTCACTTCAGTTATTTTTGGTTATTGTCCGTCTGATCCCTTTCTACCAGAATCGTCCCACTTTGTTTCCGGGTGAGAGGTCGTAGGAGGCGACCGAACCTGGGTTTAGTTTGTTTTTTGTTTATGATTGTGTTATCTGTATTGCTTAGTTAAGATTTATTCTGGTGTTTTGTTGTATTTGGTTTAGTTTAGTCTTGTGGTGTGATAGTTGTCTTCCCCTGTTGTAGACGCTGGCGTAATAATTTAAATGAGCCTCTCGATCCCTTTCCCTTTTGGGTGGCTGCTAAACAAAAAGGCGGCCAGGGTTGAGGTTTATATATAGCTCTCCACCCCTGACCTTTTGTCTCTGATATAGCCATTTGTGCTGAAAGGGGACGTTAAACTCTAACTAACTAACTACTAATTCACTTTTTTTGTGAAACTAGCTATTAACATTAGATTAGATTAGATAAGTCATCCACCTGGTGGTATGCTGCCATGACTTTCCTCCAGGCCTGCGGTTACCTTTCCAGCCACAGATCATCACCGCCCCTTGACCGGTACCAAGTTATACTGCTTGGTGACAAAGGCACATAGGTGTGAACAACTTGCCCAAGGTTGTTACGCAGCTTTTGCCACGAGTAGGATTTGAACCCACGACCTGTTGATTACAAGTCTAACGCTGTACCCGTTGTGCCACCTAACACTAACCAGTAAATATGTGTTATAACTGCTCCACCACCTGCTACAACTGTTCGTTTAAAAAGTCGCATAGGTTTAATGCATGTCACTCACTACATGTTGTGTCAAAACTAACTTGCAGTTCGATGCCATACAAAGAACAGTTTGACTTTGAATAGTTTGAATTTGACTTTTGCTGTGAAGCTTCACGGGTGTTCCAACTATACTCTCTGTTGTGCTTGTAGCTTGGTCTTTATGACGCCGATGTGCTGTGCACTATTTCCACAGAAAAGGCAAGTTAAGTCATACGTTGTGCATATTTGGTGTTTAAAGTCTATGTTTTACTCAAGTTTTTGCATTACTGTTAGTGGCTAATTAAAATTTTCTTTCGGCAAAACGTTGAAATCGTGACATGTTTGAAATGTTGCTATTTGTAGCTATTTTCGTAATTTCGTGAAATCTTCACACCCAAAGAAGGAAGCACATTGTGTTTTGTGTTATATTTAAGGGAGATATTTTTGGAACAAAATGTTGTGGCAGTTAAAGTCTTGGATAAACAAACTGTGGACATTAACATTCAGATAAATGTTGGTGTTCATAGTATGTCAGTAGGAAAAGTGACATTGCTTATGATAAGTGTAAAAAGCTAGATTTATATGCACATTAATGAGTAACGCATCGAATCTTTTTTATAGTTGTCTTATACATTCCACATGCCTTTTCTCTCACCCAGTGAACAGTGTAAAAGCACTTGGGGAAAATACAGGTTGAGACAGAAAATGATTTTTGCTTGCACGACGCTGTGCTAGCATGGTATTAGCTATGGCCATGTCTCGCTTTGTCTGTCCGTCTGTCTGTCACAAATCAGATTTCTGTGAAAACGACTGCACCGATAGAGCTCATTTTGGCATAGGGGCTACCCTCGACTTATCATACACTGTGTTGGAAGGTAATTCAGATAAAGAAGAGTACTTCCCTTTGAAACTTAGTCTCAAACTCTGGACTTAAAAATTTTCGCAACTGCATGTGACCGTCAAAAGTGTTACCAACATAGGTGGACGCTCTCTTTGATAAACTGGTGATGGTCGTCAGTCTTCAGTTTAACACACAGAGTGTCCACGTTTGTGTACAACACGCCTAGTACAGGCCCAGGATGGTAATGCACCCTGCTTCATTTGTTGATTTTGGCACTATATAAATTGTTTGTTTGTGCATTTACTTAACTTCCTTACTTCCTTTCTTCTTTACTTTCTACTTTCCTTATGCTTTCTTCCTTACTTATTTACTTCTTTCTTTGTTTACTTTATGAGTTATCGAACTACTCCTTCCAGAATAGACCCGTTCCGTTTCCAGGCCGGAGTTCATGAGGCAACCAAACCCGGCTTTATTTTTGTGTGTGTTAATTTCATGTTGTAGTATATTTTGTTATGAATGCATGTTTGTTGTTGTGTTCGTTTTCGTTTTTTTCAGTACTGAGCCAACAGATTGGCTGGGAAGAACGTCTCTGAAATGCCATATTTTGTGCCGGGTGGACGTAAAACCTTAACTTAATCAATCAGTTGTGTACAACACGATGGGCTTAACGCAGTGTCGTGCGGGTTTGTCTGAAACTTAAAAGAAACTTGTTATCGTCAGCTCAATTCAATGTTGTGTTGAACTAGTCGACAGAATGCATGCATTTGTTTTAGCTCAATGTCGGTGTCAAGTTTGGAGCATGAGTTACAAGAAAAGCTGAAAGGTCGCACTGACACGCATGTTTACTTCAATAAAGGACTCTAGCATCTAGTGGTAGCATCTAGCATCTAGTGGCAGCGGCTTTGGTATTATACACTATACACTGTGTCTGGGAAGAAAAGCTTAGCGGCATTTTATTTGCACATATAACAAGCTCATCGTAATTTTTGCTGGGAAACGTAACCGTAAAAAGGTAAAGGCTTCCCGTACTCGTTACCGAGTGTTGGGCCCGGAGCTGATTGATCCCGGTGTACAGGCATTCAGCCCGCTTACAGTTCTGTTCTTGTTCATTTTAATGGCATGTTGTGGTATGGCAAACATTTCATTTTGCAGCATTAATTAGACTAGACCCATACGTCTACTATCATACTGTGTGATCTCCTCCCCCTCGCTGTGGCTCAGAGCTACTCCGATCTGCAGGCTGCGGCTGCGCTGCGGATGCCCGCAGCTGCAGCATGTGCTAACGATACTCACAAGCCCCGCCCAGTGTGATCGACTGACACGTTACCGAAATTAATACTGTAAGATGTGGCAGTCGTTACAACGATGCATCTGAATTTGGTTGTTATTAAAAGTACAGTTGGCCTCTGAAAATACTCATGGCTTTTTTTCCAGACATGATGTATAAATTATACAGTTAGTTCTATTATACTCTTGCGACAGTTATTGATGTATAGTATTAATGTCAGTAAAAGACCATTTATTTACTGTAGATGATGTGTTGTTATTATTTTTTCTTATACAACGGTCTTTGTTGCTAATCATCTGTTTTGGTAAATACATTAACGTATTGTGTATTTCACAGTTTTACATATTGTGGTATGTGCTTATTGATTGCACAGCAAAAGAAAGCATTACTTTTTTATCCTCCATTTTTGGGTATCCATATTTTAGCATGAAACATGCTTTATTCTCACTACAGCAAATGCATGTTTTTGTCGCCTTTGCTGGTACACTGGTCCCCAATACCCCACTTGATCAAGATAGAAAATGAGATGGTGAAAATAGCTTACATATGCACAAATCAACATTATGTACAATTATACATTCATTCCGTTTGTAGCATGGAGTTATACAAGGCAATCAAATGGCTACTAGTTTTGTATGTCTGTTTTATTACATGCCTTTGCCACCCGCCTGTTCGTTCGTGTGTATGGACAGATCTTACACATAGACTTTAAACACCAAATACGCATAACGTATGACTTAACTTGCCTTACCACAATATGTCATGAACAGCTTGAGTAGTTTTGATGAAAAACTTATGGAGAACATTCCGTTCAATGTTTATTCATGAACTCATTAGATTCAGGAAGTCAAAGCCTCAGAGGTCGAGGTCAAAGCAGGCCGTCGAGATGGCAAAGGCATCTACGCCGACGTTGGGGTGTTGAACTCCATCTTCTAGTTATATTTTGTAATAATATGTTTAGGTTTATTGATGTATGCGTGGTTTTAATGTGTTCTATTTTGTTTCTTTGATAAGATTCATTTAACTGCCTTTTTTCCTAGGACGACTATGATAAGCCGTCACCAGAAAGGTGAAGCTTTCTGGATTTTAATGAAGCAAGAGATGATGGGATAGCAGTGACATCAGCTGGACCATATGCAAATCATTCGCACCTCGCTCGAGACAGATAACCACGCCAGCACCTCGTCACTCAATATTTTACACGCCGGATTCTCTTCCTGATGCCCGACCAACAGTATCGAAGCATTGAAGGTAAACAGTAACAAGTTAACTGGTGAGAGATATACGAGCTCATATCTTGCATGGTATTGCTTACTGGCATGGGTCAGTCAGCATAAAGATTGCGGTGTTCTCTTGCATCCGCAGTCACTTGGTGGGTCGAGAAATAATGAGGTACTCTTGGTAATTTCCCCGGTGGAAGCCCATACCTCGAATTCCTTCAGTGAGTTGACGGCTGTTGATGATGTGACACAAGGGCATTTGACCTGCAAAAAATCTGCTTCAATTATGATCGCCAAAGATTCCGATTCAGGATAGAGTTGTGAATGGAATGGGAATCAGCGGTATCATCTGGTTCCCATGGGAACGGGAATAAGAATGTTGCTAAATTGGGAATGTGATGGGAGTGAGAATTATTGTGACAGGAATTAGAATCATAACGTTATTTCCACACTCCTCTAATTCAGGAGACCAAGCTCAGCGTGGAGTAACTTCAGAAATGAATGCAGGTTAAATAGAGACTGACTGTATGTGTGCGAGCTCATGTGACATTATTAGGTCGACTCCTCCGAGTCGACCTAATAAAGTGGATCTCAAATGTCCGTCCGTCCACAAAAAGTTTGCTTCGATTTTAATGAAATTCGGTATGTATGTAGAGGTCGACGAGTGATGCATGACGGTATGCAGTATGACCCGATCCAAGGTCAAGGTCAAGTTCACGAGCCCTTGAGTCGGATATTCGGCCATTTTCAAAGGCTATCTCCTCCACCATTTACAATGGGGGCTGGCAAGTGACCATGAATTCTTAAATTAGGGGGCAATATCTAAAGCAATACCTAAAGGCCGGATTTTTGATTGTTGTCCTAGTTTTTGTGTCACGTGACTTTAACGTTGGCAGTAAGTAGGAGTCTACCGCCAGTCTCGTACGGGGCTAATTATGTGATAAATTGATAATGATACTCATTGCAAACTGGTGACACCACATCTTCAGTGCTTCAATATACCAGTTCCTCTATTTCCGACTCACCTTTTTTTCACCCATTACTTCTTCCTCGTTTTATTCACCACTCTGCTCATCCATTACTCCCTCTCTCTTTCACTTCTGGCTTAAAACCTACCTGTTTTACAAATCCTACCCCCGTAGTTTCAACTTTCACTTCTTTCCTTGGACTGCCGTCACGGGTTACTCGGTTTTTGTTTTTAGTTTGGTCCGTGTTTTTTTCGTTGCCGGGCACTAGATTAAGCCGGCCCATCCGTCAGCTTTTGAGTGCACGTAAATATATCGTATCATGTTTACTGTTATAGTTACTCATTGTTTGCATTGTGAAATTGTTTTCTCCAGTCACTTTTGACAATGACAAAAACTGTAAATATTTGTTAATTTAGGTTTTAACAACATTTCTATCATAATGCCGTTAGCTTGCTTCGTTGCTGAAGCATGGTTCACTGTCATTTAAGGTAATAGATGTTTGTGGAAGTGACTAATATACCGTGGGTACAGGGCCAGATCATGGTCCCCCCCCCGGGCCCGGAGGCATGAAAGCGACTGCAGGCCCCTCATACATATATTTGCAATATTGACCTTACTTTAGTTCTATTTTTACTGTTACCCTCTTCAATTCGAAATGTTGTTTACGTAAA
>Ga0209780_1000894_pt1 | contig 18038 bp, 16 predicted proteins | sample WorMetexBAHAMAS2_FD_187384 | JGI IMG/M metagenome (GOLD analysis project Ga0209780, IMG submission 187384) | Marine gutless worms symbiont microbial communities from Max Planck institute for Marine Microbiology, Germany - Inanidrilus exumae... | ecosystem: Host-associated > Annelida > Digestive...
CCCTCTCCAGCCTCCTCCCCATTGGGGAGGGGGATACCTCGTCCCCAAACCCCACCTCCCTCGGCGCCTTTGGCGCCTCGATACTCGCGCCTGCGGCGCTCGGCCACTCGGCGCTCGACCTTGGCCCCCCGTTTGCAAATACTGGATCCGCCACTGCTGACGAGAGTTAGCAGTTCTTTGTATTTTGATAATCAGCGGTATTCAGTTCATAGGTCTGTGAGAAAAGTTCTAGTATAGGCTTTGAAATAACTTACCCTGTTCTATATCCACACATGCCAATATGCAAGGTTTGGATATCGGTTATTGTTTGTTTGTGTGTATTTTTTGTGTTTGTACGGTTACGGATTTCTCCGCCGACGTAAACGTCACGCTAGAGATGCGCCGTTCGTGAAATAGCGCGGCGTGTGGACGAAGCATCGGCATGTGTGGATATATGTCAGTCCCACTGACGTAAGTTCTTGTCCATAAGTTCCTCATAACAACCAAAACGATAACGAGTATAAATCTACGGACGAACCCAACACGACCACAGCTGACGTCGCTTTTGACGCTTTTTGGCAGTAGAAATAGCAATAGCTGATGGATTCAGCTTCAATCGAGCGAACGTGGACTCGCAGTGGCTCTGAAGCGGACCGTAGACACTACATCGGGCAGCGTGTCGTCACGCTAATCAAGAATCAGTAAGTCACGTCGTTCATTCTATCAGCAGCGCCTCTCTGATTGATCGGTCGACCACAAGGAACAATGGAGAGTTGTGCGTGAGTTACTACAGACTGGCGACAACCACGGTGCTAAGAACTCTATACAGACGCTAAATAAACATGTTATGTTAACAAATTCGTGCTATGTTTCATGAGCGCCGAGTGGCCGAGCGCCGCAGGCGCGAGTATCGAAGCGCCGAAGGGGGAGGGGTCTGAGGAGGGGGCATTGCCTCCTCCCCAGAATTTTTTTTTCGATTTTGAGTCTGAAAATGGCGACTTTTAGTGCATTCTGTAAACCGTCCGCTAAAACTATAGACCAACTCTGCCTTTCGTCCTTTCGAGGTTGATAAATGAGTAGTGCGATGTAATCAGATATGCGCTATCTCGCTCGGGTAGCGCCATCTGGTGAATGCTTACGGAGTAAAGGCAAGATGGTTCATTCCATTCGTGGATATACCACCATAAACGTGTGGGTGGCAGGTAAAACTGTGTGATGTTTCTAATACGTGACATTCCTGAGCGCATTAGATGTGTTTTACGACGATGCGCTATACAACCGACGTTTACTTTACGTTACTTACTTTCAATTTCGACGCCCGCAAAAATCATATCTCCAGAACGGCTGAGGCGAGAATCGCCAAATTTTGTATGCAGGTAAAATGTATCAAGTGCTAGCCTGTGATGACATACTACCCCGTAATGGGCGTGGTCAAGGTCACGTTACCGTTTTTTTAAATTTGGTCCAATCATATCTATCTTTTTAATTGATGAAGCTATGCACTTCAAATTTCGTGTGGTGTTTGATACAAAGGAGTACTAGTGCATGCATGATACAATACCTCCAAAAGGGATGTGAATTACCTGGTGAATTACCTGGTGCGGCCGCACCAGGGAGAAGATTGACTTCTTCCAGATGAGGCCTTGAAGCTTGGAGGACACTATGTGTCCATGTAAAAGCTTGTCTTGGGCTGACGAAGGCGTTGCAGTTTGCTCTTGAACATGTTGACCATTGTAGCTGAAACCGTATCCTCATCTAATTCGTTCCATCGGTTAACAACCCGCTCAGAAAAGAAGTACTTCCTCAAATCCAGACGACTCCTGTGCTTCATAAGTTTCAACGAATGGCCCCTTGTTCTGCTGTCTGTTGATGGCTCAAACATGGATTCGATCTTAATACCAGACAGACCTTTGTAGATTTTGAAGAGTTCAATTCAGTCAGATCTGTTTCTGCGTTCCTCCAACGTCCACAAGTTGAGTCTATTAAGTCTTGTCATGTAATCCATGTGTTTCCGGTCACGTGACCTCTTTAAATTTATAGTTCTTTTACTGTTATACGTACACATCAAAACCATATTCTGTGTTGCTTGTTAACTTACAAGAGTCCAGATCAGCACTGAGCCAGTTGAGCTGGATGAATAAAGATAATCTTCACTTGGACACCATGACAATCAACACGGTTGGTTGTATACTGATACCCCGTGCTCGCTGTGCGATAGTTGAACGATGCGTGTAGAAAACTATGCAGGTAGTGGAATGAAACGTGGCAGTTGCTGAAAGTGCTCCTCGGGCTAACTGGCGATCTGTTTGCGTTATTCGTACAACAGTAGAACAACATTTCAACTGATAGAGAGCGTAGCGCGGGTCTCTCGGCGATAGCTGAGCTTCTTGTTTATATTTATGTTATGAGTTTAAATTAATTAATTAGTTAATTTATGCGATAATTCACACTGAGATGGCCTATGTGGTAGCCACTACAATTCTGCGTCGAATATCGTTACGTAAAGATGTCGGCACTTCGAATGAGCCATGTGATGCACGGTGACCATTACAATACCGTAACTAACTAACTATGTAATCGTTGTAACGTTCCGAGATATAACTGTTTATGAATTAGGAACTGCAAGACTGTGAATGACTTTGAATAGTCATTCCGGTCGACTGTGACAAGAATGGTTGCTCATATGATGTAATTCGAACCAAATTTATAAAGCGCCGGCATCGTATAATGAATCAGAGGCTGTAAAGGAATCTTACGGTCGTGCGCATGGCTGTAGATGCTGCTGCTGTATATATATATTATTGGCTTCGTCGGCGTTTTAACGCAGTGAACGAACGTGACAGACGGACGGACAGACACGGACGGAATTGAGACAGCATAATAGGTCTTCGTGCAATCAGCTGCTAGATAAAAAAAACTGGACATAGTCGTTAATTTGATGACTCAGCGGCTGGAGTTAATTTATTGTGAAATGCTGCGTGGCTTCAGCGGTGAGCAGTCCCGCTTTGAGAGGCTGATGTTGACGTTGAGATCGTGCTATTGAAAGGAAAGGGCTACGACGGATTTTGAGAGTGACTTGGACTACAATAAACAAGAGCTCAGCTGTCGCATACAAAAGGCGTCACGCCTCTGTAAGATTATTCGTTCACTGTTATGGTACAGTTCGGTTCATAATCTATACAGTAAGTCACCAGGCTATTATTCAACTGTGGAGTCAACATTTAAATCTTCTGTGACAACAAAAAAGGCTACATAAGAGTCAATCAATCGGTTTCTGGAAACAAGAAGTTCAGTTATTGCCGAGAGACCATGCAATGTGCAACGTCAACCCTAACCTTAACCAAAACCATTAACCATTACCCTAACCCAAATGACCCTAACGCTACTAGATGTAACCCTAGTTAATGCATCCACACTGAAATTAATCTCATTGTACAACTATGCCACACGCACATGCCATGTCTAATCCATTGGTGAACTATTCACGTAGACCCGCCTAGTCCTAGCCTCGTTCGCTTACCAGTATCAGTTACAGTTGAACATTTCAACTGACCCGCATGCCGACATACAGCACAGAATTCCGCATTACGCATTTTACCCACCGTTATACATTAATTTTTCGTTTTTTCATACGCCATTTTGCGTTACGCATTACGCAATTCCGCATGTTAGCAACAGCTGTTACAGCAGCGGACAAAAGTTCTTCGAAATATGTTGATGTACGCTCACAAACATCGCACACACTCGACGACGCCACTTGCTAATAATTCAACGTAAGCACGGTGACATAAGCAACAGACAGTAATAAACGCCACAATGAATATCTAACTCCACTATATTATCAAGGACGTTCGAGAACCAGCTTCGTCCTATTACGCTGAGGGGTAATGCAATGCAGCTGGTGCTCCAGTGGCCTTTATAAAATGTGTACGGAAACAGTCCGATGCGTCCCATGCGATGTTTAGTTGGGTCCATTATTCGTCACATGTGACATTAGCGATCACGCTGCGTCGGAGGGACCGAAGGCGTGACGCTAAAAACCAATGCACGGGTTTTATAGGAAATTCGCACAGATAAATATTCTTAACACGTTTAAAAGGCGGAAATTATACTTTGAACACATTATGAGGCAAGAAGATCCTTGCTTGGAGAAGGATATCATTTAAGAAATAACGTCTCTATTCAGAAGCCCGCCTAGGACAGCATGGATAGATAATATCAATGACTGTGTGAACAGAAATGACACTGCATTTAACAGCCGACAGAGATTCATGGAGAGAAGTCGTCAGCAGCCAACTCTCGGATCGAGAACAGACAAAGATAGCCGGAATTATGGACATAGGTGGGTCGGGAATACCGGAGCATGGAAGAGATATCCGCATTCTTGGCGTGACGAACTATGTCGAAACCGATCTGCTTCGCGCAACTCGGAGACAGTATTTTCACGTGGTCTGGCACGTCAAGATAGCTGGCCTGTAGGTCAACATTTACAGTAACTCAATCAGTCGTAGCCCGTAGGCCTATCTATACCGACTATTAGAGCTTCTGCTTTACCGTTCACACCCGTGACCCACTCAGTGAAAAACTGCGCTCCGGTCGCAGACGTAGGTTAAAAATATACTCCAGGACGTGGCAAAACGACACAATCGGTCGACCAAATTGCTCTCGTAGACGCCTGGAATGACGCAACGTGGTCGTAAAGCGGTCATTTAGCTTATCTTTGTCTCGCAGAGAGACCTAAACGGTACCTGTCACGTCAGTTTGGTGCGCCGCATTTAGCTGTACAGTACGAGAGCCGGCGGTACAAGTCACTTTATTCCACCGTCGCACTCGTATCGCGTATCTCCACAATGGATGTCTGGCGTGGTATAACGTAGTGTTAACCGCACGATCACTCAGGCGTGAAATACAGACAACTGGTGCAAAGTGCTAGCATCTGTGACGTCAGCAATCAACCATTCTACGCTTGTGTGATAGGTGGGTTTAACAATACGTCATACCACGCCAGACATCCGTTGTAGACATCGACGCTACGACTACGACAGTAAAATAAGTAACAGCTGCAGTGAACTGTATCACCTTCATCATCACATTATATCAGATACTTTATAACCGATATCAAAACAAGCAGTAAACTATGACTTCTCTCAGCTACGAAAAATCTGCATCCACTGACAGTCTGGCAGCCTTGCACTTGTAACAAGTTGAAGCGGCGACAAACAAAATACACTATTTATACTGGTGACTCACGAGTGCGAGCGACGGTCGAATAAGTGTGTTAAACCACAGCCTGTCGTGGTCTATAAGTTCGTTAACACTCACTTATACCACTCCAGACAGTGATGGTTTAACATACACATAAACAGTTGCCGTGTGTAATAAATGGCGACGGGTTTGTCAGTGTTTCACAGATAATTTTGTTTAATTGCCTCGCATATATTACAAGAAGCTCCGCTACCGTAGAGGGACCGCGCGCCCAATGCGCTACATGATTTACCTTGTGATTTACCTTGTGCGGCCTCCCGGCGAAACCACCCCCCCCCAGCGAAGCTTAGCATATCAAGATGCCCACCCGGTTGTCTCTGATCCTAGATAAACTTTTCTTGAATGCATTTATAGGCTATGCATATCGACTGTCCGCTGATCCAGCAGGTTCCATCTGTTAACCACCCCATTTGAAAGAAATGCCTAGTGATATTCCTGGTGGACCGAGTTTTCCTGAGTTTCAAACAATGACCCCTAGTACCTTTCGTGTTTTTATCCAAGATAAACAGTTCATCAATTCTAACACGAGATAGTCCCTTGAAAATCTTGAATAATTCAATCACGTCTCATTTCCTCGAGAGTCCACAATCCCAAAAGCCTTAATCTGTCGTTGTACCATTTACCCTCCATATTGTTATGGTCTTTGTAAACCTATGCTGAATCTTCTCGATCAATTCTTTATCTATTTTGTAGAGTGCGCTCCATGCGCTTGAAAAATACTCCACATGTGGTCTAACCAGCGTTTTACACAAACTCAAGATTATCCCAGGCTCTTTATTTATTATCGTTCTTCTTATCATGCCCCAAAAAAACTTTATTAGCCTTGTTATAAGCATAAAGACATTGCTGTGAGCACTTTAAATCCGATCTTATAATAATCCGTAAGTCTTTCTCTGGATCAACTACTTCTAATATATTTTAGAATTATAATTAGAAAGTACACTTGCAAAGTTGCAATAGCCCATTAAACGAAAAGAATCGTCTCTAGCGAGCTGAATGTGTAATCTGCTCGAATAAACAACGTCTTTAGAGAGCGTTTGAAGATGGCTATCTGTCGATTTCCGCAAATTTTCAGCAAGTAAGTTTCCAGACGTGATGGCCGGCGTACAAAAACGAGCGTCGGCCGTAGTTTAACATGTTGCAAAGAGAAAAATATAGAAGTCCTCGGCTTGCAGAGCGGAGTTGGCGGCGACCAGCGACGTCCGCGACTGGCACACAGAGCTCAGAGAGGTACTGTGGTGCTAAGCCGTGCAGGTGCAGGCACTTATACACAGTCACGCACAGTTTGAAGGTGACGCGTTGCGGAACGTCCAACCAGCGCAGTTCGTCGTGGAGGATGTGCGTCAAACCGCGGTCGAACTTCCGAGTACCAGTGATGACTCGAGCGGGGGCGTTCACGACCCGCTGCAGCTTGTCTGTCGTAGTTCTCGGCGCTTTCGAATATTTCCTTTCATATAGTATGTGTTTGTTAGAATTAGTTTACTCTACATGCATAACTTTACATTTACTTAAATTAAATTCCATATGCCATTTGCCATTTATCAGATAATTTATCCAACTCTTTCTGAATTTTACTACTATATCCGTGCTGTCCTTAGTGCATCTAAAAATCTTTGTATCATCAGCAAACTTGAACACCTAACGATGCACATTTCCCCCCAAGTCATTTTTAAATATCAAGAATAGCAAGGGCCCCAATACTGAGCCCTGTGGGACTCAGCTCCATACTTTACTCTTTATACATACTCTTTGTTTTCTATTGCTTAACCAGTATCCAATGGTACACAAGTATAATAATATAAAGGTGACACAACCTTCATTCAACTTTGTCGAAGCAACATTCGACTTTGTAGCATTCTAGAAAGTTGCTTCCACATTGTTGCTGGTATGGAGGGGGTTTAAGACAGTCGAAATTATAAGCCACGTGCACTTTCTGATTCATGTGTAAACATATCCTAGTTAGGCCCAATACATGCTATATTTCCTCAGGCATGGAAGATAGAAAGGCTTAATGATTTATTTATTCAAATGATACAATAGCAACGATAGCAATAAAATATAAACATTTGAACTGGACAAACCAGGCTGGATAGCAGCACTTGTGGATGCCAATAAAAGGAAAGAAAAATATATTAATGGTTAAAAACATTTAAGAAAATCAGAAAAATTAACTAAAATAGAACGCTTAAAACTATAGAAAGTGAGTTAAGATTTACAATATCCGGCAGTAATGTGTTCCACAGATTCACAATGCGCTCGGTAAAAAATTAGATCTAGAATAACACTACAGTGTCTTTTACGCAACTTGAACCTATGCCCACGAGTGGCTGATTCGCAGTGAAACTCAAAATAATCATCACAATGTACATCAACATATCCGAATACAATTTTGAAACACCAGATTAAGTCTGAGTGTAGACGTCTTAACTCCAGAGAAGATATATTTAAGCGCTTTAGGCGTTCCTGATAGGATATATGCCTAAGACCGGGGAATTGTTTAGTAAAACGCCTTTGAACTTTTTCTATACTTTCAATTAGGTAGCTGTAACCTGGCGACCAGATGTGGCTAGCAAATTCCAATAATGGCCGAACATATTACAGAAAGCAAGTTTCAACGTTTGCTGATCACGAGTATGGAAACATTTTAAGATCAATGCAGCACGTTTATGGGCATTGTAATAATAATAGGTAATAAGCGATATATGCTTATCATACTTTAATCGACAATCGTGATGAACACCAAGGTCTCGGACTGCATGATCAACACAAAACAGAGTATTACTTTCAATATTGTACTTTTTGTCAGCAACGTCATCTGAAATTCTCCATTGCGTGTTCATAATGCGAAAGTTCACTCAAGAACATTGGTATTGGTGCCAACGATTTCCTGTTAGTCTTCCATCGCAACTGTGTCTCTGTCTTACGTATACCGTTTCCCAGTTATTTCCACCAAGCACGCCACATGACCCTGAATAAATCCCGTTCTGGGATTATTCATCATGTATGCACTAGTACTTGTCAGTATTATTAGGCCGCCGACGTACGTTAGTAGTCGGAGTTGCCTAGGTTTTGCTGCTGTTATTTTTAGCGTAAACTTTTAAAAACCCACCTCTAATCTTCGACACTACCAAGAAGAGCGTCATAAAAGTTATACCACATGTTAGGGCCTAGGTCGAACTCAATAACGCACCGCGAGAATTACGCCCAAACCTCCCCTAATTTTTGCAGGGGTCAAAAACCTCGAAATTTGGACTCCATTTTTTAAACATTTTTTGCCGTAGTTTCGAAAAGAAGCAATATTTCTTAAATCCATTTAATAGCGTGTAGGATCGATAATGGGTCTATGTCCACGAAAAATTTGGTAGAGTTCCTACCACCCCTCTCCCAGATCCGTGGTGAAGTTTAGGCCCCCTCTGGGGGAAAAATCAGTAAAATCGCATTAACTCAGCTGCGCATCGCTCGATTGCGCTGAAACTTGGCAGGATGAAGGACTGGGGGCTCGGGCGGCCTCAAGTAGCAATACATCGCTAATTACCCACATTTCTAGTTTATTTATTTATTTATTTATTTATTTATTTATTTATTTATTTATTCATTCATTTATTTATTCATTCATTCGTTCATTCATTCGTTCGTTCGTTCGTTCATTCGTTCGTTCGTTCGCTTGTTCGTTCGTTCGTTCGTTCATTTATTTATTTATTTATTTATTTATTTATCTGTCTGTGTATCTAGGCCTATCTATCTATCTCACTGTCTGTCTATCTTATCTTATTTATTTATTCATTTATTTATGATTGCGCCATTACGCTCACATTTATGCGTAATAACTTTAACACATTCATTCTGAAGTCTGTGCTGATGTTTTACCTTGTTGTGTGTCTCCTTGATTTGCTGCTGCTGCTGCTGGCAATAACCACGCCGTCTAGTGACGTCACATCTACGCCACAGCAGATTTTAAATCCAGTCAGCGCCCGTACTCAGCGCGCGGTCACCGCTGCGCACGTCACTTCCTCTGCACTACGATCGCCTCAGCTTCGTTCTATGAAGCTCATTAGTGTAAACCCACCCGACACGTAATAATCACACAAACGAATTGATTTAATACTCTTAAGCAACACGCCTACAGTAAACCACGGCTATTCGTCAGTCTGTTTCCATGGGATGATTTGCTCCAGAACGAAAATATACTAGGAAGTTCAGTATAGTCAACTGATTATTTCATCCCGTTTTCGTACTCAGCAAATTACCTTTAACCTAGCTTAAAAACCGGTGGTTCCTCACAAAGAACGAAGATTCTAGCTGCGCCATTAGTCCCAAATTCCAGTTTCATACGCTTCCGACTCACTCATCTGAGCTACTTGCCGGTGTGATACTCTGCGAGGAGCTAGTGCAAACGTAAGCAGTTGGCAATCGCATCTATTGGCCGTGTTGGCCATGGCCCATGAGAAATTTTAGTTAGATGGGCCACAGTGCAGTAATTCTTAATCCACTTGATACTTCTATCCTGTAAGAATATCATTAGGCCTAATATTCATTTCGTGGCGTGATGTACGCTGGAAGCATGAGATCGAACTTCTGTTGCCTCCGTAGCTTATTGTTACCCTCAACGCGATACCATGATCGCTGGTTTGTTTCTGCCGGCTCACAAACTAAATTCTAGACTGTATTCTTGCATTTATAACTTAGTTTGTTGGCAGCTTTGGCCCACCAAAAAACTGGCATGGCGCCCCGTCCCGCTGCGCCCCCACGTAATCGGCGTCGCTTGCGTCTGAGTCCAAGGATTAGGCAGTTATGGATGTGTACTATAGATGGCGCCACTCCTCGTATCCGATATCAGCGTTCGACGATCTCGACTCTCGTCAGCCGTGTTGTCAGGAGTGGCATGAGGGACAGAATGAGGAGCATCATGCCCGGGTTCTGTCCACGAAATCATAATGTACTGCAATGCCGGACATTTTTTCACTCCTGACGGGGACATTACTCATGTCTCTCTCTCGTTACGCACCTACATGTCGCATTTATCTATCTTTAGGCTGCATCGCATGCACTCAGCGACGTTCAGCGCATAAGATGCGGCCTATTGCTACAGACAGAGTAGCGTGATCTGTGTCTGTCTGTCTGTTGGTCACGTTCGTGCAAAAATGGCTGAACCGATCGAGATGCCGTTTGGGGGCTGACCCATGTTGGTCCAAGAAACCACGTATCAGATAGGATGAATCCATTTGCAGCCACGAGGAGTAACAAGTCGGCGATGCGGCCTTTTGCCAAAGTACTTTGGACAGCGCCAGCTGCAACTTATTCGGCGAACTCGGACGACCGACAGTGCTCGCGTATCCGTCTTATTTTCTACGCCGATTACCTCAACTATTGCAACTTCATGCTGCAGTCGAACAGTTTGAGTTACTGACTCATTTGAGTGATTGTGATTCTCTGTGCTTTTATGACTCACAACTAGCTGACAGATTTCTGCCATTTGTGCGTGATTGGCGTATTTGTTTATTATTATCTCTACTACGGAGGCAAAGCTCCTCCCAGCTCACGCGACTTGTTGCAATGTGTGATAGACTTGCAGCAGCGGCGGCGTATGCTATTCATGCGGAAGGCAGAGATCGCTGCATGCACTACCGAGTTAGATAGCGGCGAATCTCCGATCCAGTTATGTGTGTTTTTAAAAAAACCTAAGCAATGGAACGGAATAAAAGCGCGCTCATTGACATGCCTTATAGCGGCGATCTAGTTACTACTACTACTACTACTACGCGGGCCGCGTCTGGTGATAACCGTGATGTACTGGTCTGGCGTCCGTCCGTTTGTCTCTCCCGTCTTTTTTCTAATCTTATTAGGGCGCGCAGCGCATACTCAACGTGACTCACAAGGGGTCAGCACGCGACGCGGCCAGCACACATTTCTGTCCGAGTATTACGAGGACGGACATGTTGTTGTTGTTGTTGTTGTTGCTGCTGCTGCTACTTTTGCTATTAGTTAATAAGTTTCAACAGTGCTTTATTCAGTAATCATCATCATCATCATCACCTTGGCTGAAATGTAAATAAATTCAGCCAAGACAATTAGTTGTCGGAAAAGTGGCGTCGAAATACTGATAGATATCGTCTCGCTATTCGACGAAATGTGCAATCGACAACCAGTGCTGTTATCACGGCTAGCAGCAGCGGCGGTGATTATCTGGACGAGAGTGGTATAGGTCGACCGTCCGTCGCCGATAACTGGCCATGATCGTTTCACACTTGCGACGTGTCCGCGCGGCAATACCTTGCCGTCATCGCCGGCGACCGAGCGTAATCAGAACGAATGCCGTCGGACGCCTTCAATGTTGTATATATTGAGACGGCGGCGCCGGCGCTCAGTCGCTCATGGTTAATTCAACGCCGACACCGGCTGTCATGATCCTCATCAAACGCTGTAAGCTTCATGTCCGCTAAGTCGTGGCTGTTAACCCTACTCGCAGTTCACGCCTTTAATGTATAGCGACGACAGTTTGCATAGCTACCGTCTTCTAGGTCATTATGGCCAACATCTCTCCTTGGCCTGGTCTTGGCCTTGGCCGCAGTGGACTTGTTCCTAGCTGTACATTATCAAGAATCGTCGTCGTTGTCGTCGTGGTCACGTAGCCAGCGAGATACGATACGATACGATATGGTAGAATAACGTGCGCTGAATAGCTGACGAGATGGCCAGCTTAATCTAGCGCACGGCCCAGAAACGAAAAAATAAGGAAGAAATAAAATAAAAAACCGAGTAGCTCAAAAGAAACGAGCGAGGTCCGTAATGTCACTTTTTTAGGGCCACGAGGCGTTGCTCGATGCCATAGGTTAACTGTAATGGTGGTGGTACCACACCGGAATTGGTCGACCCAGCGGGACCGTGAGCGGCCGGACCGCGTCTCGATTCACGAACCTGCGAGCGACCGGATGAAAGTCCAACTTGACGTCGTAGAACGTCATGAGCGGGAACTCCATTAGTGAGGTGAGCTATGTGTCCAAATACTGACTGACGGCGCTGGACAACGAGACCTGTGCGACTAGAACCTTAGCAAAATAGCAAGAATACTTAAGTTTATTTGTACGTATCTGACAAACTGCTTGAGTGGTTGGTTTTTGTCTCAAATATAATCTGGGTCTGTGAGTTATGGTTAGTGTCTAAGATAAATGTGGCCTGTCATAAACTCATAATACCGGAATAGATAGTTTTATTACTTCTTCACTTGTAGAGCTGCGCAGTATGGCAATCAGCGTGTCTGTGAGTGTCAGTTTGTCTGTCTGTCTTGCTGTCTGTCCGCTCGCTTTTCTCAAAAATCACATTTCAATTTTCAGAAATTTTTCTTTACATGTTAACTGTGGCCGTTGCTGGGTCCTCTGACGACAGTGTAATATGTTTTGTACTTCCGGTTTTGTGGATGACGTCATGTTTTCGCACAATGGCGCCAATTGAACAGAATCAAACAACGTTATGTTTGGTCCAGTTTGCCATGTGGCAGCACGGCGGGCGAAGTCTGATATCTCCGACTGTCTTGTTATGTTTTGCAACTATTTGAATTATTCTAGCCTCAGGCCTCGCCCCTGGCCTCTCTGGCTTTGATCATGATCTTAATTTTGGCCCTTTGGCCCTTTGGCCTTGGCGTTGATGGTAGAAGTCCTATCTTGGCTTTGGCCTTGGGATGTTACTGATATTTGCCAGTACTTCATCGGCAAGCACTTGTTTAATTATCCTGATTTATTACTTCGTCCCCGGTCGGGTGGGTGGCATGTGTGGCTTAACGGTAGAGCGTTCGCTTGCGATCCAAAATGTAGCGGGTTTGAATCTCGGCCGGTCCGCTTCCAGGTAACAGCCTTGGGCAAGCTGCTGACTGCCTGTACACCGGGATCAGCTCCGGGCCTAACGCTCGGTAACGAGTATGGGAGAACTTTACCTTTTTTAGGGGTGCAAAGTATTGCGATCAGCGTGTCGGTATGTCTGTATGTCTGTTTGTTTGTACGCTTGTCCGATCGCATATCTCAAAAACCACACGTCACAGTTTCGCCAAATTTTGCTGCACATAATTATTATTTGTGGCCGTGGCTCGGTCTTCCTCGGACTGCAATGCGATATGTTATGTAGGCTACTTCCGGTTTTGTGGATGACGTCATGTTACATAGAATGGGGGGAATCGGTCGTATCAAAGACTACGCGTATGTTTCGTCCAGTTCGCTAGGTGGCGGCACCAGTCGGACGTTAGACAACGTTGTTTGGTCGAGATCGCCAGGTGGCGGCACCGAAGGCGAAGTCTGCCGTCTGCGATTGCATCTTGTTTGTGCCGTGCACTTGATACACCCGGTCCTTCAATTGGTACACCAGTGGGTTGTTAGTTGCATCTAGTACAGCGAGTAGATGCTCACTCACCCACGCCCGTCTTCCCTACACTGTATAAAACGTCAGAGTACACCCAACAAGGGCCACTCGTTATACTTTCGTATTATATTTACAAGCCTCGGACATAATCATGGGGTTAACGCTGTCGTCTTTTGTCAATTGGCCGCGCCACATTGCACCATGCTGTGCACTGTTCTTCCGTCTTCATCAGTTCATATATGTAGTTTTTATCCTGGTCTTTTATCTGTCGTTTATCACTGGACTGAATTCTACAATTCAGAAGAAAGAAAACTGCTGAAGCTTCTGACTTCGATCAGACGTTCATGCCTAAAGGCGAATTCTTTCCTAAACCGATCCCCTCAGTTGAGTTTTAAGGTAACACCATTCTGTGTACGTCACATTTTATGTAAGTTTGCATCTCACAGTCATACTGCATATTCTGCTGAAAATGCGTTATTTTGTCGAATTATTGAATTATTGGTAATTAAAATGACTAAAAGATGACATGTACTTATAGTAAGTCGTGTGACAGCCACGTCGGTATCTTTAAGTTTATTCGATGTCACTTTGACACTTTCTGGGACACAGTACACAGGGTGGTGCAATACAAACAAGTACTGTTAGTCAAAAGGTGTCAAGTATTTTCACAAAGCAATGTAGTGATACGTTTAGGATGTTATGATCTCTTTAGCAATAATTTATTACAAATTTACTGCGAAGTCTCGCGGTGAAATGATTTTAAAAGTCAGTTGGCATTTGGCGAAGTTATGCCTACGCGCGATTATTGCAGCAACTTTTTGACTAGGAGTGGTTAATGGTTCGGTTTTCGTGTCACCCTGTATGTGCAGAAACTATTTAATTAGGTAACAGCAATTAAACGAAAGAATAAATAAGTTGTCAAAGAATATCGACAAAAGGCCGCATCGCCATCGTGTCACCCCTCGCGGCGGCTAATGGATTCGTCCGACCTTGACCCCTATTCAATACATGGTTTCTCGGGCCCACCCGAATTAGCCCTCCAAACGATATCTTAATCGATTCAGCCGTTTATGCAGGGCTTACTCGTATGCCCAAAACACACACAGACACACATAGAGACAGACACAGACCACGCTACGTGCGACATCTGTCGTAATAGCCAGCATCTATGCTATGCGTGCGATGCGGCCTAAAAACAATCCCAGAGCCCACATTTACAATCGATGCAGCCGGAAAAGCGGAAAATGGAAGGGAACAACGTGTACTGGTAGAACTGAACATTCCAATCTTTATCACAACAGTGAGTGCAGCAGCTTCATCTTGGATTCTTGTCATCCCGGTGCAACAAACAATCGATTATCATAGACAAGGCATTCTGGCAATGCAGCGGAATTGCGCGATTCCGCAAAACAGTGGCTTACTTCAGATCAATCAATCAATCAATCAATCAGTTTAGGCCTATTAGTAGAACCAGCAGATTTCATTTAATATGCATATAAAACAGAGTAAAAACACAGGACAACCAGGCAGAAATAAATGCGCGTATAGATCAAGACTGTTCCAAATACTACTGACAGATTTATATAAAAAGAAGTCCATCACGAGACTCGCACAATTTCATATAGTACCTCCACCAATGGTAGTGGCAGGTACTGTTTTGATCGCCATTTCTCTGTTCATTAAATTTTTGAAGAATAGGTAGATTATTGACCATAGAAAAAAACAACTAAATTTTGGAAGGCTAGCGTTAAGGATGGAGTAGCTGCTTGCCGATATAACGACATGCAGTGTGGCAGATCGAGATATGCGCTATACCGAGTGCCTTCTAGTTTCATACGATACGATACAATACGGTAGATTAACGTGCGCTCGAAAGTTGACGAGATGGCCAGCTTAATCTAGCGCACGGCACAGAAACGAAAAATTAACAAAAAAGAACATAGGGTGGTGCAATACACCACAGCACAGGGTACTGCAATACAAACTGTGTAGTATGTAGTATTCATGAGTCAATCACTCAATTTATTCGTCAAAAGAAAAAAAATAAGCACAACAGAGAAAGTACATTATAGATTGGATACAAAAGAAGTAATATTGTGTTTATTCAGCTTTACGAGCAGCACGTTCATCTGACAGTTCATATTTAGACTGCATCTTACACGGAACCACACTAATACATGATCGATCGATCTCGCCGTAGTGCAGTGCGCTGCAGTGATCAAACACTGAACGCCGATGCCGTAAAACGTCTTCTAGGGCCAGAGACACCAGAAGCGCTTTTACGGCAACGTAACTTGGCACAAAGTATAGACACTGGTATCTGTTCTCACGTCTGCTTTTTAACACGACAAAAACAAAACAATTTGGTAAATCGTCCATATTGCTAAAATTATTATCCAACGTGAATGTCTTGTTATTTGAGACCTATTGTACGGTAGGTTGACATCCAATATGAAAGTGAACGAGTTTGCTGCGAGTTCCCTACAATTTGCACGTGTGTTCCTCGTCGTAGTCTGCTAAGTTCCTGGTACGATCGTACGATTCCATGCGATTCCTCTATGAATCGATTGCGAGAATCGTACAAGAATTGCACTACTGTACTGTACTACTCTTAAGGTACTTTAGTCGTTAGCGAACTTTTAACGTAATGGTATAAGTGCACTCAATGAGTCCTTTGCTGGTCGATGGATGACGCCGATTACTCAATGCATCGAGTGAACGATTGGGCGCACTCAGAACTGCATTGTAAAGTACGCAGTCTATTCGCTGAGATTTACTGGTATCGACTTTGTTCTTGCTGTTTTTTTCGTCAAATAACAACCTATATTCGTTGAAAGTTACATCGACCGGTGTAATGCGATGCTGCAACGTGTCATTATCTGAGTTGTCGTGTTTAAATGACCATAGTTTTGATGCTTCTGCTGACTTTTACAATATTTAGAATATCGGACTTTGCTAGTAGCATTGCTGCGATAAAATGTTCTGTGAAACTTAAAAATATGGGAAAATGAAAATATTTGATCGAGCTCACAAAATAATCACATAGCCTACAGTACAGTTTCTCCCAAATAAGATAGACAAACGCTTGCACTATAGGGTAGGGGTGCAAAGTATTGCGATCAGCATGCATGTATGTATGTCTGTCTGTCTATTTGTTTATCTTCTCAAATATCTCAAAAATTGCACGTTCAAATTTTCAGTTTTCTATACATGTTACCTGCGACCGTGGCTATAGGTCCTTATCTGACGGCAATGCAATACGTTATATGCTAATTCCGGTTCTGTGGATGACGGCATGTTTTCACGTAATGGAGCGAATGTGCCAGAATCAAAGACAAAGACGACACGTATGTTTTATTTAGTTGGCGATATGGCGGCACCGGGGGCGAAGTCTGCTGTCTCCGAGTGCTTCTTGTTAAATTTAAAAATAACTTTCTCAGTTTTTTAAACTTTCAACGAATTATCCAGTATTACCGACAATAGAATGTTGACAACGTTCTATCTAAACATCCGATTTTGTGTCCGGCTATTTTACGAGTAACATTCCGTTATTTTCATTTGCTACTTCAATCTTGGTTATAATGTCGGATATATTTGCCTATTTAATACACATCCGCAGTGTAAAATTGTAGTTCTAACTTAAAACAAGGCAATCGTAGATATCCGTCCCCGAAGTCCTGTAACTCTACATACTTCCTTAACCTAAGTCCCATTAATGCTAAATTAACTTCAGGCAGTGCACCCCGCCAGAAGAGGACAGATCCACGGCCATAGGCAACATGCACAAAAATTGGTAAAGATCGCGCGTGCGGTTCCGGGGATATCCTCGCGGACAGACAGACAGACACACATACGTACTCATCACAATACTTCGCAACCTCTCCCACGGGCAAGGTAAAATCACAGCATGGTTTAGCGTCGTTGAATTCGAAGCGGACTGGCCTATTTGTACAACGACGACAGAGCACGACGACAGCTACGTTTGTATGATAACGACGCGCCACAGCGGCGACGTTTTGTTTTGTTTCTCATCAAGTGACAGACCGTGGCGGCACCGGGCTGACGTCGAGTACAGTCAGGGGCATCGACTCCGCATTCCAAGAACCACCGGCAGACGAGGGTGAAGTCGACGGCCTGCCGCCGTACATGTCGACTTGTGTGTGTCTATTGTGCGGTCTTTGGCCGTATGGCAAAGCGATCGCCGTCGTACTAGCTCATTAAGTAATCTATTTCTTTGAATCTCGACGCTGCTGACGAGGAATCAAGAATCCATTAAACACATCTATTCTCCGCAAAATTAGGACGTGAATTGGGACATCACGAAAGACATTAAGCAAATGATTTAGCTTTCTTTTCCCGTCGCTCGTCAGTCATTGTCATTTCGCAACACCAGAACCACAGCGGGAATGAACAATTGCAAGATGGTCGCAATGCGCATGTCTGAACGG
>Ga0209780_1000895_pt1 | contig 18034 bp, 8 predicted proteins | sample WorMetexBAHAMAS2_FD_187384 | JGI IMG/M metagenome (GOLD analysis project Ga0209780, IMG submission 187384) | Marine gutless worms symbiont microbial communities from Max Planck institute for Marine Microbiology, Germany - Inanidrilus exumae... | ecosystem: Host-associated > Annelida > Digestive...
ACGTTTGGGAACATAATTTTGAAAATTTTACCATAAGGGGTCATTTTTAAAAAACAAAAATTTATCAAAACTTTTTAACGTCTTGCGACTTCAGGCCGCCATAACTCCGCAATGATTACAGATCGTCGGAAATTCACTACCAGAGTAATCCTCTACTGAATTTATAGTTTCCATTTTTACAGTTGAAATCAATTCAAAGTCATTCCCCCAGCCTGTACACTTCGTACAAGAAACCTCCCCAAATTTTTGGCGACGTCCGATGCGGGTTCACAACACGGCAAATAACGCTGACATCACTCAGTCGCAGGCAGCCAGTCACCATCGACTATTGAGTCACATGACAATGGGCCTCGTCGAATGCAAGAACTAAACAGCTTGCGCACAGATAGCAGAGCGCTAAGGGAAATGAATTATTGGACCGCATCGCCTGCAAGGAGTCCATGAGATGCGGCATACTGCTACAGATGACGCACGTAGCGTGGTCTGTGTGTCGGTGTGCGTTGGGCTCATCGGTGAGCTGTGCAAAAACGGCAGAACTGATCGAGATGTCGTTTGGTTGTTTGGGGGGAGACTGACTCACGTAGGTCCAGGGAACTATATATTAGATTGCGGACAAGATTCCGCCACGGAAAGGGCGGACCAATGCATTGGCCGCCACGTCGGGTGACATAACAATATGGCGATGCGGCCTCTTGCTAAAATACTTTGTACACTTGTTTCTACTGGCATACTATTCCATAAAACCATCATGATATCGCTAATATAATTAAGTCTGTAGTGTATGCGAAGATGTTCAGAAAGACATAGTATCAACTTTGTCATCGACCTAACTCTCTCTGCGCTGAAGGGTCATGACGCCGCCGTGAGTTTCCAACATAACCAAAAAGACAACTATTTTTAAACAAAACAAGAGGCAAAATAGGACTTAGAGCTGTACTGTGTAGCAAATATTTGTTCGCCAAGAAGTTTGCACCATGATCTCTGCGACTGTTTTTTTGTACTGTTTCGTAATCTAGCTCACCGAAGCATCATTATAACGTCCTTGCAGTGACTATAATCAAACACCGTCTGACGGTGCTAATACTGTGTGCATAGGTCGTTAAAGATTGAGTGCATGTACATGGTGGGCCAAAAAAAGTGAACCCCATGTTTTGAATCTCATAGCGTTAGTAACATTGAATATGCGTGAACAACAGTGGTTTGACTGGTATTTTGATATATTCATAAATAAGAATTCGTGTTCAAATTGTTTTACTGTTATAGTAAACAAATGATATAATAAATATCCACTTGTCTATACTTTAAAAATCATGATTATTATCTGAAAACACATTGAAGTCCACTCCTATAATATTGCTTAGCAAGACGTTCCTTTAACATTTCTTATCACCCCATTCGTTTTCTTCTCAAGTTTTCAGTTAGAATTTTATTATATTTATTTCTTTTACCAGTGTCTCGTCTTGGCTTCAAGTATGACGACATAAAAAGATCTAACCAACAGAATATTTAATAAAAGTTTAAAGTATTATATAATTCTGCGCTATTAAATGTGCTACACTCAAATATGACAAAAACAAGCGTCATTGGCATACACTTTGACACAATTTGTTGAGAAGCCAGTAAGGGATCACGTTTTATTGGCCCACCATGTATAAACACATAAGAGAAATATTGTTGCGACCTGAACTGTTGGCCCGCCACCAGAGACTCGAGAAATGTACGACATTATATACTTGGCAGCGACGGTCTTCCCAGCACCAGACTCACCGCTGTAATGTAAACAGACTCCAATTGAACAGTTAAACAACAAACTGCTTTTAACTAGAAATGCGTGGCAGAGCCTAGCGTGTAGCTCGCGCGGCATAGCAGTGACGCGCCCTAGAGAAGAACTGAAACAAAACGGAGTAGTGATCGTCCCAGAAAACTCAGAACTGATCCTCGCAAGGTCTAGCAGTGGCGCCGCGTAGCCAAACTGCTGATCGACAATACGTGTACGCCTTTGACCTTTGTAAACTCCGGAGTTACTGGACCTAAAGTGTACCAAATTTACACATAGTGTAAAGAGATCATCACGAATGAATTTTTAAAAAATCAGAATGGCGATATTGCAATCCATTTCGGAATGGCAAGGCGACGAATAAAGACATAAAGGTGGGTATAGGCCGATTTCGCCGATTTTTCCCTTTAAATATTGGCTGCCATGGCAATGTACCTTCAACGATCAAAAAAAGGCCAGTTTCGTAATCTCCGATCAAATACCTACCATTCGGTGAAAATTTGGTGAAAATCGGTCTAGTGAATCCTGAGATAATTTGTCTGAAAGGTTTATTTTAAAGAAAGAAACGATGGGTGTACATCTTTCACCTTTGTAAACTCCAGAGTTGCTGAACCAAAGTTCACCAAATGTACATATAATGTAGCCTAAATAAGTAAGTAAGTAAGTAAGTGTATTTCTACAGCGCATGAAATCATAGTTACAATGCGCTGGCACTTTTATGGTTCACGGTATAAATGTCATCTTGCATCTACTGCATCCCGTGGCTACGCCTATCGTACGCGGTGCAACGGCTGCTGCAGCAGGCAATGGCGAGCATTGCACGGCGTATTCGTCGTGTCACTAACCTGATGATGACGCACTGGCTCTCCATCTCGATCAGCATGTTGCGATACATGTCGTCCGTCAACGCGTACACGTGCGGAGGATTCTCGTACGTCGCCTGTCAATCATAATCATTCAGTCTCACTCACAGACCGACGATGTGTAATACGCTGAAATGGACTGCATAATTATTTATGCCCACTGTACATCCATCAATATTACGGCTAGGCTCCATTTATCGTTACAGCTCACTGGGCAAAATGGCCAAAATTAACGTTGTGTGACAGCGCTGACGTCAGGCGATAACTAAAATGCAGACGGCTGTATTATTGGTTGATCGGTGACGCAGGGTAGTGGAGGGATTATGCTGGCCGCGTGTAGCGGTAAGCGTAATGTAACGGTCTGGCATTTGTCTGTCCGTCTGTCTGTCCCATCTTTTTCTAACCTTAAAGTAGCCTTCTCACTGCGGCCGTATCGTGCACGATACGTACGTTACGCGCGCGTTACGTACGCAACGTGCACGTTACGGCCGTCGACGACGGTCGACAGCGATCGAACGTGTGCGAACGCTGGGGACGGTCTCAAAAATCTAGCATTGAGCACTCCGTTGACGGCCGTAGCACGCCTTCAATGTGAGATTTTTGAGACCGCCACCCGCGTTTGCACACGTTCGATGTCCGTAAGGCCCGTAATGTGCACGAATCACGATACGTACGTAACGCGCGCGTTACGTACGTATCGCGCATGTTACGGCCGCAGCCGCGATGAGAACGCTAGTTATAGAGCGCGTGGCGTATAGTCAATGTGACTCATCAGGGTGGCAGCACGCGGTGCGGCGAGCGTACATTCGCAGCCACCACAATTCCGTCGTTATCCATTTTTAAATAAAATAAATTAAATTATACACTTTCAATTAATATGCGCGCATGGGCCTATTGCAAACACTCACTATAGGCCTAAAACTTCCGACACCGTATAATAGGTTCATTAATAGCTATCGTAAAACAGAAAACTTTCTTAGTCAAGTGTTGCGCTAGTTTAGTTTTGTTTGCGCATTTGTGCTCGTATTCTTGTTTATTTGTTCGTTTGTAATATTATTTTCTTTTCTTTTTCTAATTTTGTGCTACCAAGTGACGGCGAAATAAAGTTGTACATAATATTCCTATAATATTGTTATTTTATAGAACGAAGTAAAGTCGGCTACAAGTTACGAGGAAAAAATGATATAAACGTTAGCGACAAGCTATAGCAACTAGTCAACGAGGAAGTTACCGGCAGCTAGTCGCCAACAAGTTAACGACGTTAAGCCCCGTCCATATCAGCAACAATGTTCGAGCAACATTGTCGAATGCTACAAGTTAATTCGACAATGTCGAATGTCGCTTCGACATTGTTGCCGTTTTTGGCAACAATGTTGCCGGTTTCGGCAACTATGTCGAACGCAATTTCGTCCTTTCGACAAAGTCGAAACAAATTGAACATGTTCAATTGTTTCGACTTTGTCGAAAGGACGAAATTTTACAATAGAATCGTTCGACATTGTTGCCGTTTGTGGCAAAAAAGTCAAATGTTGCTTCGACAAAGTCGAACGTTGCTTCGACATTGTTGCTGGTGTGGACGGGGCCTTATGCGGAAACCGGTCTAATGTAGTTCGGGCTTAGATCGCAACGGTCAGATTGCGTCAGCGACACTTACCGAGCCTTGATAGATGTTGACTTCCTTCTCCGTGTAGATCTGTAGCTGTTTGAACGGATTCACTGAGATCAATACCGGTCCGATATACGTCTGATAGAAATCGTCAAGGAAATCACAATTCCTCAACGTTTAAGTTAATCACGCCGTTATGCAGCAACTACATACCGCGAACGTATTCAAAATTCCGTTAAAATAAACAGTTTGAGGTACTAATGACACAAGTTCACCAACAATTCCGACCTAATGTCTGCTTCAACATATGCCATATTTCACGACTACGACATTGGTCCAGGTAAAGCAATCGGCAGGTGTTTGTGTGTGTGTGTGTCTGTGTCTCTATTCGGACAATAACTTTCGAATAAAATGACCTTTAACCTAGACATATTATACATAATTTTATATAAGACAATGACAGCACAGCATTCTGCCTCTGAATCTCGATGAACTCAATGTAGAACAAGTAGCTCAGCTGTCGCTAACGAACCTGCGCGACTCGCCGCATCACGGCAAAAGGCGAAATTTTAAAACAGTCACGTGACCAGAACCACGCAACATTTGTGGGTGATATGTCATCCTATTGCTAGAATTGATATAGTCTACCTGTGTACAAAATTTGACTACTTTAGGTTCAGCCATACCAATTACCAGTGATATAATTGGATTCCCCAAATTTTTCATGTGTCATAACCTGACCACGCTCCTATCAGGGACAGTTTGTCGTCCGTAGGCTGTGACTTGCACATTCAACCTGCACATCAAATTTGAAGTCTTTGCGATCACCAAATACGAAGATGCATAAGGCAACGCAAAATGTAGAAACTGGAGTAGTTAAAGGTGCTTAGGAGTTACCTAAGGTCATGGGCAATATAACCATTCGATAGAACGCATACGACTTCCTGTTCGAATTTAGTAGAAACTATGAGTTATCTTGTACCGTTTTCGAGATATTATCGCTTATTTTCCAAAAATTAAAGATGTCACGTGACAGTGACCACGCCCTTTACAGGGATAGTTTGTCGTCTGTAGGCTGGGACTTGATATGATCAACATGCACATTAAATGTGAAGTCTCTAGCATAAGCCGTTCCAGAGATATTTTAGGGGACTAAAAATTTTTAATGGTCCACGTGAAGTCACCACGCCCATTTTGTTCAACATCCTAGCGGAGATGGTGATAAGTGAGTGAGACCCTCGATGGATTTCAAGTTGGACTAAAAACTAAAAGGGCGAATAGTCACGAACCTTCGCTACGCTGATGACATCATCCTGTTGGCCACTTAAGAGGCAGAACAACAGGAGCTGGTGCCTGGTGGATCACCTAGACCAGTCAGCCGCAAATACAACCTACTCATCATCAACAAGACCAAGGTGATGTCGAGCGACGGCATAGCGTGCCACATACTTATTGAGAATGAGTAACTGGAGCAGGTGATGCGTTCCCGTACCTTGGGTCCCTGATTACTAAGATGGTGAATGTACAACGGAATTCCGTACCAAGTAAAAAGGGGGCAGGTGATGGGGGTATTCGGGGCATCACTGCAAAAAAATGTGAAAAAGTCACAGCATACCGATTTCAACAAAGCTACGACTAATGAAATCGCTAGTGTGGCCTGTAGGTACGGCTCTGAAAGCTGAACACTCAGAAAGAATGAAGAAACACTCCTTGACGCCTTTGAGATGAAAGGGCTGAGAAAGATTCTGCGGGTTTCGTGGACAGCAAAGAAAACAAATGAGCGGGTTCTTAACAAAACTGGAGTAAAGCGGGAACTGTTAGACACTGTCAAAGCAATGAAGCTAACATACTATGGTCACACCATGAGGAAACAAGGGAGTTACCTGGAGAAAGAGATAATGCAAGGAACAATGCCAGGTGCACGCAAGCGAGAAAGACCACGCACTGCCTGGATGGACTATATCTATATGGACAGGACTGCCCGTGAAAGAGTCAATCAGAATAACAGAGAGGACAGAGATAAATGGAGAAATACGTCCATGGTGTGGCCAACCCTCGGATCGAGGACGACTAAAGAACAGAACAGGTTTATCTTAACACTATATTTAGGTCAAATCTGAAGGTCAAGGCCACAGGTAAAGTTCATGGTCAAGGGGTGAAAATGTTGCTTTTTTGGCTATGTTTAGACTGCCTTCTTCAGGGTCAAAATGCATTCGGTCTATAACTGTCTGAAAGCTGTCTGTTTAGTAATTTAATTACTGTTCACAGCCAATTTGCATTGTACATTACGTTATCTGTTATTCGGATACATATATGCAGTCTTCCATGAACCGTTTCTTCAGATTTTCAACGATTGCCGACTCTGAGATCTTCTGTATGAGCACCATATCCTCGACGCCGATCTGTTTCTTCCACTGATGACCCTACACTCAAGCCATACGCAGCTGTGCGCTGAGTACTTTTAACACAACTGCTATCAGTACTACTACTAGTACAGTTGCTGAGGATGGCCGACAGTGGCGTGGCGACAACCGAAAATTTTCACTTGCGGGGAGGTCTCCCTTTCCATGGGCGGACCCTGACTCGCATCTTGTACGAAGTAGCTCTGCTCTGTGGTAACTTTCACACCAGAATCTAAGTCGATCCCTTTAGTAAACCGGACATTTGTATAGCGCCTTATGACGAGTGCGATGGGCCTACTCATCTGTAAGGCGCTCAGGCATGGCACATGTTAACGAGGGATCACACAGTTTTACCTGCCACCCACACGTTTATCCACGAATGGAATGAGTCATCCTGCCTTTATTTCCCAGCCGCAGAGAATCACTGCACTTTGGCCGGTACTCATTTCCCGTCGTGCTCGGGTAGGAGGCTGAGTTGGCCTGGTTGGCTGACTACATAAAGAGGTGGTAGGCCCACTTGAAGACGGTCACCCATCTCAGTACTAACCGGGCTGAACGTAGAGTAACTTCGTTAAGTTGACCCAATTACCGCTATATCAAACCGCCACAATACAGCAACGTCACACAGACAAACACACAACCGCAGGAGAAGCCGAACCGTTAACATGGTCCGCTACAAATGACGGCGCAAAGCTCTATGTTGCGATTACTCGATACCATTTTTGTGTATTTCTTGCGATTGTTCTTGGCTCAGAGATTTGTAAAGAGTCACAAGTGCATGATCAAGAATTACGATTATCACACACGTTGTAGACGTCGTGGAATAAAAATATTTTTTATTCCACGCCGTCTTTGCATGTCTTTCCATTCATTCATATCAGCTGAGGTTTCTTCTACACAAAATTAGACTTCCCTAGCCTTCAAGGATGGTTTGACGGTTACTATAATTGTCGTATTCCTACACAACTCGACCAGCTATACCAACATGAATAGTGTTCAAACATCTTCTGCAGTTTCATCTCTGCCCATGGGAGCATCAATAAAAGGTGGCATATAACTCCCAATTTTGGGTTAACCACCCCAAAATCTAACCACTTGTTTTCTGTGTGAAAGCGAATCTCTTTGCCAATGTTCATAAAAGCGAATCCTGCAGACAGAGAGAAACAACAGATCTCACAATTCCGTTGTTTGGCGAAGATAATAAGTAGGTAATATGTGCGTTGAATTTTATCCACTTTACTGCAGTTGCCGATAATTTTCGTATCAAATTCTGCGTCGCGATAAACAAGTATCAGTAGGCCATATCTGACTAAAGACTGGTCATCATCGCAGCCCTTTGCTGTAGAAAAACTGTCCTCGATCGAGGATCGAGGCCCGACTGACCGCGTTACTACGTTACCACGCCCGTGCGCGCTGGACATTGATCTTTGACCTAAACTTATTACCTTGACTTTCAATTCCTGGCGAGCTATGGTCATGACCCACACACACAAACCCAAGCTCAAAGGTCAGTCAGTTTAAAAGATAGAGTGGAAACTAACGGACGGACAGACGGAAGCAATGGATTGCTTTACCGTCCCGGCTAATAACGTATTTGGCTTCAAGGTCAGCCCTGCTTAAAGTATGCTGCACGGTTGACCGCCGAGCTATAGGCGTCGGCAATTCTATGTAGGCCTATATACGGCTGTTTGTTCGTCGCTGAAGAACGTTTATTGTGAATTGTGTAGGCCTATACACGAGCTCCAAGTATGACTCATCCTGCGTTGCACAATCTATTCACGATTTCCCGCGATGTGCGTCAAAACGGTCTGCCTGTCATCTGCCATGTAGCAGTGCGTTGCTGGTCGATAACGAACTCACGAAGGAAATCGCACTACAGCCATCATACTGGTTGATATATCACGGCCTCTACGAGGTACTATGACAGTAAAAGCTGTTGTTATGTAAGCCAGTGGCAAAAGCAACGGGAACGGGCAAACTTCGACCCCACGTCTCGTAAAACCACTTAACCGATTTTGATGAAACTTTGAAACTCAGAACTATCCCCGAAGACTATACGCCCATCAAAATTTGATTTTGATCCGACGAAGTGGGTGGTATGGGCGAATACCCGGTTTGCCACTGTTTGCCGGTTTGCAACTTTGAAACTCAGAACTATCCCCGAAGACTATACGCCCATCAAAATTTGATTTTGATCCGACGAAGTGGGTGGTATGGGCGAATACCCGGTTTGCCACTGTATGGTTTCATTCTTTGTCTTTTTTGGTCTTCTCTGTTGTCACTCACACAGGTCACATCGGTGGACCGATTTTGACGATTTATACGTTATATGGCGTTTTTTTCAGGGCAAGGATGTGCCATTTGGGGTTTCATTGTTACGCCTCCCCATTTTGGGATCAAATTCCCAGCACCTTAAAGTCCTTAAACATGTAAATCGCTTACGTTGAAGGCGACTGTACCGTAGTTCTGTGCTGTGGGATCTCGAATTTACACAGCTACGTCGGTCAGTGCCAAATTTACCCACCTTAACAAGGTACGGTGACGACACAGTTAACGTGTAGTGATGGTGGGAGTACTGTGAGAGTACTTCAACAGCATTGTGCGCAAATCCTACCTAATCACGACAACGAATAATAAACAATAATAATACATAATGAACTTACTTACTTACTAACGAAATAATGACGAGAATTATTGGTACAGAACTGACAAAGTCATTGTGAAAATAAATTCGGCACCGTTTTTGACTCGCACTGTGTACGTTCTACTGCCAGTCCACGTATAAGCGATTAACAGCAAGTATACGCGTTAGCCTACGGTGACAGCGAAGACGGCGACTAACTGACCATGTCAGCTGTGACGACTAGGCTTCAGTGTGTCAGAATCACGGGCAAACTGATCCGCTCATCGCAACGACGTTCGAACTTCAGATTATAGACGCAACGACGACGATGTTCTTCCTGTTTTGCAGTCGCAAAGTCTCTATATACACACACGCGTCAATTATTGTCAACGGCTATCACGACTCGTCACGTCACGGCAGCCACTAGCAGTGTGCTACACAGCGTAGGCCATACCATACATAGGCCTCTCGCACTCGCTCACTCAACGTTACGCGAAGCATGACGCGCGTGATATAATATCTACACTCAACGAACTAGACGGCACTCGCTGGAGCGAATACCACCGCCACGACACGCCGAAACCGGCACAGTGTCGTTACCGGCGAGCAGCGGGTACATCGGCCTAAATTTTCCCGCACTGTGCTGTAACTGGTTTTCCCACAACTTCGTTTTCATTTTTCACATCGGTCGACCGCTGGACTAACTATATTTACTGCATTGCTCTGTTTTGCTTTAATATTACTAAGCAAAAAATAAGTAAATAAAGTAAATAAATAAATGTGGTAAAATATAGCGAACACGTTCCGGATCAGGTCCAAAATTTAACCAACTCTTCTGTAATCCATAATCTACCCTTTCCCAAATTTCACAAAAGTCCACCGATAACTTTGTGAATTATCCTGTTGCCAAATAACAGACAAACCGACAAACCGCAGTGACAACAGTACCCCGCCAAAAGTGGCGGGGGTAATTGGCTGCTTGCTACAGCAGGCCAAGCTCAGAGACCGCTTATGGCCTCCTATTGCTGTACGTCTGGGACACGTTAGTTTCACACTAAAATGCCCCTCCAAACTATCTATATTCTACTTCCTATTATAGCTCTAACTGTTGACTTTTGTTTTAGTATCAGACGACATTGCGTGATTTATGAACACTTTTATTCGCCAAAAAAGGGCAGATTAAAAAGTACAGAAATATATACACACAATGCAATAAAAACACAAACTACTTAGGCCTACAGTCAGTTAAAACGCAACTAATTAATTATGGACATAGTTGTAAAACTGTAAAAAATGCATCATTACAGTTAACCACAGTAGACTAAAAACCGTCTTCATATAGTCCTCACCATTTCTATTGTGTAATGTGACGGAATATCTAACTCAGTAAATATCGCAGGAAGTCAATCAGCTCACTGTTGTGCTTATAACATACACAATATAGATTTAACTTTCTTCGCAAGTTGAATATTCTGACTGGTTGCGTTAGATTTTTAGTGAACTATTTAGAGGGAAAAATACTCGAACCGACGTGATAATGTTACATTTTCGGAGTTGTACGTACACAAAGACATATGGTTGACATTAGATGGCTAAGATTTTCCTCATCTCAACGGCTTTATAGCGTTTGTACACGTCGGCGTTTGGATACGCTGGCAAGTCGTAGACGGCCTATTGCGGCGTACGAGGACGCCGACAGTTACGCCCTATTGCACATCTGTGTCTACCGGCCTCTGACTGCATAGGCCTACGTATACTCACAGCTTTGACAAGCGATCTCGCTACTGTCAACACACCGACCCGAGTGCTCTTGGCGTTGTGTGTTGCGGTTGCATCGTCCAGTAAACCATCCGCTGCTCAAAGTGCTACTGTGTAGACACGGTTGATTTCCGGAAAACTCACTAGTACCTCATCGCTTTCACAGCGCAACTGGACAAGTCTCCACTGCCGCTGACAGACCCGCGCGACGTGCCCACCGTGTTGTACACAGATGTAGACGGTCAGTGTGATAAACTGGTGACCGAGGCCGTCACAAGTTTACCACACTGACCACCTAAGTTGATACCTGAGACGATCAGCCGTTCAAGCGATATGGTTGGTGCCCACCAAAGTTTAAATAGTTCACGTGACCTGACCACGCCTTTTTCAGGGACGGTTTGCCATCCATGGACTAGCACTTGCTACCGTTAACATACATACCAAATTTGAAATCTCTGTCTCCACCCACTACGAATATATGAAAGGCGATACAAAATAAGTAAATAAGTAAGTAAACATTTATTTGTGCTCGACAAACGCAAGCATCAACAGGACAAGAACTCATCAGAAGATGAGATAGCGAACGTGAACGCTTTATGACGACATCGTACATGTAGAGGCCAGAGCCTACGCCCATTAAACTGAGTTCCTAATTTCTACTATAACTAAGCGTCAATGGTAATCTATACACCCAATCATCTATGCACCTACGCCCATCAAACCGAGTTATCAGAGTTTGTTTTGCCTTAATAATCGCTGAATAATTGCGCAGATGGTATTAATATGGTCATAAACTAACTAAAGTAGATTTTGAAACCGAGGTAGCCTAACATTATTGTTTTACGACGACATCGTACACGAATTCGGTGAAATGCAAAATAAGGACCATTACCAAATTAGGGAAAATAACGCAAAATAAGGGCCATTTCGCCGTTGAAGGTCATTCAAGGTCACCGATTTTTCACGTTTGCTATATGCTATCGCCCGTCCGTCTGTCGTCTGTTAGTCGTCTGTAACGTTCGTGCGCCCTACTCAACGGGTTGAAATTTTCGGCAATATTTCTACGCCGTTTGGTACTTTGGCCATCCGTTGACATTCACTAAAAAGTTTACGGAGATCGTCCCAGGGGAACCCCTCCGTCGGGGAAGGGGGGTTAAACGCAAGAGGGGTAGTCATTATAGCGATTTTTAACATTTCAAATGTTATATCTCGCAAACGGTGTAAGATAGCAAGTAAGTTTGTATTAATCACTGATAGGAAGTCGTATATGAGCTTTCGATTGGTACCAAAATCGGTGACCTTGCATGACCCTGAATGGCGAAATGGCCCTTATTTTGCGTTATTTAACCGAATTTGGTAGTTTCCGGGGCGCATTGCGTAAAAATGGTTGATAAAGCCATAACTATAGACAATTTACGATTACTATGTCTAGTAGTAAACGTCTGCAGAGGAACCGCGCGACGCCCACGGTATAAATATTCTATAACTGCAAGGTGAAAATTCTGTAGCAGATTCATAAATTCAAGACTCATTGCGACGTATTAGCCTAGCTATGTCTAGTTTGTTAAACGAAGTACGTTCTCTTTTTTGACACGTTGAAGTACATGTGCGATATCGTCGTGAAAAAGTTCACGTTCGCTATCTCATCACCTGCTGAGTTCTTGTATTTATTACTTCGCCCGCAGGAGCGGCGACGAAGTATTGTAATGAGCAAGTTTTTGTGTGTGTGTCGATGTGTCTGTCTGTCCGCCAGCATATCTCCCGAACCGCACGCGCGATTTTTACCATTTTTCGCATGTTGTCTATGGCTGTGATTCGGTTCTCCACCGGCAGGGTATGACAGGGTGACGAAATCCCAAGGGGAAAGGAGCAATTTTGGGCGTTTTCTTCCAATTGGCAATACATTGTATACAGCATAGCATTTGGGACCCATACGAAAATGGCTAAACCTATCGCGATGCCGTTCGGGATGATGACTCGGGTGGGCCCTAGGTACCATGTGTTAGATGGGGGACCCGATCTCCCAAGTTGAAGGAGCAATTTTGGAGCAAAACGTAACGGTCAATTGTAAAGTAATGGGACACACTACGGTGCCCTGTGCAAAAACGGCTGAACCGATTGCGATGCCGTTTTGGATGAAAACTCGGGTGGGCCGAAGAAACAATTATTAGATGTGGTGCAGATCTCAAGGGGGAGGGGCAATTTTCGGGTTGTCCGAGCCATTCAAAAGCATTGGCGATTTCGTTGCAGCGGTCTCTGCAAAAGGGATCATTCCATCGCCAATAACGTCATGCAGCAGAAGGGATCATTCAGTATGCCAGGCAAGCGCAAATAGTATTCTGAACATTTCTGGGTGCAGGCGATGCGGCCCATCGGCCGCGAACGAAGTGCTGAAATTGCACAGCGCGGGCGAAGTTTGATATCTATGATTGCCTTGTTTGAACATGGGATAAATAACCAAAATGCGCAAAAACGACAAATAACCAAATATACTGACGTTTTAATCAACGTGCATTTTGCTGTCTCTTGACGGTAGATTACTGACACTGAGAGTTCGTATGGAGAAGCAAATTTCGGAGTCCTGACTCTCAGCCGAACAGGACCCCACAAATGTAGGGGGCTCCACAAAAGCAATTTTAGTGATTTTTCCGGACATTACTGTTGTCGGATGCGCCCTCATAATGCATCAAAATATACGCCTGCAGTGTTTCCCATATCCTCCAAATGGATCAAGAGTGTTGGGAATGAAAAAAGCAGGGAGGGTAAGATGGGATGGGAAAATGGACAGAAGGATAAAAAAGGAAACAGGGGAGGAAACAGTGCCTATACATAGGCTGACAGTGACGTAATTTCTTCATTCCTATCTATGACAGCTTTTCTGGCCGCCATGATGCACGACAAGGAAATGTAAACATTTTGCAGCACAGCAGTCAGATCGCCGATCTGTCGCTAGCACTAAGCTTTCCTTAAACAGACCGATTCAGTCTTATTTAAACCAGGTGTCGCCCTAACCGGACGTAACCGTACTGTCCCGCCGTACAGTGTCGGCCGCCGGACCGGCCACGCGCTCGGCCCGGCGCGGCCGACCGCCCAAGCGCGTTACAGACGACGACAGACCGATGATAACTCCGACAGATGACAATACTGGCCCATTAGGCGGGCCAGTAATAACGTGACAAATCTTCACCAGTTAACTTCGCAAAGCACGACATCATGCCTTACAACATGTAGATCGTATCATGAACATAGATTACTGTGACGTCACTTCGCCCTGTCTATATGGGTAGGATAGAAGTCGAAAGCCGTGAGAATTTACAAGTCGAAACTGTGTCAGTACTAGTATAGCAGTCTGACTGCAGCGTTGTTACAGACAGGTCTTGCGAGTAGTTCAAGTGTATTACATAACTTTACATGGCGTTTTAAAGACATGATGCTGGCTTGTAATAATGCTGTTGTATCTGCTGTGTCATCACTGTGTTTCTAGTGATTTATGTTATATTTCGTGTTTGTGTGTGTATGCCTGCTGTTTGTTTTGCTTTCTTTCTCTCGGTATGCTTGTGTGTCTGTCTGTGTAGTCTAGTAGTTTGTTCGTTATTCTCTGTGTTCCTTTTTATGGGCTTTGCCTGATACAAATAAAAGATTGAGATTGAGATAATACGCGAGCAACTGCCTGCGCCCATTGGCCTATTACGGTGATACAGTTGCACCTTTCAGCGTTGTTAATTTTAGGCGATGCAACTTATTTATTGTATACGAAGAGACGTCGTGTTCACGTCACGTGCACAACGCGTGCGCACAGGTGCGTGACGGTTTTTCCAGGGTCAACTGGCTATATAAGGTAGTTGTTTCGATTTCGTGAAAATTTGGATTTTCCGACGTGCAACAGCTACATTATCAGCATACAGGTATATCGGATCAGACATGTTTGCGAATGATGTGAACTCATAGGCCTATAGCGCGTTTTTGTAACATCTCAAACGCGCTCGGTGTGCTGATAGAAAGAAAGTGAAAAAGAAAGATGTAAAGATGGCGTTAAACAGCGCATCAGAGTCATAAAGTCATAAGAGACGCTTGAGAAAACGCTCATAATGACGCTATTGAGGCTGTTGGTTGAAGTTATGCCTATAAACAGACGGTCATATTTCATGCAGACATGTTAAGCCATGTGATTACGGAGCATATTTGTTAAATGTTTGAGTAAAAACTAGAGAACAAAAGCAAGGCCGCGAATGCATTGCATTATCGGCAGGATATAAAGAAGAGAACGTCGACGTTTAATTAATGGAATAATCTGAACACCTCTACATTATACCCTAGAAAGGCTACAATGCGAATGCCGTATGGTTAAGGCTCCGGAGAGTGTGTCCATGTTCATATTGAATTGTCTTCGAGTCGATGCTTTTAATTTATGCATCTGGTTTTTCGGTCTTTCGGGTTCTAATTTGCACACAAACCCAGAAAATTTTGTAAGAATCATGTAAGCTTAACGCCACTAGGCCTATACGGAACCAATATATTTGCAAACTTTCTAACTTTCGTATTTCGGGAGGCTGTAAACCCACAGTCCTGCAATAAACAAAATGCACATAAAACTCGAAAACATAGGCGATCGTATCGACATGCAGATTGCAGACCCACGCCGGCAACGCCAGCACAGGGTTACAGGATGTCTGCTATAGTCACTAGCAACCGTGCGCCGTTACGGTTTTCGTACCGTGCGACATTGACCTTTTAATTTCTGGGTCAGTGTGTACCAAGTTTGGTGTTGATAGCTCAGGCCGTTTTCCTTTTAAATCGCGGACAAACAGGCAGACAGACAGACGCAACTGAACGCCTTATCCACACTGGCGGCTATGCCGGCGTGGGTAACTAGAAGACATAGGCAGTCGTATCGACATGCAGACCCACGCCGGCAACGGCCACAGGTAGCACAGCGGCGTATAGGTGTACGGAATACCGACGATGGGCACTAGCAGCCGTGTACCGTAACGGTTTTCTTAACCTTGTGACCTTGACCTTTGACCTTTTGACCTCTGGGTCGATGCATGCTGAGCGACTGCTATAGAGTATACGTGCACCATGTATGGTGTTGATAGCTCAAGTCGTTTTCTTGTTAGATCAACAGCACGGACAAACAGACAGACAAGCAGACAGACGCGACGGAAGACAGTCATAATAGTGTAGACCTGTGTCTAAGTAGGCCTGTTTATCGCAATGTACTATATGGATTTTGTGGTTCCATTTACTTATATTCATGATTCTTCTATTCATAAGATACCGTCAAATAGGCCTACTTAGCTACTGTCTGGTACATTTCTGGATGTTGTTTTCGCCTTGTACGCATGAAAATAAGATAACAGGCCTCATAGACTGCTATTAATTGCAGAAATGAAAAGTTCCGAAAACCGAAAAACGCAAAAACGTTCAGTGAATAAATAAGAGTTCAGCAAGTGCTGAGATAAGCGACCGGGTCGAATTACAGTGAATTCAGAGGACACAATAATGCCTATTCACGCCCAGAAGGCCGGTCGTTACTAGGGGCGACAGTTTTTTAGGTCGCGTGGCTTTAAAACTAGTTGTAACAAAATTAGTTTGCGTAAAACTGGTAATTAATTTATGGCGATCTGCGCCTCCGGAGAAAACTGATTGCAAGAAGCGACCAGTATACGCAGTGGTCGGCTTTACTAAGCCGCTAAAAACGTTTAAAACGCGTTGTTTTCAGAACGTTCAGAACGTTCGTAACGACTATGACAAGTACCATACCTGAGTGTTTTGGACATTAGTCATGACGTAGTCAGTATAAAGCGCTATACAGATGTCCTGTTTACTTTACTTCCTAGTTTGCCAAGTTGCTTGTATGTTAGAGACATCGCTTTGCTTTGCTTGCTTAGCCTACAAAAGCACAGATATATTCTTCCCAGGACGATACCGTTTATCATGACGTTTGTTAAGAGAACTTTGAATAATTAGAGAGTTTCTTTTCTCTTTCAACTGATACACAGCGCAGTTCAATTACAATATTAAAACAAATTCCGGCCGCACACGTAGCGTCACATAGTCACAAGTGAATAGCAAGTCTCTGCTGCCGCTGACAGATCTGCGCGACGCGGTGCTTCACGCCTATACCGTATTGTACACAGATGTCGACGGTCAGTGTGATAAACTGGTGACCGACGACCGTCCCCAGTTTATCCAGTTTATCGCATTGACCGTCCACCTATAAGTCGACAGCACCTGACTGAGACGATCGACGTGACAGCTCTAGCTACAGCCGTTCCAGAAATGGTTGGTGCCCACTAAAATAATTTACACGGTTGACGTGACTTAAGCACGCCCCATTCAGGGATGGTTTGCCATCCGTGGGCTAGCACTTGCTACCGTCAACGTAAAATTAACAAAACATAAACGGCGTTTAAAATGTGAGCCTCTAGCACGAAAACACAATAAGCTAGCAGTCTTTTGTGCCATTAATTAACTGCCACAATTTATTGTTGTCATGCCGTTCGAGAGGACATGATATTTTAATTAGTTGTTCCAATTCGTCCATACTATAAATTTTCGCCTGGACAATGAAAAAGATTTGATAAAAACTAAAAGGCTGTATATAGGATATCAGGCGTAACGTACGCAAAACAGAATCGCTGCAAATCCCGAGCTTACACAGCTACGTTACCCACCTTAAAAAGGTAAGGTGACAACATAGTTAACATAATCAACTGTTACGTCGATCGTGTAGTGAGAGTACTTCAACAGTCAACAGTATTGTGTGCAAATCCTTCCTAATCACGACAACGAATAAAAAATAATAATAAATAATAATAATAATGAACTTACTTACTAACGAAAGAATGATATTACAGATATTATTAAAGGCGATAGAAAATGTTGAAATGGGGTGGTTTGGGGTAGGGTCACTTAAGGTTACTGGAAATATCACCATTCGACATAGCGCATATAAGTTCCTATTAGCGTTCTGTCCCAATCGTGTACCGTTTCTGAGATATA
>Ga0209780_1000896_pt1 | contig 18030 bp, 6 predicted proteins | sample WorMetexBAHAMAS2_FD_187384 | JGI IMG/M metagenome (GOLD analysis project Ga0209780, IMG submission 187384) | Marine gutless worms symbiont microbial communities from Max Planck institute for Marine Microbiology, Germany - Inanidrilus exumae... | ecosystem: Host-associated > Annelida > Digestive...
ACTTGGCTAGCTATCGTCTAATTGGTTAAACGAAGTAGGTTCTCTTTTTTAGTATTTTGAAGTACGTACGTGCCATATCGTCGTAAAAAGTTGACGTTTGCTATCTCATCTCCTGATGAGTTCTTGTACGTCATTCGAATAGGTAATTAATTTATTGCTGAGCTCGGTCGATGGGTTTGGTTTGCACGTCAAACAATTTAAATTACGGCAAAAAACTATTTCCGCAATGGCATTCAAAGTATTTCTTCTCACAACAAGTCATAAATAGATGGAACAGTCTCACAGTCTCACTCAAGATGAAGTCGATGCACCATCAATCACCTCGTTCAAGTACTTCCTTCAGAGAATTTACCTGGTGAATTACCTGGTGTGGCCGCACCAGAGAGAAGATTGACTTCTTCCAGATGAGGCCTTGAAGCTTGGAGGACACTATAAGTGTCCGTGTAAAAGCTTGTCTTGAACTGACGTAGGCAATAAAAAAACTAAGACAGAATTCGACTAGCGTCGACGTGGATGTCTTCGCCACCTCAACGGCCTCCAGAATCTAATCAGGTCATCAACAGGGACTAGTGAAAATTCCCTGTTAAGTTTTATCGAGACTGCTCAAGCCGTTCATGAAATGCCGTGGTAACAAGATCTGTCCGGACGATCGCGGCAGACGGACAGCCCAAAAACATGCCGTCGCCGACTGTCGGGTGGCGAAGGCAAAAACGTGAGGTCATCCACAAAACCGGAAGTACATAAAGTATCGCATTGCCGTCAGAGGACCGAGTCACGGCCAAGCGGAGACAGACATACACGCTGATCACAATACTTTGTACCCCTACTGGGGCGAAGTAATAGCATAGAACACAGTCACCAAACTGTTGGAAACGATACTGTTCGACAGCATGACATTACAATGCAGGTACCACGCTTCATCAGACTAAAAGTTTTAAATAGATATTATTAAGTGTTTGCAAGGCATTATCAATTTACTTGTCCGCTGTCCTGAGGTTTATATACTGTCAGGAAGTTTCTAGTGGCATATATACCTCAGCTCCCCGTCAGAGAATGCTGTCCCCCGCACTCCCTAACTTCAAACCTCCGTAGCTTCGGAACCCCTTGATCAAATCCGGCCACATTTTAGAAGATGATCCAGCACGAAGTTCCCACAAACCATGAAAATTTCGTAAATCGCCCACCGGTACGTACGCCATGCGGGGCTTTTACATTCCGAAATTGCGTAAAATTTTCAGTTTTTGGAGCTCCACGCTCCCAATCCTGCACCGATTGGGGTGAAATTTAGAGCAGTGAACTTTGTGGACTGTTTAGAGGATGCATGGGGCTACTGAGTATAACAGACGAATTTCGCTAACTACACAGACTACTACGACATCGGCGTATTACAAAGAATTTTCGATTGGGGAGTGCTGGACTCCAGGAACTCCCTGTAATTATATGCTTATGTTGGTTAGGCCGTCGGCAGAGTTGGCTGTGACATCCCCACTTCTTGTAGCCTAGCTGTACGCCAATATGCCTGACCCCTTAAAATTCAGGACGTGCCTGCGCCCCTATCAACCGACCACTGCCTCCGTCATTAATGTCAACTGAGACCGTTTCTCGGTGACCGCTGATCTAACACTGCCGCAGTAAAGACAGGCTCGGCTAAATACACGGCATGTGTTACCACATGCAGAGATCAAATGCTCGCAACACGTAAAACATCTACAATTTTCCGGTGGTTCATTATTCTTCTCACGCCAGCGATGCGACAAACACCACAATAATTAACATTAAAAACAGCATACTATGAGCTGTACTTAAATTCTGCACACAAAATATCACAACTGAGGCTTCATGTACCGAGTTCTTGAAATATGATTATGTAGCCTGCTAATTATCCAGACACCTATCGGTATTTTCGGTTTTTCAGAGTAATAATTACCAAGGTAAAAATCAGACACGTAACTTCCCTATTTTTAAACCTAAACTCTCAATTAATGGCAGGATAAAGAATTTCAATAACTACCCAAAAAGCTGTAACATGCCAAAATTTACAGTATTTATTGTACATCACAAAAACCTAGCCTAGTTAAAGAGCAGAATGCATGCATAATCACTTTCAAATGCCATATACTGACCAGCATGCCTGGTGAACTGCGGAGTATATTATGCACTGGAATTGTTCATTGCCATGTGTAGTTTAGTCTTGCAGTAAAAAGTCGACTTATGTCAACACTTTCCAACACCTGTGTCATGGCTTTAAAGAAAAATATTACAATCAACTAGAACAAGCCAGCACTCACAAGAGTGCAAAGACACACGCCGGAACCATTTTGTACTTGTGACCTTGACCTTAATCAACGGGTTTCCAGGACTCGTCATGGAAAATTTGTACGTCACACTTGGTGATCCTATCTGCATCGTTTTTTAGATATCTTGCCAACAAGCAGAGAGACGAACCATGGTGAAAACTCTATACCTGCGACTGCCGTAGGTGTGAGCAAATATTTCTGACAGCAAAAAATACCAGTTAGGCAATGATATGACAGTAAAGAAAAAATGGAAATGGCTAAGAAGCTAATGGAAAATGCAAAATATAATTAATCCAGACAAAGATCTAAATTAATTTTTATGCGATGTTTTATACTTGAAAAAGGTAACTGTTGAACAAACAACTGATATTTGCCCATGCAGTTACTTTTTACAGTAAAACACAGATAAGCAATCAATAACAGCACTGACACAGAATGCAAACAGTACAACAGTATGTCTATGGCACTGCTTTAGGACTCCATAGCTCACGAATATGGTAACAAAAAGGGCTATTTCTCATACATCTCTGCTACATGGGAAATTCACGAACTTAAACAAAATGAACTCTATACACATCGGTCCAAAAAACATGAAGATACAGAAGCATTTAGAATAAAAACATAATTATTAACACTAAGAATCTAAATTAAATGCAGCAGATATTAGTCCAGACAAAGTTCTAAATTAATTTTTCATACAAACTGGTCTGTGCTCAAAACACGTGCCAACTCTAACTGAACTAGCTGACCGCGCAGATGACGATATCTTCAAGAAAGTACTCAGTAACCCATACCATATCCTTCGTAACATTCTACCTCATGAAACAGTTACCATTTTATGGACTTAGAAGGAGGCGACATAACAGAGAACTTGCAGATAAAAGCACTCATCTTGTTCAGTGTAGTTATTTTTTAGCACGTATGCTCTACAAAGACGTACTCACTTTACGCCTATACATTTCTTACTTCTATAATACTACACGGCATTTGTTTCGTATTTTTGTATTCGTATTACTCTCTTTGTATATTCATGTTTTGTTGGCTTTGTGTATTGCCAAAGTCTTTATTAAACTCTTATTATGGCCATAGAAGGTAAGGCCATTATATTTTACTGCTGATTTTGTATTTAATCAGAACAGATAAAAGACCAGCCATGGGATCATAACCAAACTTGACCAGTAGGTCGAAGTGGTGTCGATTTACAAATGCCCCCAAATATTTTCGGGGCCCTCCCCCAAATTTTGGGTGCAAAAAACATCAACTTCTGGACTTTTTTCGCTATTTCCGCACTCGACACCGCATATCTCCGAAATAAAACATCGCATCAACAAACAAAAATGCTAGTGTCAATCAACAATGTGTCCCCTGAAAGTTGACCTACTTTCCATGACCTGTGACTCAGAAACCGCTGAGATACGTTTGCTTATTGTGACCCACCCTTCGGCAGCCATTACGTTGCAATCATCAAAGATGCGACATCTCTAGTTGATTGACAATTTCTTGATAGCAATTACTGGAAAAGCTACTGATATTTGTCCGTAACTGTTTTAAGTTAAATACAAATTAATAATTTAAAACAGCACTGCCAGAAAATACATAAATTACAGCAGTACACGCCTATGGCACTGTATTATGACTTCACAGCCCATGTATACAGTAACAAAAGGGCTAGTTCACAACAGTCTCTCACAAACTGGGAATTCATGAGCTGAACAAAATGAATTTGGTACAAAAATACAGTAACAATACAAAATCTCACACACAAACTTAAGCTCTATACAATCTCTCCAAATCACGTTTGCCGCACACTTTTGCAGTGAATCATTTGAACATCTGCAAACAGCAGCATATCTTATAATAGCGAAAGCACTCATCCTACACAGCTCAAAAGTTCAGCCTATAACAACAAGTATTAAGGCAAATTCTGAGGCAGTCTGCACCACCGACCAATCAGTTTTCATCGTCCTCATCCTCCTCATCATCATCGTCATCACCATGAACAATGAGAACAGTCTCGCCATCAATCTCCAGAACATCCTCAACACTGTTCATCATTATTTGATCACGTGCCATCAACTGCTGAGCAGGTAACTCGGCTAAAGTAGACTTTGGTCTTGTCAATGACTGTTGACCAGCGTCACTCTGGCGTTCAGTCAGGTTTAATTCAACGTCAGTTCCGTCACCAGCTGCATGGACGTCTACAGCCACAGAATTGGTGCGTTTTTCACTGGCAGTTGACACAGTTACAGTATGATTTCGATCACTAGATTTTCCAAGTCCCGGTTTGCTTGCTGGCTGCTGCAGCTTATCGCGTACAGTTGGAACGATTGACTCGATTATTTCAACTTCATCGTCAGTGATTCCATTGCATAACTGTGCAGATGCTGACGGACGACGCGAAGCATGACCAATCGATGTGCTTCTGAAACCAACCGATCGCTTTGATACAGTTTCCGAGTCACCAGAATCAACTATAGATTCGAGAACTTCATGCACATCGTCGACAGACGAGTTGCGACGATCCAGTCTAGTGTGGACACTACGACGGGGTCGATCTGCTGGCTGAATGTTGACCGGTGTACTTGCCACAAAGTCTTCATCGCTGCTGTGGTCTTTGTACATTTCACTGTCGCTGTCGCTGTCAGCATCGTCGCTAATGACCACCGCCTCAGCAGCAGCTTTGAAACGCTTCATCGGAGGACCACTCGATACCCGTTCTCCTCGTCTATTCTTTAACCTCTTTGTGCCAACAGGAGGAACAAAAATGCATTCATCATCCGAAACGCCGACCTGCGAGAGCTTCACTGAGCACTTTCGAGTGTGCGCAGCAATCAGATGAATCATCAGAATGTTCGAAGGAATGCATTTCCCACATTCACGACAATGCACCAACTTCACAAAAGTGCCGCTATGTTCTATGTGCAAGTGCCGGTAGAGGAAAGTGGCCGAGATGAACTGACCAAGGCACAGCGGACACTCCAGCGTGCCATCCGGATTCCGTTTTGCGTACCAGTTTTTATCGGCATCTGGAGAAAGGCGGATGTGGTCCCACAGTTTTCCGCTGTCCGAGAACTGTTGGGTGTGCAGCTGCATCATGTGCTCCTCAAACTCGGTGCAGTATCGCAATGGCGGCACCGACGAACAGAAGTAGCACCGCCGAAGCTGCAGCATCTTGAACATTGTCACCTTGTGTCGCTCGGCAAGGTGGGCGACGAGTCGCTCCGGAGGCTGAAACTGACTCCGGCAGATCCAGCAATGAGTTGTGTGAAACTTGGCAACGTGCAAGTGCAGCTCGGTGAGGCTTGAGAACGTGACGTCTGGACTACAGCAGTACTGACACATTTTGTGAGTTGAGCCGTCCCAGCCATGTGCAATGTGCATGTGCACCAGCAGCGCAGCCTTGTCCTTCACAAATGCTTTACATACACTACACACAACGGATGGGTTACTGAGTTGAGGTAGGCCTACAGATGCTGCCGGCATTCTGACAGCCTGATTAGCTGCCTGACTTACGCTTCTGTTGTCCACTCTCACAGGCAGTGCCATATTTGCGTTCTGTGCAGTTTGTGCAGCCGTGTTAAGTGTCACCGTACTGACGGGTTTCACTGAAGACGGATTCTGTGCTATCGAGGAAGCTGCCAGAGTTGTCGATGGAAGCAACGTAAACAGCTGTTTGCCGATCTGAACCAACGGCGTGGCAGGTCCCACACTTCTTGGAGCCGGTGCCAGCTGCAAGGTGACAGATGGTATAACGCCTTTAGATGCCATCGTGGCAGACGACAGGGTAATATTTCTAGATGAAATCTGCGGTGCAGTTACTTGCGATTTCTGAGTTGGTGCAACCACGAATGGACGCTGTACTGGCTGCTTGACGGCAGGCACCACAGGAATGTCCTTATCGGCATCTTTCGGGGCCAAGTTTGTGGCAAGCAAAAACTTCTGTCGACAGCCGTCCATATGACGCAATGCTTGCAAACGAGATGAAAAATTCAGCGGACATAAACCACACTGCACGCTTGCAAAACGATCTCCGAAACGACCTACCTTTCTGTGAACCTTCCACAGGTGTTTCATAATCATCTTCTGAGTGCGATACACAAATTCTCCGCCACAGTAACAACAGCGGCCCTGAAAATTACACTGAACTCGATGGTCCTCGATCACATTCGCCGACTCCGACCGAAAGCCGCACGAGCACTTGCGCTCCGCCATCAACAGTCCACGATTCTTTGCCACCAGGTTCTGGTGTGATGTTTTCAGCTTCTGCAGCATCTCTGTATCGCATTTTGCCTGACTGCTGCCTACTTTGTGTTTCTGGATGCTGGCCAGGTTTTTGAAAACTCTCTGAGACACAAGCAGTAGGCCGACATCTTGAAGGACCTTGGACATTGCTCGTGTGTTACTGCCGGTACCGGCAGACGTTGTTGGCACTGGTGCTACCAGTGGTCTATTACTCCATAGAACAGGCTTTACTACAGCAGTGCTAGATGTTACGGCGGGACTTCCAGAGAGAACAGCAATTTTAGCTGGCAATACAGACACATTCATACTGGACAACAAAGACGTACTGATCACTACTGTTGCTTTTGACTGGGCAGTTGAGGTAATTACATTAGTAGCAGAAAGCCGTGTTGTGGAAACTGAGACACCTCTTTCAGCATCTCTATCTGCTGCACTACATGTTAATCCATCGTCAGTTTGCACAGCCTTTGCGTTATCAGATTCAATCTTTGCGTCGTTGCCTTCATGCGCAGGTTTAGTCACACCACGTGACACATCTGTAGGGCGGCTGTTATCAGCTTCAGAATCGGCACTTTCTGTATCTGACGTGGCACGTGATGCAGACTCCTGAATCATTCTCGGGTCGTCCTGTACAGTATTACCTGGGCATTCCACATTACCATCCCCAGCAGCAGAATTCACCGTTTCCACACAACTGCTTTTTGTTCTAACAAAGAAATCAGGATCAGCAGCTTCGTCAAACAAACAACATTCGTTACTGGTTTTACTGTGATCGCGACAACTATCAAAAGCAACGTTTGGCTGGTGTTTGTCACGTACAGAATGTGACGGATCATACTCATTATCACGAGAGATATTATGAGTGGCACTATCTGCGTTAATGCCATTTTCAATTCCCGGGATTGAACTGTCTGCATGCTCATCATCAACCGAAGGAATGGCAGTGTTACGCGGCAGCAGTGGCTCATCGTTCGCTCCAGTGTCCGCAACATTTCTGTTATCACTGTTATCCATCTTACTTGGAGAATGCGGTAAGTCTAACTCAGTATTACTCTTCGCTTCATTATCATCAACTTCGTTTTTGACTTCCAGGTTTAAATAATCTTCATGCTCATCAACATCTGAAGAATTGGCAGTGATACGCGGTGGCAGTGGCTCAGTCTTCTCTCCAGCATCAGCATCATTTCGGATGTCAGAGTCATCCTTCTTACTTGGAGAATGTGATGGCTCCAATTCATCACCACTTATGACAGCATCGATAGCAACTTTGTTTTCGACTTCCGGGTTTAAACAGTCTTCACGCTCATCAACAGAAGGACTAGGCAGTGGCGGAGGCTCATTGTTTTCTTCAGTGACATCATCATTTCTGTCATCGATGTCATCCATCTTACTGAGATAATGTGGCAGGTCTGATTCACTGTTACTCTTGGAATCATCATCATCATCAACTTCATGTTCTAAATAATGTTCATGCTCATTATCAACCGAAGGACTGGCAGTGATACGCGGTGGTATGGGTTCACCTTCCTCTCCAATATCAGTATCGTTTATTCTACCACTGTTGTCCATCCTTTTCACAACCAGAAAATCACCCGATGGTGTAACCGACAAGCAGCAATCATCACCACCACTGTTAGTACACTGTTTGTCACCATCAAGTTTAACGCCATTAACCGCATTATTACCACTAATCTCCAGACTGTCTCCCATGGCAGTTCTGTGAACACGTCAAAATATATCATAAATCAAAAACGCTGCAGTTCAGAACTCAGCTACAAGTCCATCTAAAACAACAAAAAGAAAACAATTACATGTCACTCAACACTCGCAATCTACCAAGCACACAAATGGCCCGAAAGTCCACACACTGATGTAAATAGCAGGGCACAATGTCAAAGTGGCAACAAAAACTCACTTCTGTAGTGAACTGTGGTGATAGAAATACAGAAAACTTATTCAAGTTCTGTGACTTCATTAGTTTGTGCATCTTTAGCACAAAATTCTGTTACCTTTCACATATTTCCTACTACTAAGCAGTTACGTTTTAATGCAATCGTAAGTAAAAAAAGTCAGCTGTCACAAAAGACCCACTGGATGTTTCATGGCAATTACAAATCTAAAATTTTAGGCTATATCCATCACGGCAGTGGCTACCATACTGGAAATGAAGACAACCATGCATGTCAGGAGGGGTAAGAACCATGAATCATTATAATAACATGGCGGTTCCAAATCTTGTTTGCCCCATCGCCATTTTCATCAAACGTCACAGTGTCATTCCCCTTTTTAAAGACAGTGTGACTCAAAAGATGCACCCCCAAGTAATATAGGATGTTTTATGTAGTAAAACATTGCATTATTCATGGCTGTAGTGTGCCATATAGGTAGTATCGCTCATATGGAATAAGGCATCAGTACATGCGCTCTATCAAATGGTGCTCTTTCCAATGACTGAGTATCTCTAAGTACCCCAAACCACCCTACTTTCTATATTATGTGTCGCCTTACATATCTACATAACTGGTGGAGATAGAGACTTCAAATTTGGTAGTAAGATTTACAGCAGTACGTCCTAGCCCACGGATGGCAAACCACCCCCGAAAGGAGCATGATCGGGTCATGTGACCTATTTAAAATTTTGGTGGCACAGTCATATCTGTGGAATAGCACTTGATCCAATAATTAGAAGTTTTTGTAGAACTCTTGACAGCAGACGGACACGTGGCTACAGGATATGATGTGCTAGCATGGCAGTGCACAATAATAAAAAGTGACCATGACAGTAACTACACCCCCTTCAACGGGGTATTTAATTTAGCATCAGCTGGTTAGTACATATCATTATCAATTTATCCGTCTGTGTAGTAAATTTAATTTGTCTGGCTTCACCTGTCCTGAAAATAAAATGGGGTCCCAAAATTAAACAGGGTCACATGACTCAGACCAAGCCCCTTTGGAGGTAGTTTATCATTTGCACGCTGGTACTGCCAGTCAACCTACGTCGTACAGTATCAGACGTGCCTAGCTTCATGTATTCCAACAGGAAGGCAATCCCATAATCAACATAAAGGAGTGGTCAGAGTCAAGAGTCATCAGCAGTGCCACCATTCAACAGATCACATATACCTTCCTATTAGCATTCAATAGTAACTATGTTCCTATCTTCTATCTTGTATCACTTCAGAGATGATGCCAGTTACTGGTCAAAAATCACAAACTTTTCCTAACCCTATATTAGGTAACCCACGGTGTTTTCACCAAGATGATTGACGTAAAAAGATTGATCCTAGGAATTTACCATCCATTTTCCTTCAGGACTCCGACGCTGTTGGGTGGTTGACAGGAACGGCCCCTGGTCCGTAAAAACAATCCGTGCCACTTATCCACAACAGCTGGCTTTCAGAAAGTTAAGGAAAACTAGGGGGCTGGCCAATCCAGGTTCACTTGGATAATGGCTATTAAAACTGATGTAGGTTATGATCCAGCACTGACGGCTTATGGCTGGTTAAGCTATTTTACCCACATGACGCTATGCTAGCGCGAGTATTAGCCATCGTTGTGCGTCTGTCTGTCATACGCCGGTATTGTATCAAAATGGTTAAACGTAGGATCATGCAGATAGCCCAGGGACTCTAGCCCTCTGATGCCAAAGTGACCCACCCCCTTTCGAATGCCACAATTAAGACCAATATCTGCTCATAGCGCCTCAACTGTGAGAACTGACAAAAAAGTTCAATTAGCACTAATAGGAAGTCAACCACTCGCTTTTCAATGAGCCATAGATGAACCGTGTACGTTACCCCTAAGTCGCCCAAAGAATGGCACAAAAGGCAATTTTGCTGTTTTTCCAAGTAAAATATAAATTCTGTCAAAAAAGTTTGCTACAAAATTTCCTTGTAGGAAAACTTCCAGCAGCAAAGTTGTAGCTACATCATTCCTCTATCTAATGATCCATAGATTATATAAACAAAAAATGACTTCAGTTTCTCTTCACTGTAAAAGCCACCGTTCTAAAACAGCAAATATCAAAATTTTATCCGCAAATTCAACGCACAGAAGCTAGCAATCACATTTATTTCAGTCAGCGGCCTGTCATAAATGTAAAAGCTATCTTCTGTGCTTAGAATTTGCGGATAAAATTTTGATATTTGCTGTTTTAGAATGGCAGCTTTTACAATAAAGAGAAACTGAAGTCAGTTTTTGTTTTTATAATTTTTGTGGTTTTATTAGGTGAAATAGGTAAAGTAGATAAAGTAGCATATAATTCTACTTTTGCCTACTCAGTGTATGACACTTTTGACACGAACAGGCCTTCGCATTAATAGATATTGTTCTATGGCCGATTTTCCATCTTTCAAAATGGCGGCCGTTCGCCATCTTGCATTTTTAAAAGTTGGAAATTTTAACTTCCGATCCAGTTAGGAGGCCCAATGTGCGTCATCGTGCCAAATTTCGCGAAGATCGGTCAAGCCGTTCCAGAGATATGGCCGATTTTCGATTTTTCAAGATGGCGGCCGTCTGCCAGTTGGATTTCTTTTACGCGTGTTGGGACCACCCACGAAGAGTATTTGGTGGTCGTTATGACTGTGCAAAATGTGGTTGTAATCGGCACAGTAATTTCTATAGTATGCAAATTTTAATATTTTGCACGTTACGCTTAAAAATGCCTATTAACGTCCCCAAAATAGGGGTTTTTGGGGGATTGTACCCCCAAAATGGGGAGCAGTATGGACGAGACCCCCAAAAGGCATATCTTTGGGCGGAAACACGTCGTATGACGTATAGATCGTCAAAATCGGTCCACTTTTGCGTGCTCGGCGTGAGCCGAAGAATAAAGCAAAGAATTTTTTTAAAGGTACACCTAACAAAAAAACCACAACATGTGTTTTTTCACATGTTCGCCCAGACCACCCACGTTGTCGCAGCGCCACATGGATTCGCATGTGCAGGCATACCCGCGACCTGATTATATATTCCAAGTTTCATCGAAATCCGTTCAGGGGTTTCGGAGCCCCAGGGGGTCAAAATTTGGCCATCCCATTACTTTGGCTATTCGCTTTTACAACAGCTTGTACTACTGTACAAGCCGTGATGGATTGCGGGCTACATCCCCATCTAGGCCTACCTATAGTTTGCACTCAAAGTGACCCACTGCTTCAGAAAACGCCGATTTCGACGAATTTCGCTTAATAGTGCCGCAGCTGAGCTACTTGTAATATCAGCATGTGACAGATGGACCACACCATACCACACCATACCATAACTTATATCACACGTTTTAATGGAGATTTTCCGGGTGAAGCTGGGTTAGCCAATTCCACCTTGGTTTCTTCCTCCACGGCAATACACTACATGTCCGATCTGAAACATTTAGGTAAAGTGCTAAAATGCTACGTACAACCTCTACTGGTGGGACTCAGACTTTGCATGCTGCAGTGCCAGGGGCCGAAAACAGGTCAACGTTTGCTTTTTGTTTGTTCATATCACTTTGGATCAGCAGAGTTCGTGCTGACAGTTTTGCCATTAAGCTGTTTAAATTTAGAAACACTTTTAACACTGTTGGATAGGGGAAGATTTGTAGTTGTGCACCCACATTCGACTTTGCATCTGCCCCACTAGGTGATGCCACTACAGAATATTGGTTTTGAATATACACACAAATTTGGGGTTTTTTGCCCCTCAAGGGTAACATAGTGAACCAGTCAAGGTCAAATTGGTGTACACCATGGGTCTACTTGTGTATGGCATATTTGGCACTAATCAGTGAACAGAAGAGGTGAGTAAAGTGGCCCCAAAATTCACAACTGTGTCAAATTTGCAGTTTTTTGGTTTTTGAATTTACTGATCAAGGCTAAACTTAACAGGGTACAGTACACCACAAATGTTAGCGTAGATTCAACCTTTTGGGAGATTAGTTGATATTATTTATTTTTTTTTTTATTTATTATGAAAATCGTACATTATATATTATGCCTCATCTAGGGGGTCAAATCCCCCAAAAACCACCCAAATAGGCATGTATAGACATTTTCAAGCATAACTCGTAAAAGATTAAAACTGGCATATTATCGAAACTACTGATTACAACCAAATTTTGCACATTAATAAAGACCAACAAATACTCTTCGTGGGTGGTCCTAAAACTCCTAATACCCGTAAAACAAATCCAAGATGGCGGACCGACACCTTCTTAAAAAATCAAAAATCAAATCAATCCTATCTCCGCAAAGTTCGACCGATCGGCACAAAATTTGGCATGCAGCATGTAGACCGGTAGGTAAAATTTCAAAGTTTTAAAAATCCAAGATAGCGGACGGCCGCCATTTTGAAAAATCGAAAAACGGTTATGTCTCTGCAAACGGTTCGACCGATCGGCACGAAAGTTGGTTTGGTGATGCATATGGGCCCTCCAAACCGGACCGGCAGTTAAAATTTCAAACTTTTAAAAAATCTAAGATGGCGGATGGCTGCCATTTGAAACTGAAGCCGTTAACTCATAATATCTCAGCAACTGTAGACCAGTCACCTGGAAATATGGCATGATGACGACACTGGCCCAATGAACTTTACTCTGCCACCACATACACTATGCTTACTATTTTACGTATAAATGCGCAAAAAATTGTAAAACAAAAACTGGCTTCAGTTTTTCTTCTTTGTCAACCGCTGCATTCAAACAGCAAATGTCAAAATTTATCCACAAATTCTAAGCCTAGAGGCTAGCTTTTAAATTCGTGACAAGCTGCTGGGTTGGATGGATGGAAAGTTTTCAGCCAAGAACATATTTCTTTAATCACTAAGTTTTTTTTAATGATTTTGCTTTCGTCATCCAATTCCAGCACAAATAGTACTTAAATTCTTGGCTCTATTTTATAAATCTCTCTTTTACGACTGGTTATTTTGGCATGTGCATAATTGGAATAAAACTTATTATTTTCCACTTAAATTCTTGGCTCAGTTTTTAGCGACTACGTCATCTTTTATGGGATTACATCTAAAGAGGACCCGCTATGTCTCCAGCAGGTCATAAATGGGATTAAGGAGTTGTGCGACAAATTGTTACTGAAACTTAATACCAGTAACTGCAAAACTGTATCGTATTGCACAAAGAATATGACAGATACGAAGTACTTTATAAATGATGGTTGCACAGATCACTAACATAAAAGACGTAGGTGTAATTTTTGATTCTGAGCACTCCTTCTGAGACCATATTTAACTTAAGATAAATAAAGCATACAGCATTTAAATTTAATGAAATTCATTTCATATACATGGACAAAAATACATTTATTATGCTACATAAATCGTTGGTAAAACCACAACTCGAATATGCCAACTCGGTGTGGTCACCCTACAAAAAATGATGTTGAAGCTATCAAGAAATTGCAAAAAAAGAGCAACTAAACTGGTTCTTTCATTTAAAAAATACAGATCGTCTACTTCATTTAGGTTTACCATATTCATTATTCAGTTACAGACAATTACCATATGTGGTGACATTACATACAATAATTAAACATAAAGATAATTATAAAGTAGCACCTGAATTGATTTACAACATTAATAAAGTAACGAGAGGAAATGATTTCAGGCTGTGGAAAATTAAAGTCATTATGATCTTAGAAAATTAGACTTCGGCCGACGTACCCATTGAACATCGAAAATCGGCAACATTGGAGCATGCTAGATATAACATTGGTGAATCGGCGTCTGCAAATCGCCGATATCGATTTTGTAAAAAAAGAGTAAGTAAGCAGCATGCAACAACATTAAAGTCAGATCTGGAGCACTGTGAGCACATTGTTGGGGGCTGGCCCTGGCAGATTGCGGGAGCGATCCACACAGTAGCGACACTTTGAGAGGATGCTGAAATTTTATTTTTGGGGGGATCAGTTAAATAAAGCACGATTTCGCATATTTCCCTTCAGCAAAATTTCACGAAATTTGAACAGAATGTTCATCAGTGAAGCGGTGAAAACTTTTGGAAAAGAATTTTGAAAACTTTACCGTAAAACATCATTCAGTCGCAGGCACGTGACACTAGGTATCCTCGCATGCAGCAAGTAAACAACTTGTGCTTCAATAAATAACTAAACAGTTGTGTCACCTGTTGAATATGCTGGTGGGAAAGGCTCTCTTTGAGCCTATATTGCAGTGTGTCCCTAGATACACCGCAACCCGTCTAGTTTAAGTCTAGACTTGACCTTTTGGATGTTCCCAGATGCCACATGTGATTACACTGTCGACCTTATCGGTACCGAAGATCGACCCGAGTTTGACACTGGAAATTACTGAAAAGTTGTAGTTTTTCAAGAACGATACGGACATAGAGGCTCATTGTAGCCGGCGATTTTGTCGCGCGATAAAGTTGCGCGACAAAATCTCGCGATAAAATCGCAGGTGTGACATCGATCTTAGGGTTAGTGTTACGGTTAGGGTCAGTTCAGTTTCATTTGTTAGCAGTAATAGTTTGGTGGCGTCAAGTATCGCCATCTGGTGAATGAAATATATCACACCGGCGATCTACCTCTATCACCGATCTTGTTTTTATGCCCTACGTCAAACTAGTGCGGTTTTGCACTACATTCCGCTTTAACCGTAAACATAATTTCAACGATAAAACTTTCGCCGGTAATATATTGTTCGTAAAAATAAAGAAGTAAAACCTCTAAACACGCGTACGACCATTCTACGAAATCCGTCTCTCAAATTTGTCGAATCCTGCAATCATAATATTCTGCTTAAATTATCATAAACAAACGAACGAAAATCAAAATGGCGACCAGGTCACGTGACACACACGGTGACGTCATCGCTGCGTAACGACGCGTCGGCCGCTCCAACATTTGCACGGGTAGGCACTGGGCAGCACACACACACACCGAGAGTGGCAATGGCACCTCGTGGTGGCCCGACGTTTGGGTGACAAAACATTTGGGCGTCTAGGCGACAGACGGTACGTACCAGACGTACGTACGTAAATACGTACCAGAACGACCATAACGCTCTAAAGGACCGTTCACACAGATGCGTTGCGTTGCGTGGCGCCGCATGGCATCGCAACGCAACGCATCTGGTGTTAACAAATCTTAACTGACATGACCATGAAAGTTGAAACGTCCATAGGCCTATCGTATCCGGTGTACAGTGTACACTAATAAAAACGTTATCATTTACGTCGCTTTGAACTATAGCTGGATGCAAGCCGTATATAAAGACGTAAAGGTTTGTTCATAACTTGAATTAACTTCATACCATTATGCTTTGCGTAGAGGTGCGGGCGGCACCGCAACGCAACGTACGTACCGCAACGCGTGCTGTGTTGACGAACTTTTTCGGCGTCTTGCTTGCGGTATATTGCGGTATATTAGAACGAAAACGACGCAACATACAATGATGCCGCATGCACGCGGCACCCAACCCAACGTCCAGTGTGTACATTCCCAGCTGGTTCGTTCACACCTGATGCGTTGCATTGCGTTGCGTTGCGTTGTCCTGCGGCGCTGCGCGCACCACCGCAACACAACGCAACGCAACGCATCCGGCGTGAACGAACTTTTGCGTCGTCATGCAGCATATTGTGGTATGTATTAGAGGTGTGCGGGTCGACCCATTACCCGCGGGGATGGGTCGGGATTCGGGTACGGGTACAAAGTCCACGGGTAGGCTACGGGTATACCCGTTTTACCTGTAAAGAACACCATTTTTTACGATGTTGGAGCTATATCGAATGTTTTTATTTCTCCCTTTAAAAAATAATACTTATACGAAAAAAGTTAATTAAAACAGTTGCAGTGTGACTATAACTGATAACCGTATAATTACTTACTTAGTCAGTTACCAAACTAGTCACGTTTATACATCTCCAATTTTTCATTCATTTATTTGAATCAGGTAACTATATGGGCTATGCCCATAGGAACATAAAACAATTAAAAAACATAAAACATGCATGAGGTACAGACAAAAATGTCAATATTGAAGATTATTTTTAAATAAACGTGTTAGTTTGTTGCTTTAAAGTAAAAAACACGTTTTTAAAAAAACATTTGTTTTAAAACAAACTCACACCACTAAATGAACTGGAAATAAAGTGAATAAATTTATATAAGCTGTTACTGCTGACAACTAACTGCTGACAGTCTATGTACAAGTCGCTTTAAAGCCACGTCGGTTAAAGTCATCTTTCCTCCAAGTACCGTAGTCGACTTATGTCGACATAACTACTTGGTCGACCTGACGACTTTCACAGTCGAAGTGCAGTCAGATTAGGCTTACATTAGGATTGGTGACTCGCGCCGTCCCATCCCTAGCCATAGGCTTAACGCTTATTGTACAGTAATCGTACGGGAAAGCTACAGAAGCTACGGGTAGGGCCTACGGGTATACCCGCGGGTCGGGTCGGGTATCAGTAGAAATTTTCGGCGCGGGTTGGGTACGGGTACGGCCCGTACGGGTATCATCATCGGCTACGGGTACGGGTCGGGTAGTTGAAATGGTCGACCCGCACACCCCTAGTATTTATGTTGTTCGATCCTCTTCTCCCAGGAATTTTCTCTTTCCTCTGCTAGACTGCTCATACACGCTGCCTGGCCCCAGGCGCATCTTGAAGTTACGAAATAATGGCGCTATACAAATATTTAGTATATTATTATTTTTATAAAACGACGCAACATGATGCGCAGCGTAGTGCGGATGTGGCATCGCAACACAACATATACCCGGTATCCATATTACGTGAGTTCATGGTAATCTCGTGGTTTCGTAGAAAAATTTAGCATGTACCTAGTATGGTTGGCGTTTGGCCATCACGTGCACGTCCTAACTTGGTAGGCCCCCTATGCCAATTCATCTCCACGGCTGACAAGTCAGCAAAGTTGTATTGTAGAAGATTTTTCTTTCAGCAACCAGCACTAATGGTCGGTTTACGTAAAAATAGCAAAGATTGCAGTAATCCAAGCAGGACAAAGTAAGGGGGCTCGGGGGCTCAGCCCCAGCTCTTAGCTCAGCCCCCCCCCAGCTCAGGGGAGTGGGGTGGTACACTGATGCAGGGGATAAGGGAGAGGAGTCTGAGGGGTAAAATGTGAGAAGGAGCCTCCAGCTTTGTCAAACTACTTTAAGCACTGAATCCAAGTGTGTAATAAAAGCGCAGACATTTTTCACAAACGTAACATTTTATGTGGCGCAGAATCGTCACAGTTTTATGGCAGAATCACACGAGGCACATGTTCGTGCATGCAATTTGTGGCTGTGGTGCTACGGTTCGTTCACGCCAGATGCGTTGCAGCGCGGTGTCGTGTGGCACCGCGCTGCGTGGAACCTACCGCAACGGAAAGCACCCAGCATTGTTGTAAGTTGTAACTACTGAATGACAATCGGCCCACTCGGCTGCATATCGTGTTGGCTATCGTAATGCAATGCAATGCAATGACGATTATGGGCACAGGCGCTAGCCTCTATGCCCACATTCTATTAACAATAATGTGCC
>Ga0209780_1000897_pt1 | contig 18012 bp, 19 predicted proteins | sample WorMetexBAHAMAS2_FD_187384 | JGI IMG/M metagenome (GOLD analysis project Ga0209780, IMG submission 187384) | Marine gutless worms symbiont microbial communities from Max Planck institute for Marine Microbiology, Germany - Inanidrilus exumae... | ecosystem: Host-associated > Annelida > Digestive...
CCCATTTGTGTTCATTTATTAAACTGTCATTTCCATATTTTACTCATATACCACTAAACTACAAGGCAATCAACCATAGCTACGGAACTAGTTTTCGTAGACTAAAAAGGTCAATGGTTGCAACTAGCGCACGTGTTTCATGGTTATAATTTAGCATTTATTTTAATTTTTGTCATTTTAGAGCTTCAGTTTATATAATATTTGATAAACCGTGAGCATTGTTTTTTCTACATAAAATATTTGCCGTTTTATTAAAGCTTGAGTACAGTAGTAGACAATGACAGACGGAGTAACATACAATCATCATTAAAAACTTAGTTTAAATATCTCTACTGAGATACCGGCTGGTAGATTCTAATGGTCAACATGTGTCACCGTGCCCAATTCACTCACACTGGCAACTCGATAGCAAAACACTGCCTAGAAGTGTTCTGGTATAAAAGCAGAAAGATAAACTAACTGCAGGTGGGTGTCCCTGAAGTCCAATGCGGGCCTTGACCAAGCGGACAAGCAGAGATGCTCCAGGAACCACTCTCTTAACCACCTGACATGATTCATTAAATGGCACTGAAGCATCTGGGACTCCATGATATAAGCGCAACTGGTGACCACCTTCATTCAGTGACACCTGACCGAAAAAACATTGCATGAGTTTCACTCCACATTAGAATACAAGAAGCTCAGCTATCGCAGAGGAACCGCGCAACGCACTATGTTAGTAAGTTCATGCTATGTTTCACGAGGAATGGGAGTTAGAAAGGTTTCAATCAGCAAAAGTGACCTTCAAGGTCATTCAAGAACATTGGCAGTGGTGCCATTGCAACTATGTCTCTGTCTTGCATTGTTTCCAAGATATTATCACTTATTTTCCAAAAATTTAAAGAGGTCAAGTAACTATGAACACATAATTTTGAGGGTAATATATCACGCATGCACTAGTATTCTTGTGTATCAATCAGCACACAAAATTTCAAGTGCCCAGCTTCACTAATTCCACAGATATGATTGGGGAAAATTGAAAAACGGGTCATCACATGACCCTGTCCACGCCCATTAGGGGGCAGTCTGTCATCCCAAGGCTAGCACTTGATATATTCTATCAGAATACAAAATTTGGCAACTCTTGCTTCAGCAGTTTCGAAGATATATTGCAGGCACAAAAACTGAAAATGGGTCATGTGACCCTGACCACGCCTCTTTTAGGGGTGGTTTGTCATTGAAAAGCTAGGATTTGATACAGTCTACCTGTCTGCAAAATTTGATGATTCTAGCTTTAGCCGTTCCGGAGATATCATTGGGGGCCCCGAAATATAGTGCATCACGTGACCATGACCACACAACTTTTAAGGGTGATTTATCATTCTTATACTGGGACTTGACATAGCCTACCTGTGTACAAAATATGATGACTGTAGCTTCAGCCATTCCAGAGATATGGTTGGTGCTCACTAAAATTTAAATGGTTAATGTAACCTGAACACGCCCCTTTCAGGGTTGGTTTGCCATTCATGGGGTAGCACTTGCTACGATCAACCTATCTGCCAAATTTGAAGTCTATCTCCACCCACTAAAAGATACGATAAGAAATAAAAAATGTCAAAAATGGGGTGGTTTTGGATAGTTAGGGGGTCACCCAAGGTCATTAAAAATAGCACCATTCAATAGAATGCATACAAGTTCCTATTAACGTTCTATAGTAACTATATCCCTATCTTGCACCATTTCTGAGATATAGCGAGATATTGGTTAAAAGTCATCGATTGTAACCTACCCCACCTCTATTTGGCGCCCCCGTTGGGGGCTACCCTGTTGGAATTTCGCCAAGAACTTTGGCATCAGTAAACTAGAGTCAGTGTGCTATCATACGGCGTTGTTTGCATGATCCTCGGTTTAGCCATCTTCTTAAAACTCCGACTTGTGACAGACAGATAGACAGACGGACAAACAGATGGACGGATACATGATGACAGCAAATACCGTGCTAGCATAGCATCGTGCAGTAAAAACTGAGAGAAAGAAAAACAAGAAACGGCAACAATTAGTCAAGACTCCAGTCACTAAAAATCTTTGGAGATCATGCCAGTATTTGTCGTGACCAATCAGTGGAAGTCAGCTTTGGTTTGTTGAACTATTGGACCAAGTTTAATATCTACCACCAATAACAACACGGTCAATGGTGTCACAGAGGTTCCGCCAGATTCAGCACAGCACAACTGACAGTAATGACTAACCGTCATCTGACACCTCAGTAAATCAAAATATACAGATGGATAGCCTGACTTACTGATATTCAAGAGGTATAACTGAGAAGTCAACAAACAGAAGACGAATCACTACCATAAAAGATTAAACTGCAACACTTTGCTAATGCACCAGTACAAACAGCTGGCAAACCTGCACTCCAGCATCTGCAATTGGCTGTTTTTCGGTTCCACATTCCACAAAAACGTTGAGTGTTGCATAGCCAACAGTAACCAGAGTTCTCCGAAAACGATCAATTGTGTACAGCTGCAAAGGCAGTAAGCAAATAAATGAAACAACTGCAGATGGTCTCACTGCACAACAAAGGTTCGACATTTCTGAATGGCATCTAGTTAAAACTACTCAAGCATACACATGCATGAACATCGCCTTTAGGGGCGTTCTTTAGGTCGCTTTCCAGCTGAACCCAGGAGAGTCACTGAACCAGATAACAAGGAAATCATTTGTCGGATGTCACACTTTTTTACATCCACGGACTCCTGACAGAAAGGACATTGGTTTACAATGTATTCAGGCTCAAGTGCTCCACACAAAGTACATCTTAAAATGTACGTGCCTTAGTGCTAGAAGGCAGGAGCACACGACATTAAAAGAAAACTTCTTTTAAACAGCAGCAGAAAATTGTGGAATATTCTGGTAAAAACTCCATACTGCGGCATCAATGATGTGGCATTTTCTCTTATCCCTCCATTTGCTCATCCCAAACCTAGATCTAGACCAAAACCTAAACCAAAATCATCTCAAAATCCACACATTTCAGTCGTGTTTTTAACAATCCCTAATGGCTAACCCAGCGCCTCTGATTCATTTATACTTAAATAATTACAGCATTTTATAAATGTTAAGTTACTTACTTACTTACTTAAGATGTAAAAGATTCTATATTATTTTTTCACCACTGTTAATTCACACACAGTAAATGACAAGAAAAAAGTATTACCAAAAAAACAAGCGATTAACATATAATCAACAAACATATACATCAATCCAGTAACAAACTCATCATCTGAACGGCCAATTAGCTTCCATACTTTAAACAAGATCGTTGTAGTTGGAGGCAGATGTGCCTCGTGAATTTCTGCTCGGAAGTTGTACAGCGGACTGTAAACAGAACTCTCTAGCTGACTTATGGCACTCATATCAGGACCAATCTTTTTGTATTGCCGATCCAACAGCCGTGCTGTCACCTATATTTTCACACACACCCACAGTCAATCACTGAACACTGGCACTTATTAATGGCAAATCTACAGGATGTCTGTTATACCTTTAGCAACAACAGAACTACACATCAAGATACATCAAATTTCACCTGCATCACATTTCAGCTCAAACTAAAACCAGAAGATGGACTTCAATGCCCCAGAGTCGACGTGGATGCCTTCGCCACCTCGAAGGCCTGCGGCGACCTTGATCTTTGGCCTCCAGAATCTAATCAGGTCATGAGTAGGGGCTAGTCGTTATTCCCTGTTATTCCCACAAGCACAAAATTACGAAAAAAACAAACGAACAGTAAATGATATATCCACACTTTGCCTATCGGCATGTGTGGATAATAAATGGAGTTTGGTTGAAGGAACGGCAGTTGGCCGTGAGAGAGAACAAAAGAGGACTGTCAGTACTACGAGCAGCCAACCTCTGCACAATGTGAATGTTACTGCATCCACAGTCCTGCCCGCCATCCATGCATATGGTCCTCAAATCTAAACAGCTATGGTAAGTCCCTCAATGCCTGTCGTGATGAGTTGGTATGTGCTGAAGATCTTTGGACCACCTGCTTACATCTTTCTAGAGACACAGCATCTGGAACAGGCCACTGCTTAGTATCAGTACAACGCCAGCCCAGACCATCAAATCCACTAACCTCATCGTGTGACAACATGGCCAGATTTCTACTACTCATAAGTGCAGCTGTCCAGCAATACTTAGCTGCACCTCTCACCAGCATACAAAGTAAACGTCTTTTTATCTCAGCTAGTGACACAAACAAATATATCTGCTGGCTGAATATCTTGAATGCTTAGTTTTTCTTAAATGGAACTCAGTGTGAACTCGATTGTTGTTTGTGCTAATGATGACGATCAACTTAAATAAATATATGAAGTTCACAATGACGCAACGTCACATCGCAGGAAATATTCGTATTCTATTTGTATCTGGCCAATTAACAGCTCCAATTATTCTTTTTCGGCCAAACAGTAATGTCCCCATTCGATACTGGTATAGCCCTATCATTAAAACTATTTGGACTGCACAGTTCACAGCCTCACAAGGTAAGATACAGATCAACTGCAATAAGATTGTGCTTTTAAGCCGTACCCGAGAAACAGTGACAACATCAGGCAGATGGCGACATCCATCGATATACAAATCAAAGCTGTCGGCTGACGTAAACGGTTCAGCAGGTGGCTCACTTCGACTGCATGCCAACCATGTCAGCTGAACAGAACACGTTGACATTACGACATTATCAACAACACAAATGTGGCTGGCAGCAATCATAACGTAGTAACTGCACTAAAATAGGTGTGCAAAGCTTTACTTGGGCCTAGCAGTCACAACAAGTGCTAGAACCATTTGAATAGCAGCTATGAGTCGACAGTTTTTAACTAAATAAAAAAAGACACGCGACATTCTGCAATAGTCTCTAAACTCAACGCTCATACTTTCACTGGCCGTATATCACCTCCTTCTGCATCTGCACATACAAACTTTCTGTCATCAGAAGACAGTACACAATAAATGCACCAACTTCAGAAACTCCAGTTGTGTCAGTAGCACCATCAACATCAGAATCCGACTCTTCGCTTGTTGTTACGGAAGTAGGTTGAGGGTTGCCAATGAAGATACGCAGCTTGACAGACGCATGACCACAACGCTGGTCCGAGTAAGCAATCATTGTTCTTACATCAGGAACTGGTGCACTGTACAGTGGCAGCATATGAGTTCCGGCGTTCACCGCTGGTTTCCCTTGGTCACCATCGTCTGCATAGCAGCATGTCAAACTGATCAGCGCATAACATTGTAGTTATCGAAATCAAAGTTTCTAACAGCATTAAGAATAAAGGACTGATACAAGAATGAAGGTATTGTTGAACACAAACAACAACAGTGGTCAAAAAACTTTGACAAAAGGCCGCATCACAGGGGGGGGCCAATTTTTCATGGGGGACTATGTGATGTGACAGTGACCAGTCTGGAACACTGCACGCAGCTGCTGCAGTCCTGCTGTCACCTTTATTGATTTTTTGCTGTGTAAAGTGCCATATACTGACACCCAATGTTTTTCAATTGCCCAGAGAAGTCCCAACTCCGCCCTTCCGTGTGGGATCTCCACCCCATCTAATACATGGTTCCTTGGGCCCACCCGAGGCCACCGTCCAATCGGCATCTGTATCAGTTCAGCCGTTTCTGCAGGACTCACAAATGTGACCAACAGACACATGAACCATGCTATTACGTCTGCAGCAATAGGCTCACATCATATGCACTGAGTGGCCTAAAAATGCGACTTAATTACAAGTCTGTAGGTGAACCTGGATTGGCTGGTTCCCTCAGTTTCTTCCTCCACCTTTTGGGAAAGAGAACTTATGGGGATAAGTAGTATGGATTTTTTCCCATCACCTAACTAACAGTGTGAGAGCACTAAAGGGAACACAAAGCTCAGACGCCAACCAGTGGCCTGGCTCCCTCATCCTTTCTTCATTCACCACCGGATTTATCATGAACGAGGCACTGCTCCCTTTATGCCAGCTCTCTGATGACAGCATCATAATGCACATACATATGAAAAACAAAATAAAAGGCATATAACTTACTGCAACATATGACAGTATTATGAAAATTTTCACTGTGCTGTGCACTATATAATTCATGCCCAAAATGAGCACATTAAGCGCACGAAAAGCAGACAAACTTGCAAAATCGTTAAGCATATCAAATTTCATTCATACCATGTACTGCCAGTGGCACAAAACCCCATGCAACAAGTGTGAGACTGTCTTCAGGAACACCAGCTTTTGCTTCCATAGAGTTTCGTGATGACATCCCATCTATTCTCTGAGATTTTAAAGTTCCATTGTATGATGCTATTGATCTTCCATCATCAACCCCAGCATCGCGTGGTGTGCTGCCATCTGCTCTGTCTGATCTACCGTCATCGAGGTACACGCGGACGACCACCACGAGGTCCAGCTGTAATGGCACGTCGGGGAAAACTGCCTGCTGCTGTCCAAATATGTGACGGCCTTGTAGCATATTTGCCTCTACAGGTGTTGTGACACACGTGACCGGACCAGACGAACATACTGCGACCTGAAACGTCAACAAACTCTTCATTTGCAGCTCAGAAATGCTAAGTGCTTTCCTACGTAACGTAAACAAACCTGCAGTGTGAGATGGCAGGTGTTACAATAGTTAAGTTCTGAAGCTGAGACAACATCGTAAAATGTCAGTGTGTAATTACTAATTAATCATCCAAGCCACTCAGCATACACCATGTGTACTGCTATTTCAGCTGTTGGAACGTTCTGCAATTGACCAGACAGTTGCTTCGTTTCTACTTTGTCTCATGCGACAAAAAAGTTGTAAAAATGTTCATTACTTGGGCCACAATGTGTCAGTTTAGCAGTGGAATGATATTTCCAGCAGATTTAAAACTTCTTTGTACATATCAATATTTCAAGAGAAAATTTTATCAGAAATATTCCACATAAGATAAAAGATTACATAGAAAAAACTCCTTAACTAAACTAGAAGACTGACTTCGACGACCCAGTGTCGACGTGAACGCCTTTGCCACCACATACTTGAACCAAAGTGTGACCTTGACCTATGACCTCTAACATCTAACCAGGTCATCGGTAGCGACTAGTGGTTATGATCTATAAGTTTCATCAGGTTGCTCAAGTGTACTAGGACAGCCTAGAAACATAACGCCTTCACCGATACTGTTGGCAAAGGCATGAAAACATCAGTACGAGCATAAGCATTAACAGATTTTAATTTCTCATAATGCTGAGTTTTGTACACGTCAATTCAATGACTAATGCAAACGCAGATGGCGGCAGAGCATGGGCGATGGCTTGTGTGACAGAGCTCAGACGCTGCCTCATTCATCTCTGTAAGCTGAATGCTTTGTCAAGGACATCTCTATAATGCAGTACACAACAGTAAACTGTGTGCAAGAATTAAGTTGCGTTCAAAGTTATTTTTTTCGTATCACAGTTTCATTCAAATGTGTACATGTGTCCAACGTTCTAACATTTTGCAACAAGGTGTCGCTCTAACGGGACGTAACAGTACTGGCCCGCTGTGGAGTGTCGGCCGCCCGACCGCCCATGCGCCCGGCGGCCTGCTGGTCGGCACCGTTACAGATGATGACAGATGACGATGACAGATGCCAACAGACACCAGCGAGCAAAGCAAAACTGGCTCATTAGGCGGGCCAGTAATAACATGCACGTTAACAGCATAAGGTAATGCATTTTGTAATATATTTTCACCTGCCAGTAAGATGTATGACATGTTTCAGTGCTTTGACAATGAGACAGGAACGACACCGGCCCACAAAAAAACTTTTCTACTACAATGACCAGGAGTGACTCTGGAAAAAAGCTGGTATATTATACTGTAAGCAGTAGTGAAATGTAAGACTTGCATTTATACAAATGTTTTAGCTTCTTGGGACCCTCTTCCCAGTCCCCATACCCAGTCCCTAGATCCCCTGTGAATTGCCTTCAGACTCCAGAAACTGACGACACCACAGGCCCCAACAGCAGTTGCAGCAACACTCACATTTCCAGAGGAGCGATGGTATGCTGTTAGACGAACCATACATTCACCAGAATCGGCGTTTTTGACTGCATCAACTTCAAAACCAATTGTTTCAAGTGGATTCGTCTTTTTAAGTGACCTACAACAAATGCAGATAATGACACATCAGGTTGCCTAACCTCCCCAAGTACTAGACACACAAGTTAAGAAAAAAAAACAGAAGAGAACAAAAGCAAACACAAATGCCATTCAAGTCACCAATATGCATCTGCAATTAATAACAATGTGACTTATAATCAGTTATAATGCGATTCTGATAATTCACACACATTTGAGGTATATACACACCCTTGGCTACCAGACGGCTGCATCACGGATGATTCAACGGGAAATGTTTGCACAGGCTGTAATGTCAAAACAGTAACAGTTACTCAGCATACATATACAATATACATCAGTCTCGCATTTGGCCCATAAAAACATGCATCAGTTATCCCTGAAACTCCTGTTTACAACAAGCAGAAGAAGACAACCAAGGGGGCAACTGACTAACACAATTTCATCTGGAAAAGGTTCAATATATGTTTGAGTATTTGACAAAGTGATTCATATCTCCACTGTATAAGTTATCATCTCGTTAAGTTATCAGTATATCACTCCAATTTACTTGCATCACAAACAAGACAAACTGCACTGGCAAATACAAGAGATGACTACATCACGTCAGAGATCATCGTCACATGCAATACTGAAAATGAAGCAGTTACCGCAGCAGTGAGGAGTGCTCGGTATCGACTGAGTTCGGCCGGACTGTATGTCACAGTTGAATGACGTTCTGCGTCACGATTATGGAGAATCCGAACATAGAGATCAACATTCCCAAACTGCAGCAGAAGTAACATCCCGCTGCTTATTGGGCATCACTTTCAGCAAGTCGACTTACATCACTAATCAACAATAAATACGCCGAGTACATCTCAGCCCATACTAAGTGATCATTAATGCACAACACACGTAGGGCATTTCATAACCAAGCCAGTGCTCAGAAAAATGGATCCATGATGTCCGCAATCTGAAGCAGTGAATGAATAACGTGTAACATGGGCTGCAGCAGACAGTCATCAATGAAGCTCCTACCAGTGAATGGCATAAATTTCTGCAAGCTTGTGTTTGTACCATAGATGGACATTCTCAGCATTGCTATAACTTTTTGGTGGACTATTTATCATGTAGGTGGACTGCAGCAGCTGTTATTTATAAACATCACTGTAACATTCTGACAATTGTGAAATGGTTTGTTGTATAAACTTCACGGAGTTTGTCATCAAATCATTCCGAATGATGTTGCATTATCTGCATTTCCTGCTTCATATATTGCACAAAATATTAAGCAGATTGCAACAGTGATAATTTTGTAGCATTTGTCATCTAAATGTTGTTATATTTTGTTAAATTTCAAGTAAAACTGACCTGGTAGGAGTAACAGTTCAGCTATTATTTTAAGTTTTTGTTTTTCACAGGGCAGTGTAACAAATTGAAGTGGAAGACTCTCGTAGTTGGTAGTAGCGAATTTCATTGTGGAATCTGTCAATAAAACAATTTTTGAAAATAGAAACTAGTAATGGTAGTGCAATGACAATAAATGCAGCATACTTCATTTACACGTATTATACATGCCTGAAGTGACTCCATGTTATCAGCATCTGTATCCTCAAATGGTAATTGTCTAAATGGCATATGCCATCGACCAGCCAGAAGACGTTTGTTGTCAAATATGAAGAGTTTCGCCCAAGCACATGATTCCAATGATGCTGATGCTCCAACGACAACTGTTTGCAGTTCCACAATGAAACACATTCCTGCATCAGCTGGACACCTGCTCAATGTGCAACAACGCAAACACACAAATGCTTTAAAAGCCACTTTCCACATTTACTTTGGTAGCTGGCGGTCTTCAATTGCTGGTGTGTTGTTTTCACTGACCAGATAAAAGCAAATCAAAGTACAATTACATTAGAAAGACCTCACTGAAGTTACACTGATCACCTGAGCAACATCTTGGCTAAATAAAAATTACACAGCTGCTGTTACGTATATACAGTGATAAATTCAGGTGTAGTATACAATCAGTTTTTGGCTACGACATGCTCTGCCATTCCAGCAGTTGCTGAGTTCTTGTTTCCTTCTGTAACTGTGAACTAAGACTTATGACCTTAACCTTCAAGCTTGACCAAACAATGCCAAATATCTAGATCAAAGGTCATTCAGTTCAATAGTTATCGTCCAGACACACACACCAGACTGACTGTTCTACCTGGACCACTAAAGTGATCGGTAATAAAGCAGTGGCGGGTGCCTGCGCAGCGGGACAAGGAGGACGGGTGGCTGACTGCGCAGCGATCTTACAGATGGAGGTCAAGCCATCATGCCGCATAGCGGCAAGATGGCTTGTTATAGGCTCGAAGTACTCTGTAAGTACTCTATGAGAAAAAAATGGTCTTAACGCGTTTGGCAATAACTCCGTCGAAAGTGAACTGATTTGGATGAAATCTGGAAAAGTGTGAGCCAAATGTGGGGGGCTGGCCATGGCAGATTTTGGGCGCAAACTGCTCAGTAGCGACAGTTTCAGAGGGATCATTTTCCAAAAAAGCAAAGCTTGCTCATTAAAGCGTGTATTATACTTGGTACTCAACTCACCTTGCAATTTTTCAATATTGCCTTGTTGCCCTCCATGAAGCATGGCCACAGATTGCTCTTCTCTACTGAGCACTGCCCTGCATAGGCTTAAACTTCTATTAGGCTGCTAGGCTCGAGGCCCCACTTTTTAAAGTCCAAGGCATTCAAGTTTTCGAGCCCCCCACATTTTGTCACATAAAATGCCTATTATGAAGCTGTCTCCCACACTTCCACAGTGTAACAAACAATATAATGACTCCAAATGACATTCGTGTAAATCAGACCATCAGTTTCATTCGAATCAAGCAATAGAAGATGCAAGCTCTGTGCAAAATTGTCTGAATTTTTAGCAACAGCTGTCGTTTAGTAGTGTAACATTATCCGATCTCCTCCTACGTTTTCCACATCTGTGATTTCCACCCTTGCACAATCCTCCCATGTTTTCCACTCTCTAGTTTTCCATTCCTGCGTTTTCAGCGTCCCCTTACCAGAATCTATGGATTTTCTGTCTATAACCCAACCTTAAATAAAAGGTTCATCAATATAGATGTAGGCCAATATTGCAGCCAGGCATCTAGCTGAATCTGAAACGAGTTTCTAACAACTGAGCAGTTTCAGACACAAAATAATTATGTCATTCTCTGTTCAAACGACAGAAACGCAATAATATTCTTTCAAAAAACATCTTTGAGCAGTTCACATGATAACAAAACATGGACAAATTTGCGCTTCATTTGCACTTCTGCAAAGCTAAAATGTTTCCAGCTTCAGGGAGGCTTCACCCCCTGACTCCCTGACCAGGGGCTCTGCCCCTGAACACCGCAGGGGCTCTGCCCCAGATCCCCGTTATAGGCTCGCACTCCATGCTCGCCGTAAGCCCCCCACTATTGCAAAGAAGTCTATACCTATGCTGCCCTGCACTGCCACTTATACAGGTATGACAAATTCTCATTTACATATATATACCTGGTAACGTCTGAAAGTGCTCTGCAGCAACACCTTCATTCCCTCGTACGTTTGTATTACAACACATAAGACACTTAACTAGAGGATGGTAAACTAGACAAACCGTTCTACTGGCTGGCGCATGCCGAGAACTGCAAATGGTTGGTTATTGGTGTAGACTGGAGGCAACATAGCAGGACGGTGGTAGACACTAGCACTGTCTCTCAGACTTGTGCACAACCGCAGTGCAACAATATCAGCTTTCAGTCCAGTAATGAAGTCAAAACATATCATGTACCCAGACCTGCATTTCAAATTGTACACATTAGTCAGCAGTGCACGAAACAATATTGCAACTGTTTACAAACCTTTACTCACAATAATACACTGATTAGGCACATGGTCATATGCCTAAATTCATTTTGTAAGTTCACATAAATTTATATGGTAAGTTTGCTCAATTTATACGTTATTCATTATAGCGACAAAAACATTGTATTATAAAACCAATTAAACGTTCTGACAATATTCCACTGCATTCAGTCACAAGCATGCCATCAATGCCCTACACTTTACAGTTACATAATACTTCTACACGTCTTGATTATTTTTCTTTCTTTGTCTGCAACATCAGTAAGGCTAGAAGCTGATCTAGTGCTGAGACCTGATTGGTGTCAGACCCACTCAATGAACTTTCCCGCCAAAACTTCATATTTGCAGTATTATTACCAGACTTGAGTACCTGTCATTTTACACCACGTATGAGGAAAAATTAAAATTATGGTGACTATCGGTATTGTGGACAATTTTATACCATATTTTCGCTGCAAGTGTGATGAAATGGCTATATGTGAGCTTCCATTCAACCTTCTGACATCCAACACTCAATTCGGAGACCCAAATGTACTACATAAGAGGGTTATTTTATCAACTCATATCGATTTTCCTGTGTTTTACTTGTTTGTCATCATGCTTGCACAGAAATGGTGATAAATTAAATTCTATTCCGAAATGTGATACTAACTTCTTTCCCAATGGTGTCGATTTGATTAAGTCTTCTGTCAAAGCTGGCAAGACGAAAATTCACTGTTTCCATTTCTGCCATCTTGGATTTTAATTAACTTCAAATTACGATGTGGATCAGAGTAAACCAGTGTCACCATGGGAAATTTCGTGTCGTTTCCGAGAAACGGCCATTTTTCGGTTTTTCAAGATGGCAGTCGTCCGCTATATTGGATTTCTATAAGTTTGAAATTTTAACTGCCCATAACGTTCAGAGCATCAACATGCATCACCACGTCAAATTTCACGCTGATCGGTCCACCCATTGCCGAGATATGGTGATTTTTTGATTTTCAAGATGTCGGCCGTCCGCCATCTTAGATTCATTTTGCACATTTGGACCACCCACGAAAAGTATTTGGTGGTCTTAATCACTGTGCAAAATTTGGTTGGAATCAGTGTACTAGTTTTCATATCATAATATGCAAGTTTTAATATTTTGCATGTTAGGCTTGAAAATGCCTGTTCACGCCCCCAAAATGGGGGTTTTGGGGGGATTTGACCCCTAAATGGGGAAAAATGTCAACCAGTCCCCAAAAAGGCACACCCATTCGTGAGTTCACGTCGTTTGAGCCATCAAGCGCGACAATCTGTCGACATGTCTGACCTATAGGTGAGTTCCCGAAAAAAGGGGCATTAAACGTTTTCCATTATATTTCGCCTTATTTCCACAGAAGCCCCCTGTGGACGGTTTGCACCAAATTTGGCACAGCCGTAGAGGTCGCCAAAGCAATCACCTGTGACAAACTTCTTGGTGATCGGTTGATGGTTGTCAATTATGTGCGGGTCGAAATTTGCCATTTACCATTGACAAGGCCAGTCGCCATTAACACAGGGCTGGCGCTACCGTGCAGCCCATAATTAATGATGCTAGTGAGGTAATGCAAACTTGTGCCAGGAAATGAGTGATATGCACACAGCATTTGGTGAAATAATTCTCTGGTTAATAAGTTACAAAGCTTATAGTACAGAGTCAGATAAGAATACACATACACAATATCATATGAAGTTGATATGTCAATATCTGGGTCTACAAGATCTGATCCATGTCGAGAGATGTATTCTTGTTGTGTTACGCGCAATGGCTACAACAATAATTAAATTCTATGTAGTCCAGCTAAATGTGTGCATCACATGAAATGGAAAAGCTTTCAAACTCAATACGTTAACAAAATGCTGCTCAATGCTTAGCAGTTATCTTAGCACAAAAGCAATCACTATGCATAGACCACGGAAGCACGGGGTCAAGGGTCAAGGTCAGGACAAGGGGGAACGGTGATACACTAGCGTTCCCCCAAAACAGGCTTGCAAAAAATGCAAAGTCTATGGCAAACGTTAACAGTTTTGAATTCAGGGTATTTTAGTGAGTAAACCATTATGCCGTTGCTTTCATTCCGCATTCTCAGTTACACATTTTGACAACTAACCGCAGAATCATAAAATACAAATAGGTCAATTTCACTAACAGATCCACAGATTCCCGAAAGGGGAGAGAATCCTGAACGATCACCAAAATTTGCCCGAAAATTGTTGTCTTGGTAGGCAGCAATGCCCCTGCTAGCATGCATGCGAACATGAAACTGTATGTTTTATGGTATCTTTCAGCTTTGTCTGAGCTATATGGTGAGCTAGAAGGTCTTCAATAGACTGTGTACAGTGCTGACAGCATTAAAAGCACTGAATGCAATACACGCTGATCAATAGGGCCCACAGTTTTCCGCGGCAAATTTTGCCAAATTCCGCGTCGCCATTTGCCAAATTCCGCGGCTGACCGCGGCAAATTCTTGGAATTCTGCGGATCACTGCGGCCGCCCATTTTAGAGTACACTGTCAATAAAATTGTGCCGACTTTGGCCCAGTTATATATGCTTATAATTTTAAATAATAAAAGGTAACAAGGCACGAGTCTACTGCTGCATAAATATACAATATTATTGGAATTAATTTCTCACGTTTCTTCACAAAAACGGTAATTCTGATGACAAAAGTGAGCAAAACTGTCTCTCAACCGTCACATGATATCAAAATGAGAAATGTTCAATTTTAATTCAACTGTTAATGGTAAAATCGATCATTAAATCAAAGTTGAAGGTTTCAAATTTTGATGTGATCAGTCATATCAGTCACTGAGTGATATCAGTGATATGATGTGATATTGTCATATCAGTCATATAGTCATCACTCATCAGTCGATCGTGCTAATCACCGGCCATCTTCATCTACAAAGGTCTGGTAAGTAAAAACTTAAGTAAGTAAGCAAACTGAACGTGAAATCGCGTCACTGAAATCAACAGGCCTGTGTAGCTGTCCGATGGGACTGCATGTCACAATTACAACAGCAATACAGATTACGGAATTTGGCCGTTGCTGCGGAATTTCCGTGTTTACGCGGAATTCCGTGAAATTCTGCGGAAACACGGAAATTCCGCGGCAACGGCCAAATTCCGCGGCTCGGCGCGAAATTCCGCTCGCGGAAAACTGTGGGCCCTACTGATCAAACACAGAGAGTACAAGTAATGACCATTTTCCATATGAACCAAAGGGGCAAAACGCCACATGTTCCTTCACATGTTCCAAAAGAGACATCTCATTCGTGCCAAGTTGGCAATGTCAGCATGCCACAAGGATACAGTGAGTATTGGCATCTGAAAGCCACTACAAACAAAGTATGAGAGTATCACTTACATGAGATGAGAGTATCACTTACATGCACAACTAACACAACAGTGAAAGACATCAGAGTCAGTAGGAATGAGACTTGTAAATTACCAGAGGAGCAAGTTTCTCGGCTGGTCTGTACTGAGCAGCTCTCAAATCCCTGTTCAGTTTGTACATCTTATTTCGTTCTTCAAGTAGAGCCAACTGCTTCTCAAGATCCTTCATTTCCTGAGACCATCTCTCATAACGAGCTTGCATTTTTGAACCTGATATGTCACAACAACTTCTGATCAACAGTAGTTTTTACTCATTTGCTATATTCATCATCTGCCAGTCTGTAGGTAGTTTAATCTCACCGTGAAACAAAATTATCACAGACAGCAAACATACAAGCAAAAAAACTTATTATTAACAGTCAACAGTTAAGATACTAAAGAGAAAAAAATACCGGCTCGAAAGGGAACTGACTGTTGTCTGTTCATCAAAGTAATAGCCTCCTTTTCAGCTGCAGCTAACTGTGCCAGAAGCTCAGGATGACCACCACCATTTTTCATGTAAGCTGCCTGCAATGCTCTGCACATTCCAGTGATGGCCACTAAATACTGATTTTAAAAAAACCTTTGTGAATGAACAATACAGAATGCACAAACAGTGACAGAACATATGTACTACAATTGTAGGTAAACAGTTAAATACAATGACACAAGAAATGCAGCAGTGCTAAAACACATTAAGGAGGTCATTGCACTAAAACGGTAAGTTTGCGTGTGATACAATCACACATCCATTTCAACACTTACCGTATTTCATGTACCAACTGATCACTTGACATACTTTAAGTCTACAATGTAAAAAATGCAACAAAAATTGTTGTGGTTGTGGAGATTACAAATTACAGCTACAAGACTAACAGAAGCGTTCATTATTCTCAAGAATTTAAAAAAATTTCCCTGAAAACTCAGATTTAAGTGACATGGTTCGAGCAGTATCAGCAGCTCATGCACATGCTTCTCTATCCGAGATTTGGCGTTTAACCAGAATCTGGCAACTTCTTGGAGAGAAGTAAAGTCTAGAGTGTGGCAGTGTTTTGAAAGGTCTATTGACGGTTATTTGTAGCATTGTACTGTATTGTATTGTATGCATTTTCTTATCTCTTAGTCTTATCATAGTCTTATCTCATTGCTGCTTAGGCGTATTAAATAAATGAATGAATTAGCAAGTATAGAAATATAAAAGGAATACTAATATTGGTTTAATTGACAACAAAAAAGTTTTTCCATTGTTGATGATCTACAAAGATGTGGATGTAAAGAGAATTCATGAATGTCTCTATGTCCATCTGGTCTAAACACTACAATATAATAACTTTTTCTACTAAGATTGCTGTCACATTTGTGACTTTGCCGTACAATAAAGTTGCACAACAAAGTTGCACTGCAAGTTCCACACAATGAAGTTGCGCGACAAAATCACAGGTATGACATCGGTCTTAGTTGTTCTCATTGGAATGAAATAACTGACCGACGTCACACCAGCGTGTCACACAACTTTGTCTTGCAACTTGACTGCATAACACAATCTCAAGTGTGACATGGTGTGTCGTGCAACTTTTTAAGAGTTGCACAACTCCTTTTCCCAATAGAGCAGTGCTCTATTCTATGCAACTTTGCCGCGAGAATGCTGTCAACACTGATTGGTCAATTATGCAACAGTTGCAGTATGCGACATGCACAGTTGAACACTGCAATTTTGTCGCACGACAAAGTTTTGTGACAGGCTTAAGCTAAATGAGCTCTTCACTTTAGATGATAATAATAGGGGTACTAAAGGACATTCTTGGAAACTTGCTAAATTTCTGTGCACATGGGACTGCTGTATTTTTTTTTTCAAACAGAGTAATTAATAGATTGAATCAGCTGGACCAGCAGGCAGTTGGTGTTTCCAGCATCAATGCGTTTAAAGGGTGGTGAAGCAAAATAAGGGAAACAAGGATGGGCTTCTTCATGGACTAGTCCGCCAAGCCCTAGGCCTCCCCGGTGGGTTTTCTGGCTGGTGAGGCCACACAAGATGAGTAAGAAGGCGAGTAACAAAGTTGCAGGTGTGGTGTTGGTCTAAGACCAATATAATACGTGTAATTTTATCACACAATTTTGTCGCGCAACTTTTTCGCACGACAAAGTTGCAGTATGCAACTGTGCATATCACACACCACAAGTTTGTCGCGCAACTTTATCGCACGACAAAATCGCAAGTGGGACATAGCAAGTGGGACATGCCGTGTCGCACACTGCAACTTTGTCGCACATACGAAAATTGACCAATCAGCATCCACCACATTTTCACAACGAAGTTGCACAGAATAGAGCGCTGCTCTAATCAGAAGAGGAGTTGTGCTACTGTTGAGAAATTGCGCGACACGCCATGTTACACTTGCGATTTTGTCGCGCGATAAAATTGCAGGTGACATCGGTCTAAGACTGACGCGACAAAATCGCACGTGTGACATGAAATGAATGAATGAATGAAAATGCGAGGATTTTAAGTGCGTTTGAAAACCGACTGAGAGCCGGCTTTGTCTAACACACTATGTAAACAAATCAAGCCGTTGAGCGAAGTAAAGCCGGAAATGGTCAG
>Ga0209780_1000898_pt1 | contig 18011 bp, 12 predicted proteins | sample WorMetexBAHAMAS2_FD_187384 | JGI IMG/M metagenome (GOLD analysis project Ga0209780, IMG submission 187384) | Marine gutless worms symbiont microbial communities from Max Planck institute for Marine Microbiology, Germany - Inanidrilus exumae... | ecosystem: Host-associated > Annelida > Digestive...
AGTTATTATTATTATTATTATTATTATTATTAATACTACTACTACTACTACTTGGTGGAGCGGTGGCGCAACGGGTAGAGCGTTGGACTTGCGATTAACAGGTTGTGGGTTCAAATCCTAGACGGGGCAAAGCTGCATACCAACCTTAGGCAAGTTATTCACACCTATGTGTCTCTATCACCAAGCAGTAGAACTATAAGTATATTCTTGTGGTTTTTGAGATATACGAGTGGTGGGCAGACAAACAGACAAACAAACAGACACGGTGATCACACTACTGCGTATAACTAGCGGGGGCGAAGTAATTATACAAACAAGTAATTACTAGCAGGCGTATGTCATACTGACGAGAAAGAGTTCAGAAGCAAACAGAAGCTCTCCGCCGTCTGTCGGACCTTTCTTGATTGAGCTCCACTGCAGGATCACCGGAGAGGAATTAACCGGATCAAGATTCACTTGAGGTCGAGTCATGGCCCGACCGAGAAAATCAGGACGACCCTGGCACATATTTATTGTATCATGCGGCAACATATCAGATGAAAATTATTAAAAATACTACGTTAAATATCGGACACGTAATCGCGTAATTCTGCAGCGCGCTGTGGTTGAGTACGTTATAGCAATGACAGAAGTTGCTCCTGTCTACTGTATTCTGAACTTTTTTAAACGCCTCACTCAGCGTCCGCAGCCTTGGCAGATGGTCGAATATCTATATCGACGTCGCAAAAAGGCAGAACTACTTCTCTGTGTGGCTGTATGATCAGCTATAATACACGTTTCGGACGTCAAAACAGAGACGCTAATACAGTAGACAGCGCAAATCTGAGTGCTGCTATGATATTCTTTTACTTCTTGATTTACTTTGCATTTGTTCACTCAAGCCTGTTATATGGCGTAGAGGTATATGAAAATACTACTTCTAATCATTCAACTAAATTAATTACGTTAAACAATAAATTATACGCATTTTACAGCATAAGCCAAGTAGATCTCATATTGCTGAGTTATATAAGACCTGCTGTACTCTTCCAATACACTTGCGACATGATTATCAAATTCTACCATTTACGCATCAATATGTGTATCATACCTCTAAATTAACTCTCCCTGTACTTTGGACTTATTTTGATGAAAATGAACTGATTCACTAATGTAATACTAGGCAAAAAGATAATTCTCACAATATGTTGTTAACACTAGAATGATTCTTTGTTTTCTTGCGTTTGCACGTGCACTGTGTTTTTTGTTTTGTTTTCTGTCAATATTCGTAGTTATTATTTTGTTTGGACGTCATAAACAGCCAGCATTGATGGACACACGCCTTCTCTGGCAGTCTGCCATTGTAGTTATTGTAACATGACTGATTGTCGTTTACTTGGCAAATAAATTCTCTCTCTCTCCCCCTCTCTCTCTCTTCATTTCTGGCATGAAAACTGCGACAATATAGTAAATACGTTTTCTTAAATCATTCAAAGTGCGATAAATTTTGCATGGAATAGTTTATCTAATTATGTGGTTTCTGCTAAAACTGTTAGTCTGTCAACACCATTAAAATAGTTTAGATAAGTTTTGGTCTCATCGGGATATACTGTGATTACAACGCACTTCTCCATGGCATAGTAAACCACAGTATTGCAGTATTGTTATTTTGTGAAATAATAATATAGTATTTCAAAGTTATTTCTCGGATATAGAGGCTTTGATGCCTGCTTCCGTTTACTTCATATGTGATAAGGGTGATTGATAATAAAACGCTGGCAGGCACAGAGGACGGCTCCATCGTCTCGGAACTTGGACTATCCTAGACAAAATTATGTGCAAAATTGAAGCTAACGCTGGCTAATAGTTGTGAACCTCTGGAAGCTCTGCCCCTGCCCCAATTCTGTCCACTTTGACTTAACTTAGCAACATTTTCATTTTAGTATCTTAAATTCTGACCAAGGATCTTTGAAACTACTAAAACTTGCTTAGATAGTGTGGAGATTAACCAGTATGCCAAATATCCAGGTCAGAGGTCACTTAGTTCAAAAGTTATTGTCCGCCGGACGACACGCAGACACACAAACGAGACCGATTTCTCTTCCTGGACCACTAAAGTCATGGTAAGAATCGCGGCTGTGCGACTGTGAATGAACAAACGTACGAAAGGATCCCAGTCGAACACTTCGATGACGATCGGCGCTACATGGGCGGCCACGTCCTCGGGTTTGCCGTAGATGTCGATCGTGTCGAAGATGAGCGTCTGGTCCCAGGTCGGATTCAGCGTCTTGTCAATCCTCTCCGTCGCCTGGCTGTAGTTCAGGAAGGCGACGCGCGCGAACGGATCTGACGATATGACACGACACGAAATGATTACATCTACGTGCGCTCAAAAATGACTAAGAGCCTGGCACCAAGAACGGACAAAATAAGGAAAATTGATTAAGGTTTTACGTCACACCCGACATAGAATAGGTCATTTTGGAGACGTTCTACGTTCTTTCCAACCAACCTCTTGGCTTAGTACTGTAAAATTAAATCAAACGCAACGAAAGCAAATATGCATCCGTAACAAAATGTACTACAGCATAAAATTAGCATACAAACTAAAGCCAGGTTTGATCGCCACCTACGACCTCCCTTCAAAAGTAATTTAACCTATGTGTTGAATCACCGTCACCCACAACGATGACTGTCATCACTGAGTGTCCAGAAATAATGCCAGAATGAGGTTACAGACGGCGGTGCAAAGCTAATAAAGGTGAAGCAGGTGTTTCACTAACCTGAGAGGCCACTAGCGTCACCTGCGAGCAGATCTCGCGCCTGGTAGATGTACGCTCTCAACTGATACTGACGTGGCTCTGCGCACAATTGCAAATCGTCTTCTTCAGTGAATTATAGACAGCTCATCATATCTACCATCCACACTTGATTCAGTCTGCTATGCTGAGCTTAATTACAAGTCTAATTCGTGTACGAAATGTATGCATTAAATATCTATGCATGTATTAACCCACTTTTGCCCAGAGTTCCAAAATGAAGACAGTAACTGAGGGATTCGATACCTGGCTGGCTAACCGATCATTTTTAGTCTTGACTTTCTGGTATTCTGGCACTCAGGGTTGAGCACCAGAGTACCCGAAAGTCAAAAACTAAAAATGGTCGGTTAGTCAGCCTGCAGCGTTGAATCCCTGAATTAGTGTAGGCCTAGCTATTTTGAAAACATGGAGCTAAAATGAGTTAAATATTGTTCAGTGTTGTTAGCGTCTCATGATAGACTCAGTTGTGATTGCCACAATACTCTCCTTCTCAATTTAATCCCGACACTTCCCGGGTTTCAACGCCTGGACGTGCGGACATGCTATTGTTGTATTTTGCATGGCTTATAATTGGCTAGTGGTATAGATAGGCTGAAGTGACGTTACAGTAATCTATGGTCACGATACGATCTCCATGTTGTAGGGCACGACGACTTACGGAGCGAAGTTAACTGGTGAATATTTGTCATGTTATTTAAATAAAACTGAACCATTTGGTTTAAGAAAAGCTTGGTGCTAGAGCCATATCGGCGATCTGACAGTAGGTGCTGCAAAATGTTAACATTTTCTTACCCCACATCATGGCGGCCAGAACAGTTGTCATAGACAGGAATTAAGAAATTACGTCAACGTCATCCCATGTGATGGCCCCTTTCTACAGAAAGGGGCCATCACTTTGGTGGGCCTTGGCGGTCGGCACAGCTGGAGAGGTCACATATAAACTGGAATTGAAACGAAACACTGAATCAACATTGGTTGACTGGACTCGTTCCCTGAAGATACTAATAATATGTAGTTCTGCTTGGTGAGATCCTTTATCACTCATATCACCGAACCATTCGTCGCTCTTCTATGCTTTGTCATTAAGCCGGTGACAACAGTACTGACATAAATGAAAATACGCTATGTGACGAAAACCCTTTGACGGTATGTTCTGCTGTTTTATTAACAGTTGCGTAACATGGACTCCATGGCGCACTGAACTGCCACAGCGTCAAAACACCTCGCACTGTATTTACAAGTACAGTTCGGATTACATAATCAGCAACCGCTTACTTGGACATGTCAGAAATATTCTTGGCGCAGCGTCTAACAATTCATCCTGCAACAGAAACATCGTCAACGCTAAACTTTCAAGTTGTTAACGACGTGTTTCCGTTAAATATAATTTATACATCTGCAGAGTAATTACCCCACCCACCGAAGGTGATAGTATGTTATGTTTTCGCCGGCGTCGGTATGTAGGTAGACATATATGTCTGTGAACATAGTGTAGGGGACCAGTATTGTTTTCCTCTCTGGCGTCTATCTTCGTCGTCTGTCGTCGTCTGTAACACTCTATGGCGGGCATATTAGCCAGTAGTGTTTTATCCCGTTAGGGCGACACCTTGTTTCGCCAGTAGCGTTACAAAAGGCAATACCGGTAAATCAAATGCACGTTTTTGTTGACACTAGCAGATTAAATGAGTCAAATTCGCGACGATTCGCCGCACAACGCAAGAATTCGCGATAGTGGCTCAAATCGGAGAATTTTGCGAATCCAGCGACGGCAGCGAAAAATTAACAGCCTTAAATTCACCGCTAACGACCGTGACGATAACGGTGAATTCAAACCTTCTTTTTGGCGGGAAGTTTGAACGTGCATGACGATATCGGCAGATTTGATCCCGTTTCATCGTCGCAGACCATCTTGCGATGCCATCGTCGACGCCGGATGATGTCGACCGTTCGCTCGGTCGCGTGAAAGACGGTAGCGAACGGTGCTGCGTACTCCCAGCCTTCCTTCGCTATCGCCTCGCGCTTTCTCTGTCAATCACACACACAGAGTTTTTAAGATAAGCCAAGAATGAATCCAACCCATTTTTGCCCAGAGTTCCAAAATGGAGACAGAAATTCGATGCCAGGCTGGCTAATAACCAACCATTTTTAGTGTTGACTTTCTGGCATTCTGTCGCTCTTACCTGAGCGCCAGAGTGCCAGAAAGACAAAAACTAAAAATGGTCGGCGTCGAATTCCTGAATTAGTGTAGCTATTTTGGGAACAATGAGCTAAAACGGCTCAATACCACCGTCAGACGAAGTATAACACTATGCATACAATAATAAACAACTTTCAACAAACAAACAAACAAACGACAACAGTATCTAAAATGCCAACACTGTCTTTTCTTTATATAATGAGCGAAAAAAGAACGTTTTGTTACTTCGTATTTAATTGTGTTTTTCGTTTCTCTTTCTTGATGTGGATTATTAAATAAATAAATAAATAAATAAATAAAATATGTCATTCGAGGAACATCGTACGAATGCCATCGAGGGCATAGTGTGATCTGACTACCGCAACTACGCACTGGTAACATATGATGTAGACAATGACAATGACTTCACTTTTACTGCTTGCAAAGACTTTGGGACGGGAAATACCGCACCGTTACATCACTTTTCATACCACGATAAAGCACAGGTTAGTATGAAGCATTAATAGGAAAAAAGGTAAAGTTCTCCCATACTCGTTACCGAGCGTTGGGCCCGGAGCTGATCCCGGTGTACAGGCAGTCAGCCCGCAGGTGACTTGAAGCCACCCACTCAGCGGTAGGCTGCCATTACTTTCCGCCAGGCCTGGGGTTACCTTCCCAGCCGAAGAGCGTCACCGCCCATCGGATCGGCCGGTACCAAATTATACTGCTTGGTGACAGAGGCACATGCGTGTGAGCACCTTGCCCAAAGCTGTTACCTGGAAGCAGACCGGCCGAGATTCGAACCCGTGACATTTAGGATCGCGAGCGAACGCTCTACCATTAAGCCACACAGGCCAATAATAGGAAGTCAACGAAAAAGACGGCGGACCTCGACGGCCACGGCATCAGGCGGCTTGACAAGTCGTCTGGTGCGAACCCAACGTCGTCGTCGACTCATGTGGTAGCGTCTTTCGACCGGACCATAGCCACCGTGAGTCGCCTCCACCGCGTACTCCCAACCTACACGACACGACACGACAACAGTCTGCAATCATCTCGAAATATGGACCGAGAAATCGACAAATCGACATTCTAAAGTCACCTTGGCGCTGCTTAAGTCCCTTGGAGAGCCAAGCATAATGTTTAAATTACTTTGCTTTCCACGCTAGTATCACTTAAATTCATATCTTTGAAGTTTGTCATTGAATTGATCCATTTTATCACATTTTAAAATAAATTCCAACTTCCATCTGCTCACAGCTCGAAGCCAACAGCCCCATTATTCGACCGACGTGATACTCCAACGGAGGTTTTGTCGATTATTGAGCCAGATCCAGACCAAGTCCATACAGCGTCTACCACAGCATCAAAGATATGCATGCAAACGGAGGCATATAGCGCAACGCAGTCCTGCCGCCCACAGACCGCCAAATACCACTCTCCGGCTGACGTCAGCACAGAGTTTCCTGACTCATCTATTTTCGTCATCACACGCACGAAGATGGTACACAGACCGTATTCGTCGACGGCGCGGTTGAGGTCCACCTGCCAATCGTCGTCCCAAGACCAGCCTTCTGGCGCCTTGATCTCATCTTTCGCCGGACTTTTGTCGCCTTTCTACAACCCACAGAAAATGTTCCGGTGACCGGTCATCTCGTTTTATTAAACGCATAGATATATCAAGACTTGATATGCCTACTGTATGTACAAAATTTGACAACGACAACGATAAAGACGACACAGACATCAACGACGTCGATAATAACAGCAAGAGTAGCAGCAGCAACAAAGCTGTGATTAAAATTCTGTTGTGACGAGAATTTCACAACACGAAATGCGTGCGAAGAATGTCGATGTGAATTTGTCGTACGATGTCTGTCCATGGGATGCTGGCGGGCGACCATGTACCGCCCGGCATTCTAGACTCGTTCTCATAGACATCGTCCATGAAGACCTTGTGACCAGCGTCTTTCTCGAACATAATACTAACACATAACAATAGAACAAATAAGTAATTGGGGACTGACCTATATCCACACATGCCGATCCTACATCGCCCGCGCTGTCACTGAATCATAAATAGAACGTCGCTATGACTTCAGGCAGGCTAGGCTAGGCTCCTTTTAGTTCTATTTATAGTTCAGTGCGCGCTCTGGCCGATTCGTCCGATTTTGGGCTTCTGGGGAGCAAAGTTCACAAAAAAATGTGATTCTCTGGTTTGGACGCCGACGAACCGCCGTGCAAAATTTGACGTCGCTAGCTTTATCCTTGGTGGAGAAATCCGTAACCGTATTCCGTACAAATAAACAGACAACCACACCTTGCCTATCGGCATGTGTGGATAAAAACATCCGAGTTTTAAAGACAACGACTAAGGCTGCTGTCATCATATTGTTCAGACAACTGATCAGTGGTCATTTTTCTAAGCTTTCAGTGGCTATATAAACAATTTAAAAAGTAATACAACTTGCCCCTCAGTCACGCTGGAACATAACTTACCAAAGTTGCAAAAAACAATGAGAAATAATAAACATTTTTCTGTAAGTACGTAAGACCATGTAGTCAACATTGCGTACAAGATTTCAGCAAAAAAAACTCGTCTGTCAATTATTACTGACGGAAGAAAACGTCACAATCTGCTGCTGTTAGTTCTGTAACAGCAATGCAAAGAACATTTAGCGCAGTGAGGCGTGCGCCTCTAATTTGCATACACGGCATACACGTGTTTTGAGTAATCGAGTAACTGACTAAAAGCAGAGATGAACTACCTCAGTTCAGGACTGATGTACCAATCCGAATGCCATTTCCATCCCGGCGGAGGAACGAAATCTTCCTTGTTCAACTCGATCTGCAGCAGCAGCATTGATGTGTCACAACAGTGCAGCAGCATCAACTAACGTCAAATTGATACACTCGCTCTTGATGGCTGCTTTTAGCTTTATCTAATTATTCTAACAGGCCACTCAGTGTGTCTATAATCATACTGGTCTGTAACGATCACTCACTGACTGCACCAAGTTCTGTTAACTTTAACAAGATGTCGCCCTAACGGGACGAAACTTTACTGGCCCAACGTGGAGTGTTACAGACGATGACGACGACGACAGACGCCTGACAGCATCACTAGTCTGGCTCCCTTACACTATGTGTAGGCGGGCCAGTAACAATGCACTATCTCCGGAGGTTTCACGGCCGATACAACCTACAGTTAAAGTAGGGGCGAGAACAAAGGGAGAGGGTTTGGGGACTAAGCCCCCTTAAATGACACAGATAACCCCAGTTATAAAAAATCCAGTCCCCAAAACATGACTCCAAAAATTCAGTAGGTGTTTTTGCATTAGCGGCATAGGTATATAACAAGTAAGCCGCAATGGACAAAATAACTGAAAGCATCAAAAGGTCAAATTCAAATCTAGAGCGCAATATTACTCACTTAGTTTTCAAATTGCTGTCAGCTTCAGAGGAGACATGCCTCCTGACCCCTGACGGGGGCTTTGCCCCTGAACCCCACTGCGGGCATAGCCCCCAGACTCCGACTATAGGCTCGCGCTACCGAGCTCGCCCCCAAACAGTATATTCTGGCCGCTGAGTTAAAGCTGACTCAACTTGACGCATCTCTCACATCGACAACATGTAAGTAAGTCCCGCAGTTAAATGAAAAAATGCACTATGAAATGCAAGGCTGATGGCTTGCGATTTCCCCAACTAAGAAGCGCCAGCCATAGCATATATAACAATTATGGAAACAGTTACGACATAGCTGACCTTTCCTGACTCGTCGCTCCATTTGGGTCGGGTCATTGTCGGACCAAAGTTGGTCCAGTTTCCTAGAATGTTTACTTGGTTTTCATACTAAACACAAAACAACCGAATGTATACAGGCGCATATTATATACGAAAACAAAAGGATAAAAATAGATGGAACAGCCGTCCGTCTTGCTTCTTCGACGGCATGGCTAAAATATACGAGGCCAATAGCTAAGTAGAGTGTAGCACAAAAATTAGCCCCGTTAGGGGACTGACGGTCGACTATTCGCAACTGACGTTTGTGCCAACTTCAAAGTCACGTGACACAAAAATAGGCCGATTATCAAAAATAAGACCGGCTTTATTAGGTCGACTCTGTCGAAGAGTCGACCTAAAAACGAGAAACTGTGAGCGTTACTGTATTCGTTGCCGTCATTTTTCCAACTGCTTATTTTCGACATTCTTTCAAAATCCTGCAAGAATCAGCAGTACATTCGTAAGAAATTCGTTATTAACCCGTTTTGCCCAGAGTTCCAAAATGCGAACAGTGACTAAGGTATTCGATACCAGGCTGGCTTACCGACCATTTTTAGTTTTTGACTTTCTGGCACTCTGGCGCTCGGGGTTGAGCGTAATGGACGCCGACGAACCGCCGTGAAAAATTTGGCGCCAGAAAGCCAAAACTAAAAATAGTCGGCTAGCCAGCCTGGCGTCGAATCCCTGAATTAATGTACCTATTTTCTATTTTGGGAACAGTGAGCTAAAATGGGTTAAAGAAATACCTTCTTTGTTGCCACCTTCATTGGAGGGATATAAGAGAGATACGACCTTATTAAGTTCCATAAGTGACAAAACCTCAGCCAAAATGAGCTACAGAAAACAATGTTGGTAGCAGGAACGTATGACAAGCTGCTGAATGTCGTTGATTCGGTGTCAGATTCCACCCGAGACAGAGTTGCTGGAGCCAAGACGTGGGCTGGTCTTTAAGGACCTCGTCGCATTTTGCGTCAATGATTCCCAACGTCGTCAACTACGGTCGTCATCCACCAGATCTGCCGTTGTCTGTCGGACAAGAACGCAGTTAGTTCGACGGACGTGCTTTCTCAGTATGCGGGCCGGATGTTTGGAACAGTCTCCCTGCTACTGTAAGGCTCATCAACAATTATGCCGACGAGCACTTAAGACATATCTTTGTAGCATAGCTTTTAGTTCTTAGTCTGTCACTGACATTCTGTCACGGTCCATCTGTTTCTGTGTATGACTGGACACTAGAACGTTTATTGTACATGTAGTGAGAGGATCACGGTGACTATCAGGTGTATATGTATGCGTCTTTACTGACCGTTTCAGCGAAGACCGCCACTTCGCCTTCCTGCTGCATACGACGCCACTCGTGCTCGTGTTGTTCTAAGCCGAGCCAGATGCGGGCGCTGAGCAGCGCCGGGATTTCCCAGCGATTCTCACGCTCCGCCAAATTCGCCGGATACTGCACACGACAGTCGGCAATATCATATCGGTCATCTGTGGTGGAAAAATAATAAGGACAGCGAAGAGGGAGAAAGAGAGATGAAAAACGTGTGATCGAACGCCCAGAGAGGCTTGGTGTAGATATGATAATACATTATATAAACAAGGTGTCGCCCTAACAGGACGTAACCTTACTGGCCCGCCGTGAAGTGTCGGCCACCCGACCGCTCACATGCGCCCGGCGGCCGACCCGCCCGCCCGCCGGCAGCGTCACAGACGACGACAGACGACGCCAACAGACAAGGACGACAGACGACAGATGCCAGCGAGCAAAACAATACAGCCCATTAGGCGGGCCAGTAATAAATGTATAAAGTACAAACAGTGTTTAAATTAACAAGAACGCTCGCGCTACCAACAATTGGAAACACGACGTACAGAGGAGAGAACGACGAAAGTTACGGGAAAAGTGACAGCCATCTATATTTGGTATCGATTTCATTAACTATTACTCCTACTTAAGGCAAAAAAGGAAAGGAAGCGCATTTATACAGCGCCTTTTATATAACTTTGCCCTCGTAATGAGTTTTTTAAAGTCTCTAGCAATGTATAATTGATGAAGCTTTTTGTGATCGTCTCATCGCATCTAGCGTCTGTATTTCTCGTGTTATTAGTATGTTATTTTTTATATATTTATGTTTTTTGGTTATTATTTCTGTCTCTCTCTCTTTTTCATGTATTCTTATTTGCTGCTGTATCGATCTACAGCGAATAAAGTCGAATATATTAACTCTTACTGCACCGAGCGTGTGAAAATTGCACGACAGACAGCTACATGAAGATCGACAGTCGAAGACAAAAGACAGCGGCGTCAGTGCATACGATGAGTTGATAGGATTCCAACAGTCCGCAGTATTTCCCGCGATACTCCGGATTAGGCGACCACAGAAGCTGATGCGCTGGACAGCGATAGTAGGCAATGCGTTTGTCTCCAGACAGCATCCATATGATGACGTCAGGGATGCTGATCTGCGGCTGAAAAGGAAAACAATGAACGTTAGTTCACACATTCTGGTTCACTACTGCAATACTGCACACAAAATACTACTACTACTACTACTACTACTACTACTGCTGCTGCTGCTGCTGTTGCTGCTGCTAACAGTAGTACCACTACATTCAATTTCTGCTTAACCGGCTCTTTTTTCCTCAGTTACCCGGTAGAACGTCTGGAAATAACTGAAGCGGGTTTTACAGGCTGGATGTCTTTCTGTTGCCAAACTAACAGCGTCAAACACTGAACATAGAATGCCAAAGTAAACTATCTACGGCAACAGATTCTGCAATCTGCAGCACAAAATGGAGAGCATAAGAAATATTATAAAAGGGAATGACACAATTGTAACTGATCTTAAGTAGGAAGGAAATTTGTACGACTACTCCTTAATCAAGTCTATAAAATATACCGCTGACAACCTTTGCTAGTGTCAAGGCCGATGTACTGTTTAAACGTGCGTTGAGTACGATTATCATACAGGATGACGTCAGCCCAAGAAACGCATACTTTCACTTTTGAGATAAACTGTACGTGAAACAAGGTGTCGCCATAACGGGACGTAACCGCACTGGCCCGCCGTGCAGTGTCGGCCGCTCGACCGCCCACGTGCCCGGCGGCCGGCCGGCCCGCCCGCCGGCAGGGTTACAAACGACGACAGACGACAGACACCAGCGAGCAAAACAATACTGTCCCATTAGGCGGGCAAGTAATAAAATAACTCCGGGAATTTTACGCCGGCTACGCAAAAGTGAAAGTACTAGTATGTAACTGGAGAAATTGTTTTATGATGACTATGACAACAATTTCCCGTTAAACTATAGTTTTTCTCAGGTTTTCTCGTTCCTTTCCATTTTCCATTTTGTTTTTTGTAAGCCTATCCTCACACAGAGTGTGTGGCTATAATTCTAATTACATTGTGGATCAGACAGAGATGTAACTGTACGCAACGATGCCAAAAATGACAAACATAGCTGCATAAATTATAAATAGGGTGAAATGACGTCACAGTAATCTACGATTTCTATGCTGTAGGGCAAGTTGTTGTACTTTGAGAAGTTAACTGGTGAAGATTTGTCACGTTATTTAAGCAAAATCGAACCGATAAGTTTAAGAAAACGTTTAGTGCTAGCGCCATCTCGGCGATCTGACTGTAAGTGCTGCAAAATGTTTACATTTCCTTGCCCTACATCATGGCGGCCAGAACAGCAATCGATCTATATGTATACAACATCATGTAAATACCACAGTTGACGTCAGTGTACGTACGTCGAACGCCAAAGTCCTCAGCGTCGTCAGTTTCATTTCCAGTTGATCAATAGCTTTGTGGTGAAATTCGATGGCTTTGTTGATGTCAGTTGTGGGTTCGCGCAGCTGCTGCATTTCGCGCAACTCTTGCAGATCGTTAACCATAGACGACAGCTCCGCCTTTCGCCGATTTCGCAGACATACATCCAGATCATTTTGGATCTGTATCGTCGGATCGACGTCAGGCAGCGGTTTACTGCGTCAACAAACACCAGTAGTCGCAGTGAGTTGAAGTTGAAGAAGTTGAAGACAGGACATTTGTATTACGTGATAACTCACCTCTAAGCGCTCAGAAAGACACGTGTTATTCTACCTCGACTATGGGACCTGCCCGTGTGGCCGAGTGGTCAAAGCACTCGGGCGCCATGTGCAGTAGAGCGTGCCGCGCTCAGTGGTCGAGGTTCAAAATCTCAGTCCGGGCGCGTCTATCTAACAAAGGATTATTTCAAATAATTCCTACGCACATGATAAACAGGGAGATATTCCCGGGCAGAAAAAAGAGCGTTCGACGGTGTCCTTTATAATCTGTGACCGTTTCCGACATCTTAGTCTAGCAGCGTCAGGGTGTTGGCCGCGCTGTCGTGGCTAAAGTAAATAGACTTGGCTGGCCACTGACTGGAGCGCTTTAGAAATACCCGACAAGCTGCTCCCTACTTAGCCCTCCTTCCTCGCACGTCACGCACACCTCGCATACACCTACCAATTCCCCCCTTCTGTCCCTGGGCAAGTGCACTGGACTGCTGTATGGTCTCAGCGCTAAGGTTCAGAGTAGGCTGAACCTCTGCCCGCAATAACGAACGAACGAACGAAAACTGGTTTGAGACACGGCTGCACCGAAACTGTGAACTATTATTATTATTGTTAGAATTGCCAAGTTTGGCGTGCCGTAAGTTTTAAAAAACTGCAAGGACATTGGCAATGGTTTCGACTAAAAATAACAGTCGGCATAATCTACGTGTTCCTGGTTCGGCTATACATACTCACCAGCAGTCACTAATCAGCTGGTAGATGACTCTGACAAAAAGAGCCGCGATGTCAGGTATGTTAGCCCGTACTCCGATGCGAAGCCGCTCAATATTGGCCTCCTGTGCACAAATAGGCTACCGAGTCACATACGATATTGAGATGCGCTGTCTACGTGCCTCAGGTTAATAATACGACAAACAGTAAAATTGCAAAAACACACAAGGCAATCGTAGATATCAGACTTCGCCCGCGCTGCGCAATCCCACCAGCCCTTCGCGGCCAATTGGCCGCATCGTCTGCGCCCAGAAATTTTCATAATACTACTTGCGTCTGCCTGGCACACTGAACGATCCCTTCTGCTGCATGACGTTATTGGCAAGTGAATGATCCCTTTTGCAGCGAAAGCCTCAGCGACGCTGCAGCGACCGCTGCAGAGAAGATTGTCAATGATTTTAAAGGCCCGGACAACCCCTGAAAATTGCCACTTCGCCTTTGGGAATCTGCACCCTCATCTAATACATGGTTCCTTCGGCCCACCTGAGTCTTCATCCGAAACAGCAGCATCTCGATCGGTTCAGCCGTTTTTGCACAGCGCACCGTAGAGTGTTCCATTACTTTACAATGGGCCGCAACGTTTTCACCAAAAATTGCCCCTTTACCTTAGTTACCTATCTAACATATGGTACCTAGCGCCCCCTTGAGTCATCACCCCAAGCGGCATCTCGATCGGTTCAGCCGTTTTTTGTATAAGTCCCAAATGCTACGCTGTACAATGCATTGTCAGTGGGGAAGAAAAGCCCCAAAATTGCCCCGTTCCCCTTGGGATATAGGCACCCTGCGGGAGGACCGAGCCACGGCCATAGGCAACATGCACAAAAATTGGTAAAGATCGTGCGTGTCGTTACGCAGATATCCTCGCGGACAGACAGACAGACAAACAGACAGACAGACACACACATACAGACACACAGTCGCGCTCATTACAATACTTCGCAACCGCTGTCGCGAGCGAAGTTATTAGGGGTAGACTAACATCGTTAACGTCATCGAAGAAAGCTATTAATTCAAACTCGGTCAAGTTAAATAGTCCCAGTTGTTTCACGATGACCGTGCCGTTAGACAGAATTATTAGGTCGCATCGCACGCATAGCATAGATACGGCTTATCGCCACACGTAGCATGATCTGTGGGTATGTTTGTCCGTGTGTTGGGCACACGGGCGAGCTGTGCAACAACGGGTGAACCGATCGAGATACCGTTTGGAGGGTTGACCCAAGCTGGCTCAAGGAGCCATATATTATATGGGCGTCAAGATCGGACGAATCCATTCGCAACCGCGACGGATAACAAGTCGGCCTTTTGCCAAATTACTTAGTACATTATTGCGAGATACCAGTCGGTCGGCGATAGCGTGGAGAAGGTTGGTGGTTTCTATCCTGAAGATGACGTCCTCCCAGTGACAGTCGATGGACAGACACGGCTTGTTGTCCGACCACGGCAGGTAGTAGTAGTGGCAGCCGTCGAACACGGCGTTGGTCGGCTGCGTCGACGACACGCCCGGCAGCAGGTTCTCCTCCAGCCGGTTGCCATAGTTACCGATGCTGATCTCGAACTCGACGGCAGAGTCGACGGTTCCGATCATCGTCGCGTCGAGGAAAGCCGCGTTCAGACGGAACTTGCGACGTCGCTGGAACTTCTGCACCGCCAACTCATTGCGTTTGGTATGGTAAAAGTAAAAGCTTCTCATACTCGTTGCCGAGCGTTGGGCCCGGAGCTGATCCCGGTGTACAGTCAGTCAGCCTGCAGGTGACTATAAGTCATCCACCCGACGGTAGGCTGCCATTACTTTCTACCAGGCCTGCGGTTACCTTTCCAGGCGCAAAGCGTCACCGCCCCTAGACCGGTACCAAGTTATACTGCTTGGTGACAGAGGCACATATGTGTTAACAACTTGCCCAAGGTTGTTACGCAGCTTTTGCCCCGAGTATAGAAATTGAACCCACGACCTGTTAATCGCAAGTCCAACGCTCTACCCGTCGCGCCACCGCGCCACCTGTTTAGGTCCGTTCACACCGGATGCGTTGCGTTGCGGTGGGTTGCGTGCGATGCGCCGTCTTGCGGTAGTGGGCGGTATGCGACAAAAACGACCCAACATGCCGCACTGCGCCGCACCGCAAAGCGTCCGGTGTAAACACTCTCATTGGATTCCGTGTATTCCATTAGTCCGGCACATGCCGCAACGCACCGCACCGCACATCCGGTGTGAACGAACCATTACACAGCGCCATAAGTCGCGAGAAAATCAGAGGCGCTTCCTGTCGGAGACTGCGTGAGTTGTTCCTGCAAGACTACACAAAACAACCGTTCGGGTTTTACTCTCCTTCTAAAAGATGCACTGACAAGCTCGAACCGATCACAGTTACCAGATAGCTAGTTCCAAACTGTGACTGAAATAACGCCGACAGCCACAGAGTTGAGGTTCGTTCACACCCGTGCGGTGCTGTGCGGTGCGGCATCAAGCGCACCGCACCGCAACACACCGTATCCGGTGTGAACGAACATTTAACGACAATAACGAGATACAGTTAACAAGTTCTTATCGGAATATCTTAGTGACCGCGTCGAACTGTATCTCTCGAGCAGAGACGACAGCTGCAGCAACCACGCACAGGACGCCCGAGAGACAGGTCGGCGAAGACAGATGATATCTACAAGGACTCGGCGCCAGTTTGCATGCGGACTGTCTGTAACTCCGGTTTTGTTTTTTAATGGCGCTATTGAAGTGAAAATCGACTCTTTATATATGTGTTGCCTTAGGAAGATTCTAGAATTCCTTACAACAGGCACGTAACCAATGCAGCGGTTAGGAATACCACAGGGTGCGAGCCTCTATCAGACTTGGTTGGTGAGATACATGCGGTTGCAGTACTTTGGTAATTTAACCCGGGCTTCACTCAGGGAAGATCATCACAGAGTTGTCGTAGCACCACTGGAATGGAAGCGACGTCCCGCGACTTTCTAGCTACGTATTGTGAAAAACGACCTCAAACCATTAAACCTCGGACTGAATTCTGCGTGGCGCAAAGCATCCGACTAAGCTCACTGGCGTGAAGTTGTTAGTACTGCGAGCTCCTTGGAGTATGCCAGTGAATGAATGATTGAATGAAGTGAAGTGAAGTTAAACCTGGACTCGAAGAACGTCGTCGGCACTGATGTCTTCGACGGGCGTCTCAGGCGACTCGTCCAACACCGTCTCAAGTTTGAGTAACACACGACCTCGGTACGCCACGCCTTCACCCTACAAACACACGGCAACGACAAGCTTCGTCATTATCCTAGCCCCTCCTCCTCGTCATCATCATCATCATCATCTTCATCATCATCATCTTCGTCATAATCGTTTACATTAATTCGGTTTTTGGCGACCGACCGGGCATTATACCCGATCGCCTATGTGATCGGATCGCTCGGATGTGGATCACTTGGCTGCGAGGCCGGCGTCAAAATTCCCGCCCAACGGCGTCCGCAGACTAGCCCAAAAGCAGCCCAGCTTATTGTGTCCTCTGAAATTCACTGTATAATAGCGCTGATCGACTCTCCTTACTTGTTGCTAAAAAGGCATTATTCGCATGCGCGCGCCAGCGATCGCTGAGTAGGACAAACAGGCTATCTAACAGATCTAGTGTTGAAGCCACGTCGATCAGCGCTATTCGACCCGGTCGCCGATCTCAGTAGATGCTGAGCTCTTGCTATTAGTGTTCTTTGGGGTGACGTAGTGACTCAACAGGTTGGGTGTCGGACTTGTGATCAACGAGTGCCCGGTTGTTCGACTCCCAATTACGACAAGTCTTTGTAACAACTTGATCATACTTATCATACCACACCTTTGTTACCAAGCAGTATAGTTCAGTACCAACCAATGGCAGATGTGGTAGAAAAATGAAAAAAAAACTGCAAGGATAGCGCGTCACTCAGTCGGTTACGATGCCAGCATTATAATTAGAAAGTACACTTGTATAGCTCAATAATCGAAAAGAGAATCGTCTCTAAATGCGCTGAATGCGTAATCAGCTCGAATAAAAACGTCTTTAGAGAGCGTTTGAAGATGGCTATAGATGTCGATTTCCTCATATTTTCAGCAAGTAAGTTACAGGCGTGAGAGCCGGCGTATGAAAACCATCAGCCATGAAGCCAACTTCAGCAACCATGGCGCAAGGTTGCTAATGTAGGCTAGCGTCGTCATCGACTGACGCGCTGCCCTTATATTACATTTGGCAGTAATGCTGTGCGGGTGGGAAGGTGACCGCTGGTCAACTGCACTGAAAACAAACATCAACATGAAGCGTACATCGCCGAGGTTGAGTGCGTCACATGCTGTTGGAAGTTCGGAGAATTCTCTCGGAGCGCCGTAGAAGTTGACGAAACACGGTCCAAATGTCGGTAGAAAACCTGACAGCCGTTCAACATTCAACTGATAATAATTACTATAATAATG
>Ga0209780_1000899_pt1 | contig 18000 bp, 15 predicted proteins | sample WorMetexBAHAMAS2_FD_187384 | JGI IMG/M metagenome (GOLD analysis project Ga0209780, IMG submission 187384) | Marine gutless worms symbiont microbial communities from Max Planck institute for Marine Microbiology, Germany - Inanidrilus exumae... | ecosystem: Host-associated > Annelida > Digestive...
TAGGGACAGTTTTCAGGAAACAGCGCCCAGAAAGACTGCCGAGAACACTGTAAAACACTGTGATTGCGGTGTTGGTTCGATGGTAGACAACCATCGCAATAGCAGTGAAAGTTTGGTGGTCGTAACAACACTCTATGGACACAAAAACATTGTAATTGTTTCCATCTTGTACCATTTCTGAGATATTACCACCTATTCACAAACTGGGAACTTTTGTATTGTTTCCAAGATAAGCAAGATATTGGTTGAAAATGGCAAACTTTTCCTACTTCCCTTGCATTTAGCATCCCTACTGACGGGTGGATCCATCTGAAATATCAATTAGCCCCATACGGGACTGATGGTCGACTCCTACTTACTGCCAACTTCAAAGTCACGTGACACAAAAAATAGGACAAAAATTAAAAATCTGGCCCCGATAAGCTTTAGGTATTGTAACTTAATTTAAGAATCCGTGGTCATTTGCCAGCCCCCATTATAAATGGGGGAGGAGATAGCCTTTGAAAACGGCCAAATTTCCTACTTTTAAGGGCTCGTGACCTTGATCTTGGATCAGGTAATTCTGCATACCATCATGCATCACTCATTGACCTCTACCCACACACCAAATGTCTTTGAAATCGAAGAAACTTTTTGTGGAAGGACGGACAGATGGACTGATATTTGAGACCCACTTTATTAGGTCGACTCGGAGAAGATGACCTAATTAACTGTCTAAGGGTGTTCACTGTATCTCAGCAACTATTCGTCGATTATGTTAGCACAATACGTTGATGGAAAGCAGTCGGTGGCAGCAATATTAAGGTGTAGTTTGTTACAAGATTTGTATTTATGAGAAACCAGTTAAAATAAAACAATGACACTAAGTACAGCAGAAAAGATAACAGCCAATAGTATTGAGCCATTCTCTGCGCCGAGCGACCTTGGCTATACACAACACTGTCCAGCCATCCCTCAAACTGTGCAGTACTGGGTTACAGGTTAGCTCAGCCACCAGCTCGCATCACATGACATCGGCAGTCGGCAGCCTAACAATACAGTACAGTCTGCATGCTTACAGAGATTGTGAGGAAGGAAATAAGAAAGGAAGAGGTTAAAGGGGCAGTGCATGCAGCATGATAAGCCACTAGAAGGGTCTGAGGGTGAAGCCACTAGTCAAAATTTAAGTCTTGAATCGTGATGCTTGCTGTGGGGTAACTAGAATGGTGAGACTACCAGACAGAATAAAAGTTGACAAGTGTGACCAATGGACGGACAGAATTATGATATACCACGCTTACATAACTGCAGCAAAGAGTATTAAATGACACTGACTTGGTTTTGAAGAAGAAGTAGTAGAAGGAGTACATGTAGACATATCCAGCAGTAGAAGCACCAGCCAGGAAACTGGTCCACTGCCTAGAACAGAAAAAATCTTCCAATTATTATTCACAATACACAAACAGGTCATGATGCAAATAACTGGCATAATAAAATACAGTCAGCCGATTTCTTTTCAGAACTGTTAAAAAGATTCTGAAGTAATGTGCACTGAATAAAATAAGAGCACTTGATACTACTACTTCAGGTTTTTGTTTACATGGCTTAAATTTCCAGAGTTTGCCTATGTCAACTAAACAGCAGCGACATGGCAGACGTAAAGAACCATTGAACTTACCACCGATAGTCTTCAGCATTCAGCAGGAAGTAGGCGCAAACGATGGTAACACATACAGTGACAACGGCAAGTATGATGAAGACAAGAAGCATAAATCCATACACATAATAGATCTTGTACGCCCAGAACGACGTGAATATGAAGTACCTACAGCAGCGACACAACTGCAGTCTGTTAGTGCCCATTCTCCTGATACCAATATAAACGTCTGATAGCAAATGCTTAATGACCTGCCTGCCACGGGTTATGTACACTGCACAGTGTCACTGATACAGCAAATTCTAATTAGAAGAAAGTAAAGATAATTCAGTTTTACTGGATCAGCCTCGATTAGCAATGAACGTGTTCAAACGTTGTGAAACAAAGTTTGACTGACTAAACTCAATGTAACTGATAATAAAACAACAACAGAACAACCATTCTATGGCCATTACACATGTCAACCAGCAATCCAGTTAAACACTCAGGCTTCCCACTCTCTTGGTTACACAAATTTCCAGGACTTTCCAGGGCCCAAAAACATTTTTCCAGAACCCTGTCGTATGCCAGCGATGTTCAAATATAAAGACAAGCAGCAGTTACTATGCTGACTGAGGCGGAGCCCGCCAACGATTTCTTTTACATATACAGATAAAATATTAGCTAATTTTCGCAAATTTTGGCATCTGCACCTGCATAATTGTCCGCCTCCCACATCATAGTCTAGAAAATTCCAGGACTTTCCAGGACCTTTCACTAAAATTTCCAGTACTTTCCAGGACCAAACCCATTTTCCAGGACTTTCCAGGGCTTGGAAATTTCACCAAAAAAATCCAGGACTTTCCAGGAGCCGTGAGAACCCTAAACACTGGAAGATTTTGTTCTCATTTCTTACACGTCACTGTTGATGGCAACCAGCAATTCACATCATGGAAAAGATGCTACAGTTCTCCTCAGTGGTGTTATCTACACTATCTACATAATGTGGAATAATAATTTTTGACATGAATTATGAGCAATCGACAATACAAGGATCAAAGTTGTCAAACAATGCATTTACACGTTCAATAAAATGCAAGTTTAAGATGTGTTTAAAAAAAAAATTCATGCATATGCATACATCTCAATGAAGATTGATCCAAATGGCAATATACCACCAAGCACAACGATGACGCTTGGCTCCATGAACCTTAACAACAATACAGTAAGTAAATAATGATTATTTAGCCATGCAGCGAGAGAATACAATGTGATTATAAGGTGCATCTAACAAAACAAACAACACAGAGGCAGCCAACAATGTAACAGTACAAGAGGCCCAGCTGTCACAGACAAACTACACGACGTTCTGCGTCACTGCCAAAGTATTGGGTGCTCAGTGTGATAAACTGGCCACGGTTAAACTAACTTGACAACACATGCGATGGTCGCCGTGCCTTGGCGAAAAAGCAGAAAAATTAACTAAGTTCAGAGTCTGGAACAAGGTTCCAAACGAACAACTACACAGTACTGTACCATACTGTACCGACACAGTACCATACTGTTATTTTTTAGATACTCAAATTCCCTTATAACACAGCGAAGGTTCAACCGAAGGTAGCCTGAATGTTGCAAACCAGCACAATGCATTAAGCCATTTCAATAAACTCCTGCTTGTGACAGACAGACACCGGGACACGGCATATACCACGCCATACTGTATCGTGTTATAGACATGTCCTGGAGAGATAAGTGACGTATCTTCTATTCTGTTAATTCAGGTGGTGTTGATAAAACAGGCAGTTGTAATATGACAACAGTCAACAATGGCAATGTGTGGAAACCAAAAGCTATCTGAAGCATCAACATAAAGATTCATAGACAACAATCAACAAAGACACCACAAAGCAGAGCACAGCACAATGTGCCCATCATGCAACAGTAATTTTGAGGTTTTGGGGGTAAACAACTGTCAGCCACAACTGCTTATTGAATGTCACTGAGATATTATGCCCAACACTGCTCAAGTCTGGCAAACACCCAATTACATGCACTCAAAGATTGGACTAGACAACATTTGTGGATGCCACAAGCAAAGCACAGGTGTTCCATCAAGATGTGCATACAATTACATAAACTATGTACTTGGCAGGGTCTTTTGGGACAGCTGTTTAAATTACACTCCAGTACTTCAAACTTGCAACTGCACATATTTTTACCTAGAAGCGCATAATTTTACAGAACTGCCGAACTTCACACTGAAAAAAATCCACATCACTGCAAATGCGTACCATTTCTTCTCTGGAATTGGACGTGGGACTGCGTTGATACGACAAGGATAGCTCGGCTGGCCAGACAGGTTACGTCCGAGCACCGTGCCAACAAGATTCAGAGGCAGAATTACAAACAAGATGATGCTTGCAACCGCCACCTAGTGACAACAACATACATTATAAACATAAATATACTGACAATGAACAGCAGCATCACCTCGAAGGCAGCACAATATCTGAAGGAAAAGTCTCATGGAGAAAAGCTTGGGATTTCAGAAAGGGAAACTTAGGAAACCAGATTCCCTTCCAGACAAACGACCAGACTCCCACCATCAATATAAAAACATTGAATAAGTGGTGCAAAACAACAATCTATTTAATGGATCTTTATATAAACATAAATTAGCCACATACGGGACTGATGGTCGACTCTTCACAACTCATGTTTGTGCCATCTTCAAAGTGACGTGACACAAAAACTAGGACAAATATCAAAAATCTGGCCCGATCAAATTTTGATATTGTGCCATAGTTTAAGAATCCGTGGTCAGTCGCCAGCTCCCTTTGTAAATGGCAGAGGAGATACCTTTTGAAAATGGTAGGATTTCCAACTATAAAGGGCTCGTGACCTTCACCTTGGAATGGGTCATACTGCATAACGTCCTGCATCACTCACTCACCTCTACATACATGCCAAATTTCATTGAGATCGAAGAAACTTTTTGTGGACGTACGGACGGACGTGCGTACGCACGAATGTATGTATGTATGCACAGACAGAAGACAGACGGACATTTGAGACCGGCTTTATTAGATCGACACTGTCAAAGAGTCGACCTAACAAACCAATTGAGACAGTACCAGAAACAATCATTCACGCATTCCCATCTATGTGACTATTACTGTTATCTAATATCGTTAATTAATTTCCTCCATTTACTGTAGTCCAATGCATACTTCTTGTTTAGTTGCTTGTTACAACAGTCTTTTTCTATGACTTCACTCAAGGTACTCTTTGGGTAAGTCCTAAACCGTCCACTTTGTAATTCATACTTTTCACAAAATCATCAATCATCTTTTCTTAAAACATCATAACAACTCAGCCTATTTCGCCATAGCACTGTGATTACATCATCTATTCCAAGTCTCTCTCTTAATTTATTATGTGAAACCTATCTGTTACTTTAACACCATGAGTCCATCTAATCGTTCTCATCTCAGCTCTCTTAAGTGCCGTCTCGTTCTTTGTCTTCACTAGTCAAGTTTCACTTCCATGTAACACACAACTGCCATAAAAATTCACATTCAAACACTTTCGGGGTGTTTTCCTATACACAGAATGGTTAAAACATTAATAACCTTACAGTAATAGTTCATATGAATATCAATCTCAATCTCACCATAGATGAGAAAGGAATGGCTCTGGATGCGTGATAGCCAATAGCTATGAAGTTGATGAAGAAAGCAGTACCGCATACCAAAACTGGCAACAGTAGGGAACTCAGCAGCATTTGCTTGATCCACAGTTTACCTTGTTTCATAATCAACAAAACAACATAGATTATATCTTTTCTTTCTTTATTGCACGCAGAGGTCCAGCCTACTTCTGGACCTCAGCATTGAGACCGTGTAACAGTCCAGTGCACTAGCCCAGGGAGAAGAGGGGAATTGGTAGGTATGTGCGGATGCATGCACGAGTGTGGGGAAGGCCGGGTTAGTAGAGGGTAGTGATGTTCAACCTGTTTTTAGCAAAACCGGTAACCGTTTTATAAAAACCTGTTTTTACCATTTACCGGATTAAGTGATGTCACATTTCAAATCAAATCAAATGCAAATTTATATAGCGCCGTACATCGCAAGCAAATCAGAGGCGCTGGAGATAGGACTAGACCGGACAGTCTACATTAAACAGTCCAGTCTTTAGGTTTTGCTTAAAACACTCAATACTGGAGCTAGCTCGGAAGTCATGCATCAGATTGCTCGAGACGCATGGGGCATTTATACTAAAAGCTCAGTTACCTAGTGACAGTCTGCAAAATGGTATTGTAAACAAAAGTCCATCAGGCGAGCGCAGAGTTCTTGTGGGTCTGTACTCATTAAGCAGAGATGCTATGTAGACCGGGCAGCCAGTGCGTCGTGCCTTGAAAGTGATGAGTACGAGCTTGTAGTCCCTAGGCGGCGCTGGCGGATCACGGAGCGCTATACACTGTCTTGGCGAGAGCATTTTGTGTCAACTGAAGCCGCTTAAAATTCCGGTTGGACATAATAACGTCTAATAACGAAACAGAAGTACAGGTTTGTTACAGTCAGTAAAACAATAAACAATGACCATGTACAGAACCAACAGCTACCTCCCATCTTTGCATACAGGCTTCCACCGAAGTATCCATTCACTGGCGTTGTGGCTGCATACAGGAAGATGGCAGTACTCAAAAGAGAACCACGCCTGCAAAACACAATGGCAACATCGACTTACATTTGAATTCTTGGAACATGCAGTTTTAGATAACTAATAACTGCAACAATAACATCAAACTGGAAACATCGTCAATTATCATTACTAATAGGCGTTACACAAAATATTTATATGGCCAACTCTTGCTCTCCACTTACTGGACATCATTATCCTTTCAGTATCCATTAACTGACAGCTCAGGCAATGACTCTCACTCCATTTATGTTAGCTCTCTGATGTGACATCAACAACGCCCATTGCAATGTAGGTTGACAACAGAGGCAGCCTACCCTAACAGTCTATGCCATCTCATAGTCAATGCCAGCATGTAAGTCAGCAATGTTGATGTACTCGAAAGGTATGTTCACTTACAATTCACAAAACTCCCTGACCTACGTACGTTCTGACCTGGTTGCCGTGGATATAACTCCCGCACTCGCAATCAGTCTCCTTTCCAGCTAATGACTACCTTAAATGGCAGTGAATTCAAATTTACTATGCACGTAATTTGTAGTAACCCAATTAAATCCTGTTAACCAGTAATGCACAACAAATAATCATAGAAAACATAACTAGTTTTGACAGACGGCAACGGCTTTGTAAGATGTATCCACTAACTAGTAGAAGATGGACTTTGATGCCTCAGCATCAAGGAGGATGTCTGTGCCACCTCGGTCTGCTGTGACCTTGACCTCTGACCTCCAGAATCTAATCGGGTCATCAGTAGATGCTAGTGAAGAATATTCCCTGTCAGTTTTATCAAAACTGTTCGAGGTGGTCATGAGACATCATGGTAACAATATCTGTTCACGACTGTACAATGCACACAAGCCACGAAGGACCACTCACTCTGTGTACAGCTCGCCAACGATGGCAAATATGATGGTGCACAGCGAAACGACAGAGACATGGTAGCCAGTGCCGATCAGTGCCGTGAAAAGCAGTCGATGTGTGGCTGGACGGAACACATCACCGTGAATCTGCTTCCAACCGTACTCGTCTCCAAGATCACGCTCCTGACAATATAGTTTGAGGTACATTCTTACAGACATCTAGCTATTTGCTCTCATCTTCTACAATAAAAATTTATGCATGGTGGAGTAGTGGCCCAACTGAAAAATCGATGTATTCGATTATGTATTAAGTTAATCAAGGTATTACGCATCACACTGTTTGGTGCAGCTGTAAAGTATAGACAATGGAGACACCAGACTCTGTAGAGGAACTCTGAAAGGTGCCATAAACTGAGTGCTATAGGTATGGTATGCTGATATCATAGGCAGCAAAGTCATCTGTGTCAGCTCTGGCTCACTTTCAGCAATGAACGTTATCTTCGCTGGCGTCCTTTAGGCGTCAGTTGAAGACGGTACTGTTTGTCAAAAGCTTTCCTGATCTCGACAGCTCTGTCTACGACCGCATCTGACAGTTACTCTATTAGCTCTTATGCATCGCAATCGCGTTTTGTCACTGTTTTTAACGTTTGTACGGTGTCCTTGCAGTCTTTTGACATTACGCCACCTAAATCTGTTCTTTTAATAATAATAATAATAATAATACTGTAATATATTCAGGTAGCAATGGCATACACCTTTAAAGCATTTTATATTCCCAACTATGCTCAAACCATAATGCTCTAAAATGCACAATTGTTATATTAAACAATCTCCTTGCTGGCTGCCACATAAATGCTAGATAGCAGGTAATAACACAAGTATATATAACTAATATATACAAATATACTGTAAATAATACCATATCATCTCCATCTTCCTCCTTGCTGTAACGTGCGTAGTCTTTGCGCAGCGTACGCATCAAGATCATACTGACTAAGCCAACGAGAAAGATAACCATCATAAACGAATTGAAAATTGAAAACCAATGGATCTACACATTGAAACATTATACTGCAGTACCGTGCCATCACATGCTGAATAATAATCAACTTTAAAATTACAAAGACACCACACATTTAAGAAATACGTATACGTTCGAAGTGATGTTTAGAGCCTTCATAATTTCTAGTGCTGTAATCATTCCAAAAGCAGTATGGCGATTGGAGATGTGTAGGCAACACTGCTGAGAATAAATCCAGTGTCTTCTCACTAATCCAAATTTGCTGGGTGTCATCAGCAAACGCATAAGGGCAATAAAACGTAGTTCTAATAAAATCCTCTATTTCATACTGCCAGCTAACACAGGCTGACCTGCATAATGGTTGACTGATTGAGTTAAGGTTTTACGTCCCACACAACACAAAGTAACTCATTTCGGAGAAATTCTTCCCAGCCAAACTCTTGGCTTAGTACTGAAAAACTAAATTAAACACAACAAAACAAACATATATCCATAAAAAATATGCTATGACATAAAACGAGCCCAAAACACTAAAACCAGGCTTGGTCACTTCCTGACAACCTTTGGCTTGGAATGGATCTATTCTGGAAGAGTAGATAAGTCAAAAAGTAAATAAGTAAATAAGTAAGGAAGAAAGTAAGGAAGGAAGTTAAGTAAACAAGCAGAAAAATTATATAGCGCCGAAATCAACAAATGAATTAGGCACATTACCACCCCGGAGACGTATGGGGCAAACCTGTATAATGGACATAAATATGGTTGTGTATTATCATTCTGAAGCTACAGTTCAGTAACCACAATCACTATTGAACAAGCTACTACATAGGTGTAAATAAACAACACACAGCACTGTGCCAAATGCACAGCTTCTTAATGCACATATTCAAAAATAATTTATTATACAAGTACTGTAAAGTTTATTACACAAAATACCAACATCACAAACATTAGTCAATTGTTAACTACAACAAGAAATGACATTTAAAAAGTTATCAGCAACATATGCACGTGAAGTGACTAATTCAGGTTTTATGTCCCACTCGACACAAAAAAGGTCATTTCTGAGAATTTATTCCCAGCCAATCTCTGGACTTCGTACTGAAGAAACTAAACTCAACATAACAAAAGCAAGCAACACAGAAATAAAATGATCTAAACTAAAACAAAACACAGAAAATGCTAAACCTAAACAAACACAATAATGATACCTATACCTAAACCAGTATACAAATTTAAGAACTGTTCACAAGTGTGTGCATGTCATTGTGCACAACTGTCATACACAATACAGCACAGCACAGTTCTCATTTTTTCCCTTCTAACCTACAGACAATTATCATAGCTCAGATGCTGTCTGTTGGATGGGAGGGGAATACATGTGAAAATCAACTGCTAAATACTATCACCAGACAGTCTAACTGTAAGCATGTGACCCCAAATAGTTTGAGAAACCCAACTGACGAGTTTCCGTACTACTAATAATAACATAAAAATGGCAAATATAATCAATATAAAGATTTATTATTAAATAAAACCAATTACAATAATATTTGATAAATCAATTGTCCTGACAATAACACAAAGTTTAAAATTAAACTCCCCTAACTAAAACTAAATGTTGTAAATGTTTGCCAACAAAAAAGCAGCAAAACAAAAAACGGCAGTAGGTGCTTATCTCAAGTGCCCTAATGATAAACTCTCTGATATGGATCATGGAATACACTTTAGCTTCTGAAATGGTCTTCACAGAAACATCAAAAAACGTTGGATATTCATTCAGGAAGAGTAAATATAATTTTTTTTGTCATATCGTCACGAGCAACATTCCTTCGCGTCGTTCAGGAAAATCACAAATCACTTTACATCAACACTTTGATCATCAACAAAGCAGCAAATGTTAGTTCATCATCAACAGTTGTTCAACTTTATTTCTAACCTTCGCAGAGTTATTATCTTTGTGGCAATGAGCAACTAAATTCTTCTTTTTCTTTCCATAAATTTTACAACAATCCGACCGGAAAACGTTTATACGTCGTCATGGCAATCCCAACTTCTGTGGAAAACCGTACGTAAACAGCAAATGCAACTAAAACTCAAAAATTCTTTACACTAACACAATTCAATCAATCTTCAACAGTAAAGGAGTAACTTACTCGATGCTGAAAGAAATTTGGATCCAGATACTTGTCAAAACGATCCGCAAAATTAATGCTGGACTTTTGCCACTTTGCCTAATATATCACCAAAAAGCTTTAGCATTTACAGACAGATGACAATAATGCAGGCATTACCAGTGCAATACAAATACACCTGCTATTATCAAGAAAACACAATTTAATCACTTTGATCTATTTGTTAAAATACATCTAATGACATATGATTTGCTTACCGATACACGCTGTTTAAAGACAATAACAACCAATTAAGAAACGACTGACAATAAGACCACACTCTGTATCTTATCAATCAGCATATAATCTGCATTTTATTTATCCAAATTACAATGACAGCAACACTCTTGGCTTTACTTCCAGCTCTGGTTTCTGGCTGATTTTTCATGGATACCACACGTTAGGGCAAGCCTCCCAAAAAGTCCTGAAAATTTCCACTAGTACAGACTGCAACAAAGGTTAAATTTAATTTTAACAACTATTTCATGTGCAGCGAGTTCAACCGTGTGAGCTGCAGCCTAATGAATAACAAAGTGAAGGTCTGCTAACAGACATCCATCAAAACAGCATTCCTGGATCAGAGATCATTACCTACCTGTTAAGATATTTGTTAAAGAAGATAGTAATCAACCATAAGAGCTGTGATTAAGTCCTTTTTCTTAAAAGGTAAGCCACGTTTTCGATTTCTGATTAGTAGCTAAATATTCTTTGCACTTTGATCCAGCAGAGGGTGCTAATAACATATAAATGCTACTCAATTTATTATGACATGTTCTATATGTAGCCTGCCCTACACAGCCTTCAATCCAAACTATAAAAGCTGGAAATATGTTGCTAATTAAGTAACTTATTCTTTTCCAACAGACAGTAATGATGAAAATCACAACTTAGCAATTTACACATCGAAAGTAATTCATCTGTCTTGGATAATTACTTGGCAGACAATAGCTGACAAAGATTACATACACAGGTCAAAACGAACATGTTTAGCAAAATTGTGAGATACTGAAGATTAACCTTTTCCACGATGTGGCTCAATTTACAGATGCTGCCAGTTACGATGTGTATCATGGGTGTTCAAGGAGTAATGAATGAGGTGCTCAGTGACAGCTGCAGCCATTGTAGATGCAGCCACAAAGCAGCATTTGTAGACAAATAGCGTGATCATGAATTTCATGTCAAATTTGCAAGGGGTATTAGTTGCCGCACTTGTGTTAAGTATTTTCTGCTTTCAACCAAGTATTGCATCAGAGCCATTCATTCATGTTTCGAAACGATTATCTTAAGATATCAAAGTTGTGATCTTAAGCTGATCTTACGTTTTTCATAACTTTGTCTTAACTTTTACCTAAGTTCGTCTTAAGAAGTTTCGAAAAATGGGCCCCCGTTCTGGGCAAGAAATTCATGGATGGCAAGGATTTTTTTATCGGCCAGACGTCCTTCCTGTCACCAACTCAACATTACCGATGTCAAAGCAAAGGAAACACAAAACACTGACAACAACCAGTGCCTTAGTAGATCATACTTTCTTCATCCAGCACCACTCTTCATGGAAGCAACAGTTCCTTTTCACCGCCTCTTCAAGGCCTGTACCAGTATGTATCCAGATACTGTAAAATCTAACCGATTATTCCTTACACAGAGGTACACTGGTACAGCCTTTCAAGATTCCACAGAAATTAATGACATCATTTCAAGTAATCCAGCTCACAAACAGATAGAACAGACACACACACACACACTCACTGAATTATTTCCTATGCAGATGCAGTAACATCACAACTGAGCACACATAGAACATACCTCATAAGTGAACTTCAGCTGAACATCCGACTGCAATTTGACTTTAGATTCACTGGTCAGGTTGACTTCGACGATGTGCTTTCCATTGTAGCCAATGTCTAACTTCTTGTGTGTCCATATGTACACATCTTCTCCGTCAATCTCGCCAACAATACCTGAAGTATTACGTAACATCACATCAACAAAGCTTCATCACATAAATTTTGCCCTAATTATTATCATGATTATGCAGCATACAGACTTAGTGGGTCTGCACCAATTCCGATGACTTTGAGTGACCTTGAAGGTCACTTTTGCTGTTCAAAACTTTTTTGTCTCAAATAATTCCCGAAATACAGTGTGTATTATCTACGATATGTTTACACATGAACTGGAAAGCGCACATGGCTCTTAATTTTAACTACCTTTATGAAAACGAAGGAATTCCGAAGGTCACAGCCAGTAACATATACTGTAAATGTGGTATTATCTCAGAAACGGTGCCAGATAGTCGATGATACTAATGCAGACCACTAATAGCAAGTGATACATGACCTATCCACTAGAGACAAATATTCCTATGACCTTCAGTCACATTCAAGGTCATTTTCTACTGCAAGCCTTCAAATGTGATTTTTGGCCATGCGACGCTATGCTTGCATGGTATTGGCTGTCATCGCGTGTCCGTCCGTCTGTCCGTCTGTCACAAGCCGGAGTTGTACCAAAACGGCTATATGAATGATCACGCAAACAATGCTGAACGATAGCCCAGGGACTCTGTAGTTTTATTATGCAAAGATATCTACGAACTTCTGATGGAATCACCCCAACTGGGGCATGAAATGCAGGTGGGGTAGGTAAAAAATTGTTTTACGACTGGTCCAGAAGTCTCTCTCTCGGATGCCTTACCGCCGAAAATTTGTGTCCATCCACCACGGTGGTCAGCTTCAATGATGGTGTGCTGGGGGAAGAACATGCAGTGTCATCAACATTTAACTCTGACGCTTGTCGAAATCTGATGATCACAGTTACGGTCCAGTTGCCATCAACACAGTTGGTTGTATGGTTGTACACTGGTACAAAAGTCTGCTGATGACACCCACAGCATCACGTGCTCGCTGTAAGATAGTTGAATGATACGTGTACAACACTATGCAGGTAGCGGAATAAAACGTGGCAGTTGCTGAGAGTGCTCCTCAGGCTAACATGTGATTTGTTTGCGTTATTCGTACGACAGTAAACAACACTTCAACTAATACAGAGCATCGTGTGGGTCTCTCGGCAATAGCAGAGCCTCTAGTTCGTTGCAGTAGGTTCAACTTTCGCACAATGAGCATTCGATGTTGCTCCATGTGGCACATATGTGTAATGCTAAAGTAAGCCATACATGTTATAAACAAACTTTGTTGTCGACCAATCTTGTTGATTACACTGCATATTCCTCTGCCAGCACACAATCATGGATGCGAACAACCGTGGCAGATGAACACAAATTTTTGGAAGTAAAGCATCTAAGCCGGAGACTCAAAAGCACAAGTGTTACCTACCCTACCTGCATTTGACACTCCAGTTGGGGTGATCCCATCAGAATTTCATCGAGATCTTTTAAATCATAGAACAATAGTCCCTGAGCTGAGCACTGTTTGCATGATGATACTACGTTCAGCCATTTGGCAAAAACCGACTAACGACAGAAAGACAGACAAATGGACAGACAGGACCACAGAATATACCAAAGCAAAGCGGTGCATACGTAAAAATACGCAAATTACACCTTGAAACCCAATACTACTGCACAGTATGCATACTGTACATATGTGCACTGTGCAGTCTAAACTCTTCATACACTCGAATACAAACCCCAGATTGGCAGATCGTCGATATACATCTGATACCAGTAATGATTGCGGATGGCATAAAGAAATGCCTTGTAACTGTCATCGTTCAGTGTAGTGGTGCAGTATTCTGTACGAGGACAATTAGCTGTCACAGCAGAAAACACATGTTGACTTGCAAACTCTGTTCTCTCTATATCTGTTACATCAGGAGAGCAAGACTAAGGACTTTTTCTCAAGATTAATGCAAGACTGCCTTTTCAAGTTCAAGACTAGTTGGTTTCTGTTGAGTATCTTATACTCAAAATTAGCAATTAATTAGTAAATGCAAAATATTAACAGCAATAACTAAACTGGGAGTGGTGACAGACATAATACTGGCTCATGCAATGCCTTGGAATAAAGGCCATAGAATGAGTTACTGTTTACAGAATCTGTAACAATTAATTAGCTGCCAAATCAACCGCTACTTTGAAGCCATACAGATTACAAGCATATCCAAAGACTAGACGCTATAAGCAGCAACCCTCCTCAGTTGCTGCAGAACCAGCAGGATGGCCTGGCCAGCTACACCCAAATCCCTAAACTGGTGTGCGAGAATGAATGGATATACTATCCAAAGCCAAATTTCAGATTTATCGGTATATGATGTTGCCCATGCGGGGCGAAAAACTGCCAAAATATGAAAATACCACCATGAACCGTAATTATTAGCTAATTTTCAAGTTTTGGGGCTCCTGTTCCCATCGCCCTTTCCCCCGATTGGGCTAAATTAGGCATGAGAAACTGGACCAATGGTGTGTCATACCATGCCAAATTTCACCCTGATCAGAGTATACTGTCTCCCACAGGTGGTGAAAACTGCTGAAAATGCATTTTTTGAAACCAAATTTTCAAGTTTGGGGCTACTTTACCCTCCCCTTCCCCAATCATAGCCAACTTTCGCATGCCAAGTATACACATAATCTGTGCTTACATGCCAAATTTCATTTGAATTTTTATTTTATTGCCCTTAATGAAAAAAAACCAAATTTCACCATATTCTTAACTTCATCAATCTCGTGTAGTGCCATGTAGTGGCGCAAAGATAAAGGCGAACACAGGTGCACAATTACAAACCTTCCCTATCCAACAGTATCAAAATCGTTTTTAAATTCAACTGGCATAATGGAGACCTTGCATTCACAAACTTTACCATTCAAAAGCAGGATGGACAAAAAACAAACACAAAACATTGAATATTTTTGCCCCCAATGGCGCGCAAACTCCAAGCCCCAAGAACTTGGCATGGTAATATAGGTCCATACCATTTTTGCACCTCTAAAACGTTTTGGGTATCTAACATATATAGTTTTGCTCCTAGGGAGTGCTGAAAATTTGGGCAGAAATGCACCCCAAGGTTAAATTCGATAATTTCAGAACTCCTTCAACAAATCCCAAATTTTAACAGTTCACTATCATGGACCTGTACACAAACCTAAACATTTTGTACAAATTGTGCAAGGAATATGCCCCTGTAGGGCATTTACATTCTGAAAGATTTCAGTTTTTGGGGCCCCATAACTGCAGCCCTGCACCAACAGAGGTGAAATTTGGCACAGAAGAGTCAACTGATGGTCCACTGCGCAAAGTATTGGCCCTGTGAGGCAAAAACCTCAAACTCGCCCCATAAGTAATTAAAATACCGGTGTATGCACTGTGCACATCCTACTGGTAAAATCAGGACGTGTTAACAGTGAAAGTATCAATTACCATGACAGAAAAATTTAAATCATGAACATTTATAAAAATGTTATTTTACAGACCTTTGTAGTCGATATCCAGACCACTAAAGACGAGTTCGACACCCTGCAGTGCCTCACTCAAAGTCTCATGGTAGTGACTAATATCCTTCTTTGGTCCTTCACAGAACGGCAGTGAGAAGTATGAGTATGTCTCTTGCCTATTGTGATATGGACCAACAGTGTTCATCCATAAAACTACTTCTTCGCCATCGTCATACTTCAACAAACAGCATCGCAGCTCAGTGTCATCATTACTGGCAAACCAGTGCACTGAGTGCATATACAACTACATATACTACTACGATCACTTCTCCTGTAACTTGCCAGATTTTCTAGGATTAAGATTTTCCAGAATTACTCCAGGTTAGCTTGGCTCACAAGAAAAGGTGTCCAACGGAGGAACCTTCAAAAACTGCTGCCTGTAGGATTCCAGTCCACTATTCCGAAGGGCCGCTATTTCGACAGTCCGGTCCCTAACTCTAACCTTAAACCAACATCTAAATCCTTACCCAAACACTAAGCCTAAACCCTAACCCTACTAACCCTAACCCTTTGGGACTGTCGTAATAGCATACTTTCGAAATAGATGGCTGGTACTACATAAAGTGCGGCATTTTATAGGTGTTTCATGACACACAACCAGCAGTGTTAAAACATTGATTGCAGTAAATATAATGATGGCAGGATGCATCGCATCATATCGAATATTGCGATATTGAAGGCATATCACATCGTATCCATATCGCGATAATTCCCTCTCAAATAAATCAATATTCCGCACTACACTAAAGCAGTCATTGGCAACAGGTCGTGCTCAGTCAGTGCTGTCAGCATCAGTAACAAAGAACGAGCGATGGGCGGGGAATAGTGTCATATTCCAAGGCCGGCCAATGCACTCCACAGACCATCCTGATGTGCAAAGTGCCAGTAACTGTCTGGCATAGGGGTTGATGTTTGTTAAGCATTGTCTCCTGTCCACCATGAAGGGTCACTTATGCATTCGTTAAACCTATACCTTTTCGTATTACTGTTGCTGAATAATGTAAATGAAGTCGGCGGTGTGGCTGCCCAGCGCCGGACAGACTACCAGGCACTTACGTGGATACCACAGTTGTCGTCCAGCCAGTGTGCGGTCACACCCATATCCGAGCAGTGACTGATGCCGCCCGCATATCCGTTGTGATGGCGTGTGTGGAGGCCTACTAGACTGCATGGCATGCTAACACAGGGGAAGGTCTAAAAAATCTAGCATTGCTAGATTTCAGTATAGCGTTCTCGCTCACTCCGTCAACCGCGATCGACCGCTCGTGCTCATGTGGGTAAAACCAACGCATCGAACGTCGGCGTGAACGTACGAAGTACGCTGTTGACAATGGTCCACGACATCAGTGAAAATGCTACTCAACTCTAGCAACGCTAGATTTTTGAGATTGTCCCCACGTTCGCACTCATGCGAATGCGTGGACAATGTTTGAACGTCATGGTGTCGTCGACGGTGCTCGACAGTTTGCGACCGCCATCAACTGCGGGCCGTATTGTATCATATTGCGATGTTTTGTGCAGTATCGTATCATATGCATCGTTTTCCCCTCGGCCGTATTGTACCATCACCAGCAGTAAAGATGACCCAGACGGAGGTGTTGTTCGTGTTGCACCAGCTCACGGACGCCCAGTTCGTGTCCACACTGGAGACTGGAGTCTTCAACTACTTGAAGTTCGTGCATTACTGAGAAGACTAGCGGCTGTCAGTGTGGCCCAGTGGAGGTAACACATAATTCCTAGTGGCCTGCAGATGCATGTACGTCACACATCCTGTATCTGGACACCTGTACGTAGCCTGTGCATAAATGAAGTAACTCATCATACCTACAATACCAATGGCCGCACCCAACTTATGTTACGCTCTAACAGCGTAATATTCACTTACAATATGATTGTGTTCGTCCGCTATAATTAAAGGTATAAGCACTAGGCACTGAAACAACAGCCGCAATCTCCACGACATTATTTCTCATGAAATCTATATCCACAACACAAACAACTACAGCAAAATGGCGTCCAGCCACGTAGGTAAGCAACAAGCCACGCCTTCATCAGTGGTCATCCCGTATCCTTAGTTCCATACTCTTTTACGGCAGTAAAGTTTTACTGTTTCTGTAACAACTTACAACTAATGCCACGAATTGTAAAACGGGCAGGATGAAGATAGCCAGCTACACTTCCTATATAAT
>Ga0209780_1000900_pt1 | contig 17998 bp, 9 predicted proteins | sample WorMetexBAHAMAS2_FD_187384 | JGI IMG/M metagenome (GOLD analysis project Ga0209780, IMG submission 187384) | Marine gutless worms symbiont microbial communities from Max Planck institute for Marine Microbiology, Germany - Inanidrilus exumae... | ecosystem: Host-associated > Annelida > Digestive...
GACAACTATCACACCGCAAGACTAAACTAAACCAAATACAACAAAATACCAGAATAAATCTTAATTAAGCAATGCAGATAACACAATCGGAAAACAAAACAAACTAAACCCAGGTTCGGTCGCCTCCTAAAACAGCCGCGGACTGAACCTGCGATCTCTAGACGCTAGTCTAACGCCCTACCTATGTGCCACCATGCTACACTCCATAATTAACTCAGTAGAATTTGCAAGTGACACTCAGTGCCACACGGTCTATCTGCAACAGCTGAGCACCGTGTTTTCTGGGCCACCCTAAAGAAACAACATACACATACCAGTTTCAGTGGAGCGTCATTTCGGTAATTCATGACCGTGAAATGCTTCTGATAATCATCCAAATCATCCAGTGAAAAAATCCTGCCAAACGATTCAACAGTCGACAGTGTCTACTGCTACGTTGAAATGCAACAGAAAACCAACCAACCAACCAACAAGTTACTTTTAACAAGGTTACCATTAACAACACGGAACAAGAAGCAAAGCTCAACTGCTGTACAGAAACCACACGGCACCTGATATCATTAGAACATTAACTCTAGATAAAGTCGGTCGGTCGGAGCTCCCCAACTCTGGGACAGCCTGCCTAACGACGTCAATTCTGGCCGATTCACTGTCGATCTTCCGGCGCCAACTGAAACATTAGCTGTTCCAGCAATCCTAGCTACCCAAATGTCGTACTGTAACTGTTTCCCAGCCGTGTTACTGTGACACTCTTAGTGGTCCTAGCCGTGGCAGCAGCTACCTAAGCCACTATAAAATTATTGATTGATTAATTGATTGATTGATTGATTGAACCTCACCTTGTACCATTTCAGAGATACAGGTGACTGTGACTTGCTGGCTGACTGTTTCAACTTAGTTACAACAGTCAAAGTATGACGGCAAGATTTCCCACTGATCAGTAAGCAAATTCCAATTATTATATGCTCCGATTTCCAAGCTATTTGACTTAGAAAGGTTTGAAGCAGTGGACATGAACTTTGCAGTCACTCATCATCATTGAAAACATTCAATAGATTGCATGTGACAGACTCGCAAAGCAGAACATTTAAGTGGGCACATTTTTCACAGACCAGATGCCCTTATAAATATACTGCACTCGTTTTGTCAAGTTAGTTAGAGTTTAACGTCCCTTTTCAGCACAAATATGGCTATATCTGAGACAAAAAGTCAGGGGTGGAGAGCTATCCCTACCCAGTAAATGAAGGTGCCAGCGATATATTAACCTCAATCCTGGCCACCTTTTTGTTCAGCAGCCACCCAAAAAGGGAAAGGGATCGAAAGGCTCATTTAAATTGTTACGCTAGTGCCTACAAAAGGGGGAGACAACTATCACACGGCAAGACAAAACTAAATCAAATACGACAAAAAAGCAAACATCCTTAACCAAAAATGCACGTAACATATATTCTACACACACAAAACTAAAGCCAGGTTTAGTCGCCTCCTAAGACATCTAACCTGGAAATGGAGTGGGACTATTCTGGTAGAATGGGAAGGGATGGAAAAGCAAAAAATAGATAAAGCGAGTAAGAAAAGGAAACGTAAAAGACTAAAAGAAGTGAAGGAATAAGAGGGGGATGGCCTGAGCCAACATGGGGCTATTTCATCAAGTGTAAAAGGATAAAATAAAAATGAACAAGAGAGGCTGAATTGGTAACTGATAAGACGTCAACGCAATGTCACTGACTCGTTGGCGACACGGACAATGAACTTCTGATGAACGGCCAGTTGCAGAGGACACACGCTCGTTACCATGACTACAAAGCGAAGATCAAACTTGACGGATCCGACGTCATCTCTCTCCAGCAGTACTGGATCAGCAACATACTTGCATACTATCTATGGACACAACAAAACACACAATCACAATAGTAAACACACCACGTTGCATCTTCCAGTGGAAGAGCTGTTGATTGATTGAGTTAAACTTCTATGTCCCACCCGACACTAAATAGAGACGTTTTTCCCATTCAATCCCTTGCTTTAGTACTGAAAAACTATATCTACACAACAAAAGCAAACATGCATCCATTACAAAATACACTACGACATAAAATAAACAAAAAACTACAGCCAGAGTGGTGTTTTTCAACGCCTACCAGAACCTACCAAACCTACCGCGCCACACCCCCTACTTTCCTTATATGGAATAATTTATGTGACCTGGTATACCAGCAGCCTACCAGAAGCTACCGGAGTCAGACTGCGGTTGCCTAACAGCCACGCCCTGTTAGGTTCTGGTAGGCGTTAAAAAACACGCCTCAGTTTTCGTCGCTTCTTATGACTTTTGGCCAGGAAATGGAACAGGCTTATTTTTAAGGAAGTAAATAAATAAGTAAAGAAACAAGCAAGTAAGTAAGGGGCACATTACAGCCCAAGAGCCATTAAGGGTCAACTTACATCTGTCATCATGACTACAAAGTAAAAATCATCTGGAAAACTAACTTGTCAACGTATAAATTTCTCACAGCTAAGATACGGCCTATTAGAAGAGATAGGGTGCATCTTCAGAATCAGTGAGAGCACTGCACACGTCATGTCCAGACTGTGCACCACATCAGGAAAGGTGCGTGTGAAGCCTAGACTTGAATACTGTTGGTGTTGGGCTTTTGAATAATGTGCTAACGTGTGAGTGAGTTCCAGATGGCAGACGCTTAATGACAGAAACCATGTTAAGTGAAGTCACGTCTCGTAATACAGCAGGGTGAATTTTTTTCACTTTTTGGCTACATCGCAGCAATAGCTAGATGTGGCTTATTGCTACAGACAGAGTAGCGTGGTCTGTCTGTGTGTCTGTCTCTCTGTTGGTCACATTCGTGAGCCCTGCAAAAACGGCAGAACCGATCGAGATGCTGGTTGGGTATGTGACTCAGGTGGGCCAAGGATCCATATATTAGATGGGGTCCTGGGGCCCGATTTACAAAATATCTTAGGACAAACTTAGGATAAAGTGTGACTTAGGAAAATCTTAAGATAAACTTAGAATGAACTTATGCAAAACTTGAGATCAACTTAATAAGAAAAATGCAATTTCTCAAAATTAACATAACATTTATTCACAGAATTATCTGCATATATATTGGAAGAACGTAGTAAGTGATAAAATTGCTTTAGTAAATTACATGTAAATATCTATGAAAATTTTAAATTTATAACTTAGTATAAACTTAAGATAAACTTAGACAAAACTTATGATAAACTTAAGATTTCTCCTAAGATTTTTTGTAAATCGGGCCCCAGGTCTCCTAAAGGTAAGTTCTGGGGTTGTCCAGCCCATTAAAAAGTAGTGTGTCATTGCTGCAGTGTAAGCAGCAAAAAAACCAATAATGGCATCAGCGCGACAGCTGCAGCCGACTGCATTACACCCAACTGGCTGGTGCCACATTAACTTTTCCCCGTGAAAAATTCACCCCCTACGATGCAGCCTCTCGTCAAAAGTCTTTGACCACTTGCTTCACTTCCACTTCTGCTCGTAATACGAACCTTTGGACCGGACTCTGACAACCTCAGTAAACAAGCGATGTCCTCGCTGATGACCGTGTCAAGACCGCGGGCCAGGTTGAACGGTTTGCAGATCCAGTGATTGTCCAAACCTCTGGCAGTACACACATACACTCCACTCAGTTACAACTAAACAAGGTCAAGTAAACGTACAATTTGACCGTATGAACCAATTAGTTTTATATAACCAAATAAAGACTTGTTTTCCAAAGTTTCGACCTCCGATCTAAGGTCTTCATCAGGACTGACTTCCGGTCACTGACGCCAGTAAGTAACTTGTCCGGTATGTGGCTCAGTTGGTAGCTTCCGTCATCTCGATTCATGTTCTTGCTCTTCCTGATCCATATTGCCTCTCTTATGAGTCTGCCAGTCTTGTCTGACTCTCGGTTAATCACCTTGACATTTTTCAAATCTATCACACGATTATCACAAGAGAGCCAGTTTGTACCACGAACAGCAAAAAACACGAATCGTTGATGTAAAGAGCTACCAACTACAGCTGATCGTGGAATACATCTCCACAAGCTAAGCCATGGTTGCCACATAAGATGGCATCACAGCGTATCTATAGTACTTATATCATTTTAACGCTCATTTTCTGAGGGCTAGACGGTTCCTCTCACGTTTTCTTCCTCGTGAAAAAAGACGTTTAGGAGTTTTATTGGCCGTCCAATCAATAGTCACAGAGCACTCAAGGGAACACAAAGCACTGACCCAAAACCAATCGTCTGTGCAAGATTTCTGGCATTAGCACTACCAATAACAATACGATAACTGCACAACTAGAGCCTAGTACCATCAACAAGCAAAGAACGTTGTAAGATATTGATGACTCCAACTCCAGTGATGATAGCAACCAAGTGTCAATCCAACAGAATAACAAAACGTAATCAGTATATAACGGGTTCCAGCAAGACATGAATGATTACAGTTTCTGTCGATGCTGGAAGTAAGAGACGAACTGCGCCAGTTCGGTCCGCAGGTTGAAGGTCGTAGGAAGCCAGTTGGGAGAAGAGTCCAACGTCACCGGATCAACGACAGGTGAGAATCCGCGACGGCACACGACAGGCAGCACGCTCTTCACGGTTAGCACCATCTCAAGCGGAAACTGGCTGATCAACTGACCCGGTGTCTCCTCACTAAACTTCCTGTGCAGTGTACACCACAACTGTCATCTAGGTCTAGGTCTAATACAGAGTAGAAGGTGGGGAAGTGAAGCAAACTATCATCAGTTTGTTCCTTACTTCCACCACCGACAAAAACGTCGGTTGCGTGGCACAGTAGTAGAACGTCGGTCTGTGACCGGCAAACTTTCCCTGTCCTATGCTCGACCTGCAGCTTATGTGGACCGTCCGCTACAAGGTCAGCCAATTAGGCCAACACAGCCTTTCATCCTTTCGAGGTCGATAAATGAGTAGTCAGCTGTAATCCGATGTGCACCATCTTGCTCAGGTGGCGCCATCTGGTGAATGCTTATGGAGTATAGGCAGGATTGTTCATTCCATTAGTGGATAAACATGTGGGTGACAAGTAATTATTCAAATCAATTAGCAGAGTTATTACATATCAATACAATGACTGCCTGTAGTGTTCTAGTGTTTGAATAACCAAAATGTGTCAAAGTAAGTAGCACTGTGCTTTATCTGCACGTGGATAAATAAATGTCTAAGGTAAGGTAAATGGCACACTGCCAGCTGCAGAATGTATAACAGTTGTGGAAGTTACATGCGGGTTGAATGTAACAAGATGCAGTCAGATGGCAGACTTTGCCCCGGTGCCGCCACCCGGCGAAGTAGACGAAACATACACGTCAACTTTGATCTGGTCCAGGTATACTTCCATTGTATGAAAACATGACGTCATCCACAAAACTGGAAGTACATAACATATTGCATTTCCATCACAGGACAGAGTCATGGCCACGAGTAACCTGCAGAGAAAATTTGATGAAATTTGCACGTGTTTTTTTGAGATATGCCAGCAGACAGACAAGCAGGCAAACTGATCACAATACTTCGCACCCCAACCGGTGTGAAGTAACAAATTCAGTAAGAATTACTAAGACAAATTCGAATTATCACCGACTTGAAATCTTTAAGGTAATGTTTTGTCCAGACGATATCCGCCTCATCAACATCGGACACAAGTTCAAAACGAGGGTCAGTGAGATGCCGTGTCACTTGCTCAACATCGGAGTAAACTCGGATGCTGCGGTCACGTGGAAGGCCAGGAAACTCTATGTCAACGTTTGGTAAGCTTTCATGCACCAAGAATTTCTGCAGCAGATAATACGCCACAACAGCTAGACCATATTGTACAGTGTAATAAAGACAGCAATCACCACTAAATGTTACCAGAAACGGATTAATATAACTTTTAAAAGCAGCAACAGATAGGCAATCAGTGTTATCACTGGAGTACAGTACTTATCAACGTTAAATCAGTTGAGAGTTGACAAACAGGCGCAGGCAATAGCCTCTATGCTCATATCTCAATAACTGTTATTATATAAGACTTATAATTGATTGCATACACGTTGCATTAGCATAACTGCATTCATCAGCGACAACGAAGATGGACCATCAGGGAAGTCACTTTTGATATCTAGCATTGTTTTTATGCTACAATTTTAATAAACTTACTTACAGTTGGGGGAAAGGGTAGGAACATGAACATAAAGCATCGCATCGCCAAGACATGTATTCACAACATACGTCCAAATATCTCTGAGACCAGATCTCTGATCTAACCCTCTCTAACGAGTGATATGACCCATCGGTGATGAAACAGTATGCACTGCTGACAATCATTTTGTTCCTTTACGGTGATCAGGTAATTCCGATGACCACGGAACATGATAGGCAGTCTAACTTGCCTAAGACTTCCTATTAATGTGTAGTAGTAACCAAGGTTTTTATCTTGCTTGATTTTCGCCTAAAGGACTTTTGGCCCGATATGACGGCAATACAGCCATGCGACTGGTAGGTTCGGTTTTTTTCTATTAATGCTGTGTGGTAACCATAGCTCTAAATGCACCATTTCTGAGCTATGATCATAGGTCGGACATACAGAGACATGGACTGAAAGCAGCTTTGCTTAAAGCCGCCTACTTGGATGGTAGGGGCATAACGAGGTGGTAAAAGGAAGAAGGAGGTTGGAGAAGTGAGAAAGTCTAGGGGTGGGTGGGGAAAAATGTTAAATGGTGAAGGCATGGAAGTGAAGAAAAAGGGTGGGGACTAGGAAAGTTGGGGAGAGAAAAGTACAAGTTGCCACCAATCCTGCCTGCGGCAGCATGGCTAGTGCAATGCCGGGTACATACTGATGTGAATAACGCATCATCTTCGTGCTGCTCGTAGCTCAGATGAGTCATGTCATCAGGTTGCCATGGCAGCAGCATCAGCCGCCGTTGCAGCAGATCGTTACTTCTGCCATTTAGATAGTCACGTGTCAGTTCACCTGTAATTACACCATTCAACAACCAGCCTTCTTATCTGCAACAGCTGAATTTGTTGAATATAATTACACATGCTAACATTCAGTGAATAATTTTGCCTCATGTTTTTCGGTTTCATCACTGGCATTGCATAGATGGGAAATGGACAGTCCCCCCGGACAATTCCCCCTCGGATATTTTCCACCTATCCTGCTCGGTTAGAACTAGAGTTAGGAGTGGGGTTAATAGGAATAGGGTAGGGTCAGTAGGGTTAGGATTAGTATTAGGGTTAGAGTTAGGGTTAGATTCGGGTTAGTGGAGGGAAAGTCCGGAGGGAATGTCCACATAAATGTGGTCTATTGCGACTGGTTTCACATGCAGCATGGTCTATCTGTCTGTGTGTTTGCCTGTCTGTCTGTCTGTTGGTCATACGGGTGAGCCCAGCAAAAATGGCTGAACCAACTGAAAAGCAGTTTGAGGGCTGACTCACATGGGGCCAAGGAGTCATGTATTAGATGGGGTCAAGATCCCATCATGGGCAGGGACAATTTTTTGGGGAGTCAGCTGCAGTATACGCAGCAAAAGAAATAATCGTCAATAATGGCAAGCAGTGAAATAGATTGTTCAATCCTGAGTAATAGTACAACACGCAATGTGGCCTTTCATCAAAATCCTTCAGTCACATGTTTAGTGCTATCATCAGCCACTGCTAAACATCTTCAATTCTTCATCATACGAATAAGAATAACAATGAGGCAATATTATCATAGGTACTGCATTATTATCACCTGAATAACGGCTTACAATATGAAAGGTTGAGATATGACTCAATACGAGTGGAATATATTCTGAATTAACATTGCAATTTTTGTACAAACAAAAAAGCAACACCAACAACCTTGGCTGTTGTACATGCAGTCTATTTCTCCATGGTTACTACCCTCCATACGAACTTCAGGACTGATGCATCCTGATTCATTTGTTGATTCTGGCGCTATATAAATTGTTTGTTTGCTTACTTAACTGCCTTACTTACTTACTTCTTTACTTATTTACTTCCTTACTTATCTACTTCTTTAAGAACACGCACAATGGCACATTCCATTTCCAGGCCGTTAGTCGTAAGAAGTGAACAAACCTGGCTTTAGTTTTTTGGTATGTTTATTTTGTGTTGCTGTACGTTTTGTTACGGACGCAAGTTTGCTTCAGCCGTGTTTGATTTAGTTTTTCAGTACTTAGTCAAGAGACTGGCAAGGAAGAATATCTCCAAAATGACCTAAACTACAGCCAGGGTTGGTCGCCTCTTATGACCTCTGGCCTGGTATAGAACTAGCCTATTCTTTTAAAAGTAAGTAAGTAAGAAAACGATTTACAGAGCACTGAAAATATCGGTCCAGAATCAGCATACGCAGTGACCTTCCTTAGACATTTACAGATAGTCCTAAATTGTTCACAAACCTCCCTCGTCGATATCCGTCAGTGGCCACATGACGGTGAATGCCGTCTGGGTTGGTACATAACAGAACGGAACAAGACAGACGTTCGGAGCATCGGAATGTTGAATGCGGCTTCCAAACTCGTCCATGATGTACCACAGTGGCTGTGCTGCGTCACTGCCCTAGCACGTATCATCCAAGACTGTACCAACGTCATCCTACTGAAGTATTTTTATCACGCAGAGTACAGTACGACTGCATAACTGCTAGTTTAGCCCATCAGGCAGGCTAGCTATAAGATGTACTAATGTTTCTTCCTGTCTTTAACGGCCCCCTTGGAGACCAATTATCTCAGAATGTACTGGACCACCTTCACCATATTTTCAGGACAGATAAATATATGGGTGGCCATAAACTATCCGAGTTCGACCTTCCTTTTGCGACTGCTCAAGGGCCGTTGCTATGGTAACGAATTTGGGTGCCAATCAGCAAAAATTGGCACACCCCGCCTTCATTCTGTGTGCTGGCACTCCACAAAGGACAAGAGGATCGCAACAAGGATGCACGCGTTAACACCGCAGATGACTCCTCTACGTCTGACAAAAATCTGGTGAACTTTGGCCCAGTAACCGTCGAGTTTTGCAGGCACGTTTACACCGGGCGGGCTACATGCTGGGCTTTGCCGTGCATTTCTAGTTTTTAACATAACAACATTTATACAGCACTTATGCAGGCTATTCTGTCACAGCCGGCACCAACAGTTAAGAACTGGAATATTTTATCGGAGCAGTTTTACTGACCACATTCCGTTGCCGACGGCAACCAGTGTGATTAAAGTTAACGATATCGGAAACGGATTCCCTCCATTAATGGTAATAATTTAATTCAGTTATCAATTACGGAAAAATCGGAATAAACAAGAATGAAATGGAAACGGAAAAATTAACAAATGAAACTAAATAAAAATTATTTCGAGTTTTGTTGTACCACCATCGCATACGTCATGTACCTGACGTTTGCCTATTTATATACTTCAACTGAGTTTGAAGGAAGCATGCAAGAGTCTCACGGAAGACTGATCCTCGAACATCATATTTACTGAATTACTGAAGAAGGCTACCACTACTGAAACTGCAACTGAAACCAAAAAAATAGAGAAAGGAAACTGAAATACAAACTGGAAAATTTTTAAAAACTGAAAAGAAACTAAAACTGGAAAATGTATACTGATAACTTAACTGAAACTAAAACTGAAAAAAATAGCCACAACTTAAATCACACTGATGGCAACTATCGCATTCGGACTAGGGATAAGATGGTAGAGTTCTCCTTAACTGTCTACACCCTTTCCGTGCTGTAACAAAAAATACGGAAGCTATCAAGGACATGAGAAGTTCTCTGAGCAGTCCTGGGGCAACAACGGCATAAACACAAATAATTGCATGCTTACCGGTTCAGCAGAACCGATGGTGTAAGTCTGGTTATATCTGCAACGAACAGCCATTTAAGAGCAGAAGTACAAGCAACAATTGTTTTAACAGTATGAATAAAATAACGTAGCCTGAATAACAGCAGTAACGACTTCTCTTTCTTTCTTTTATCTCGGGCAGAAATCCAGCCTACTTCTGGACCTCAGCGCTGAGACCATGTAACATTCCAGTATGCTAGCGTAGGGAGAGGAGTAGAATTGGTAGGTGTGTGCGGATGTGTGTGTGAGTGCGGGGAAAACGGGGTAGTAGGAATTGAACAGCTTGTCAGGTATTTCTAGCGCGCCGCCTCTAAACTTGGCCCACTGCGTGGCTTAGCCTTGACTGGCACTGTGTGTTGCGCCAGCCAGTGGCCAGCGGCCAGCCAACTATTTGCTTCGGATCATGCAGTGCGGCTAACAACCTCGACGCTGCTAATCAATGTGTCAGCAACGGTCACAATTTATAGAGTACACCGTCAAACCCTCTTTCTCCTGCCCGGGATTATCTCCCTGTTCATCAAATGCATAGGAATTATTTCAATTCTTTGGTAAGCGGACGCGCCCAGGCTGAGGTTTGAACCCCAAGCTCCTGAGCACGTCACACTCTACTGCAATTGGCGCCCGAGTGCTTTGACCACTAGGATACATGGGCAGGTACAGGTGACACACACTTGCTATATTTTTCTAAGTCCAGAGTATGTAAAAGTTCCAGAGGGAAGTACCCTTATTTTTAAAGATACCCTAATTCCCGTAGAACACAGTGTAGGATAAGTGGAGGGTAGCCTCTATGCCAAAATCCAGACCAATCTGTCCAGCTGTTTCTATAGAACACTGGTTTCTCGCGGAAGACAGACAGACAGACAGCTTTGTCCTCGGCGGAGAAATCCGTAAATGTGCAAACACACACACACAAAAACAGAAACCAAATATCCACACTTTGCCTATCAGCATGTGTGGATAATAAATGATGCACAAAAAAGCACTTTTACCTACAGCATCGGACATACATACATGCATCACGCACAATGTCACTACTCACCTCCACATCAATGTTAGAACGTCCTCGATCACATCATCCTGTGGTCTATCATCAGCATCGACGTTCATTAACACTGCCATGCGAGAAAGAAGAGACGGCATCGACGTTAAATGACTACGTGCCTGATCGGGCCGGTACGTCCATGCATGGTCAATTAAAAAAATTCTGTACAATAACATGCACGTCACTTCGTGAGCAAGTTGCTGCAAAAAAACTGCCAGAATCATTATAAACTGAGCATAACAATCAGATGATGTTACAGCCATCATTCCAGGGAAACCAAAGTCAGCCAGTATCACACGTGTGGAGGAAATCAGTCAGTATCACCACAAGTGGTGTGTGGATACCTGTCAATCTTCTCTAGTAACCATGAGCCAAAACGTTTTCCTTAACTAAATGCCAACTTCTGACATACATCAAGTGTTTCCTTGTAGGTTATAACATTAGTATGTCGGTCGTCCTTACTGTTGGGCCAAAATGTATGCTGGCTGCATCGCATGCTGCCCCATGGTAAGTCACAGTGAGTATGCTGATGGGACAGACAGATAGACTTACAAACATATAGACAGACAGACGCCAGACCATTACATAACGCTTTCCGCTAGACGCGGCCAGCATAATAATACATTAAAGCATGGCACGGGCTGTATATCGGAGAGGCTGCTGTAAAAAACACAACCACTCTCCGTCAGATTCGATTCTGGGATCTCATTAAGCCACTGCGACTTATTGTTTATTCAACTATAAATAATACTCAATTGATACCTTTACAACAACAACCATTTTAGAGCCAGTACACAGGCCAACCTATGTTACTATGTTAGCCGTCACTCCCAGCTGAAAACTGCAAGATTTAGATGGAGCAAGGTCTTACTGCCTCCATGCCCTGCTGACAGCAACTAACACACTCGGATTGGGAAGAACAAGCTAGAATTCTCCTCCACAGTGTTTCTCACATCATCTCCGTATCATATCAAATGATATCTGCATTTTGTATATAAGAAGTGACCAATGAAACATGTCATGCAGTGTGCAACAAAACTATTTATCACTGTTTTTTTCATACAAGTGATATTAGAAGATGAACTTCGACACGCCAGAGTGAGAGTCAATGTGGATGCCTTTGCCACCACATATTTAGTGCTGTGACCTTGATCTTGGACCTCTAACTTCCAAAATCTAACCAGGTCATCAGTAGGGGCTAGTGGTTATTACATAAGTTTCATCAAGATTGCTCAAGTAGTTCACGAGATATGGTGTTCACAAGATTTGACCTCGACAGCCTGATGTGACCTTAACATTTGACCTCCAGAATCTAATTAGGTCATCAGTAGGGGCTAGTCAATATTCCGTGCCAGTTTTATCGAAACTGTTGAAGCCGTTTGTGAGATATCATGGTAACAATATCTGACCGGACGAATGGACCAACAAACACAGATGTATGGAACATTGGGAGAGCCTAAAAACACGACGCCTTCGCCGACACTGTCAGATAACAAAACCATTAAAAATACACAGAAACTATAAACGTGAGCATATCAGTCCACATACTGGCTGTGGTCTGCCACCTTTACACCACCAGGTTTGACTGACACAACTCTCCACTCCACTGCAGACCCAAGTACATCTCTTGGCTGATCCAATGATGACTGATCTTCTGAATTATTGGTACCAACATTAATATCAGAACCATTTTCGTCAACAGTGTCATTGTCACTAACATCATCGTCTTCTTCTTCATTCTGAATCTGCTGGATCATGAAGTGATCTCCAGCATCGAAAGTCTATGACAAATGCAGCTAAATTTCTGTTAACTGCTTGTAACAAGTGATTAGAACTCAACGTTATAAAAGCTAACTGTTAGAATATTTGTTTTAACATTATATTACAAACAGTTAATTACAAACAGTTAACCTAAAAGTAAACAGAAAGTAAAGTAAAGTCTGTATATTTGTATGGTGTTTTATTTATGACAATCATCTCTAACGTACTCGGGTATGTCACATGCTAATAAGGATCAAGCTATAGAATTTTGCGAACTAGCCGGCTCTATGCTGAGTTCTGCAGCTAAGCAAACGAGATCAGTACTAAGCTAATAACTATCACACAGTTATTGTGTGCAACTTCTGATGAATGTGGCTTCCCACCCGCCACTTTGAATTTGCGTGCTGCGACCGTAGTATTCCTATCATACAACACAGTGTGTTTAGCCAGGCCGGACATTATGCTTTGCAGGGCCGTAGTATTTAGGCTGGTAAGCCTGGCCCGTCGAAGCTGGCTTTACGCCACACGAAGCCGGTTACTGGTCAAACTGGCCCCCTGCCAAAACAGCCTCGGGACAAACCGGCCCCAGAAAAGTTAAAACGGCCCCCAGTGTGATTAGCAATGACACTCCCTCACTCCTTTAATGTATATGGTACGCATATAGTATACGTTATGCATATATTCATTTTTAATATACTGTGCAGTATGTGATGTCCAAAAATACAATTAAAACTAGGGTATTACGGGAGGGCCGTGACTTGCGACAGTGGGGCCGTTTGGCAAGGGGCCGATTGACTCTACACCCAACAAGATGCTGGTCGTTAAACTCATTACCTCAAGTTTTAGTTTTAAATAAAGTGATTCCCAGAGATGTTCCGGAATACTGGACGACAAAAGCTGAACTCTGTGAACTGCTACGAACTCATCCATGCTTTACACCGAGTTAACTGTGACACTTTTGCACCAACATTACACTGAAACACTATCGAAAATGAATCCATAACAAGAAACTTAAATATACATACATAACAAGTAAGTAAAGTCGCACCGAGATGTAGCCGTCACGTAAGTTGTGAAGTGTCACAACTGTCATTCACAATTCATCATAACACTATTTGCGCGAAATCAGATGCCGTTTTTCTTTCTCGCTTTTTCTCTGTGTATAATATATCCATGATTACTTATTGTTGTTGATTACTTAGAAAGTTGTGAATGGATGTTACGTTCTTTGAGGAAAGGAACCACTTTGATTCGGAAAACATTTGGCAACATCGATTATATTTTGGGGTTGCCCCTATAGCGCAGGTTCAGCACTTTTTGTGATATCTGCTTTGACGAGCATAGCTGAAATATTACTTAGAGATTAAACAATCAAAAATGGTCGATTTTCTCACCTGAAACCATTCTTTCTGCACTGCCTTGCGAAACAGACAAACACAAAAATTGCATCTTTTTACTCAATGCCATATGATTATTTTATTTAAAAACTTCAAAAAACACATTGTGCATAGACTGTCTATCGATAGTCTTATTCCTTTATCGAAACAGCTTGCAGCAGATGTTCGAAGTGTCCTCCTACCCTTTCACTCAGCTCAGCGTCGACAACACTGACGATACGATACGACACGATACGGTAGATTAACGTGCGCTCAAAAGCTGACGAGATGGCCAGCTTAATCTACCGCACGGCCCAAAAACGAAAAAAAATTAAAAAAAAATAAAAACAAAAACCGAGGAGTAGGCCTACCTCAGAAGAAACGGTCCAGACAATAGTTCGTGGACAGGAGGCAGTCCCGGTCAGGGAGGAAGAAGTACTACGGTTCCAAATGTCGACAAGTCGCTGCTTGAGTCGACATTGTGGATTTGCATATCGTACACACGCTGCTGCATAACTTCTCAAATCTTAATTGTAATCAACGGAGTTCAGGTCAAGGCTGTTATAGAGGCCATAGCTCTTGAGAAATGAAATCAGGTGTTTCGTGCTACACGATTATGCCGTTTAATAATGCGAAATTGAATTATGCCCGACTTTACGGCAAAAATTAATATTAAGCGAAATCGGTGCCCCGTAGCGAAATTGATATCGCAATGCCTGCATTGCATTGCATTGCTATATGATTTCGTAAATAAGCTGTTTTACTTACTACATTGCTAAAGACATGGTGTCACGTGACTCAATGATGCTGGCCCGCCTACATCGATACCATAAGTATGTAATCGAAATCGCGAAACGTTTGGTGTATGTGTTTCTGTTGCGCAGCTACAGCCCAGGGGAAAAATGGAAACTAGACATCCCGTCTAAGACGGTAGGGGGTCATTTAGCCGTGAGTCTTCGGATTTTGTAATCATTGCAAAGCAATGACGGCTTGAAGTCGCAAGACCTGGAATATTTTTAGCAATTTTTGCGTTTGTGGAAATAACGACCTCTTATAGTAAAATTTTCAAAATTCTGTTCCGAAAGTTTACACGGTGCCACCGATCGACGTTGTTGTGTTGAAATGCCGTAAAATTTGGCCGACGGTAAATCGGCGAAACAAAAAACAACAACAAAATTTCGGGTCTTTCTCAAATCTCAAACTGTCGCTACTGCGCGGATCGCGCCCAAAGTCTGCCAGGGCCAGCCCCCACATGTGGCTCATAAATAGTCATAATGTTCCAAATTTCATCCCAATCGGTTCACTTTCGGCGGAGTTATAGCCGAACGCGTGAAGGCCGTACTTTTGGCCCAGTAAATTCACTATTTGTCTGTGTTATAGATTATGAACCGAACTGTACAATAACAGTGCTGCATCTAACGAATAATGTTACAGACAGAAGTTGACGCCTTTTCTCTTGGACAGCTAAGCTCATATTTGAGATGTCGTGCGGATAAACAGACAAACCAAACAACGGTATAGCCTAACTCCGTTGGTAAATATCTTGGTAGTATCGATCGACGTATGATTCTCGCGGGTTTAGGACATAGCACTACAGTTGTCGCTCCGCTAAAAAGGACAGTTCGCTGAACCTTAGATCACGTAGCATTAGCTGTAGAGTTAAGCTAACTTCTAAGTTAAAATGAAACAAAATTCCTGAAACAAAAAGACTGCGAGATCGACAGTGTACAGCGTCTCTAAATCAACCGCCGCATCGTAGTCTCGTAGCCTACAGTTCATTCTACTGACAGCGCACCTATTCTTCAGTAAGTAACTGAATAACGTAACGTAGTTTTATTATTAGGCCGCATTGCCTGCACGCAGTGTAAAGATGCGGCTTATTGTTACAGACGTCGCATGTAGCGTGGTCTGTCTGTGTGTGTGTGTCTGTGTGTCGGGCACACAGGTGAGCTGTGCAAAAACGACTTACATATCGAGATGCCGTTTTGGGGGCTGACTCACATGGGTCCAATAAACCATGCATAGATGAAACGCAGATCCCCAACAGGAAGAGACAATTTTGAGGGGACATGTGCCAACCAATTGTAACGTAACTATACGCATGAGAGCATTAAGCATTGTTCCCCAACAAGAACAACGATGCGGCCTTTTACCAATTATTACTTTGGACGCTTTTCTGTATTGTCGTCGTTTACTCCGCTCGCTATGCTAGGGTTACGCCAACAACGCGCGTTACTAATGCGCAATAGATTAATAGCCCCCCTATTTTGGAACCCAGCTGGGATTGATCGAGTTCAGGTTTTACGTCCCACCCGTCGCCTGACACAAAATAGGTCTTTCAGAGACGGGAAGCCAGCTGCGAAAACGTGGAAGCAGTATAGCCGAGGACAGGAGCGATAGCGTCATGTGCATGACCTCATTCGTCATTGACGCAGGATGAATCAAGGTCAAGGTCACGGTCAACCGTAACAAACTGGGTACCGGTACTGGCATTGGAGAGCCGACGTAAATGGAGCACATCCTTCTTTCGGCAGTCATAACTTACTGGATGAAGAGAAAACGAAGTCCAGTAAATTGGCGTCAGAAAAAAATAGAAAGTGCATTCGGCCAAACAAAATTCTGCACACTTCACCGCTCAATGTTCAATGGCGAGTCATTAAACCAATATGTGTGTGTTTAATTAATAAATTAATACCTCGTGTCATCAAAAATTCATCAAACAGTCCTTGCGTTGGTTTGCTCTCATGCCGTTAAACATACCACCTCTGCTGTAACCGTCACAGAAACTAGCGAGATAAATAACAGCCATTTTAAAAGTGCACATTTGTATTTTATATTTTATTCTCAGTCGAAAATAACTCTCAGTCGCGATAAACAATGCATCCGACAGCACACAGCCTGAATAAAACTAGTGTTCGGATTCGGATGGCAGAATAAACTTACACGTATAACAAATTTTGCGGTAATATACATGTATCCGAGATTATACTTAAACAAATTACCGGTACATATGTTAAATGACACGGCATTGCGGATTAACAAATATCTGAATTACATGTCTAAATACGCAGAGAAAAAAACATTTGCACGAAAATGGCAGAATTATGCAAACTCTCTACGTGTTTAAACCTCACGCGACGTTACACAATATATTAAACTATCGATCAACGGCGTATGCTATAAGTATATACCCTAGATGTTCGACGCAAGGCAATAATCTGCTGAATACATTGTAAATTACACAACATAACTTTACCCTTTCACGAGCGTAATATCTCTAGGCTATACGTAACAGATTAAAATTAAAATTAAAATACAAAACAAGTAGCGCAGTAAATAGAAATAGGCTAAATTTCATGAAATTCCACACATACACACACACAAAAACAACAAATAAAAACAACATCGTTACCCTTTAATCCAGCAAAATATATGAATAACAAGCTTTAAGCTCTTATATTTTTCTACAGAAACTACAGATCTAGGCGCAACGTGCGGCTACGTCGGCGGAATGCATGCTGAATTTATCTGGGCCTTTATCAAACATAGCTACAGTGTTAAGTTCATGCAGGCCATGTAAAATAGGTCACAGAGAGCCAGATGTTGTTATAGAAGTAAAACATGGGTTTTAAAAACAATAATCTGTAAATAAACTGCGCCGCGCAAATAAATACGAACTATTCTTAGCTAAAACTGGACGGTTTTGTAATTCTTGTATTCCGTATTGTGTATCAAAAATCCGATAGCACTGACTATGACGTAGATTTGGGTGTCTTAAAGGCTTTTAACCGCATTTGCACTGTATTTTTGTTTTAATCCAGCATTTCATGATACTATACGGTGGTGGCGTGGCGTAGTGGTAGCGTCGTTGGTCTAGATCAACGAAGTTAACCTACGCTGAGCCCGGTTAGTACTTGGATGGGTGACCCTCCGGGTTCG
>Ga0209780_1000901_pt1 | contig 17997 bp, 13 predicted proteins | sample WorMetexBAHAMAS2_FD_187384 | JGI IMG/M metagenome (GOLD analysis project Ga0209780, IMG submission 187384) | Marine gutless worms symbiont microbial communities from Max Planck institute for Marine Microbiology, Germany - Inanidrilus exumae... | ecosystem: Host-associated > Annelida > Digestive...
ATTTGATGAATATGGGATCAACAGATATGGTGCATTGACGTAATGACGTCACTGACGTCATAGTAACCTATGGTCGCGATACGCAGAAGATGCGAGCCTTCAAACGTAATGGCCTCACTTTTTGGACCACCATGTAGACGGGCCAAACTGCGCATCCGGCCTCACTTTCACCTGAAAAAAGCAACATAAATAGCCAACTGTGTCTAAAGCTTGATTCACACCAGTCTCACCAGATGTTTCGTTGTGTTGTGTTGTGCGCAACGCATTCGATGTCAAAGATCCTACTCAAGGCAAAGACTCGAGGTCCATAGAGTAGTAGACCTTGGTTTAACTGAAACTCCCACCCTCCCCTTCCCCTTTGGTGGAAGGGACGGAAATAGATTAGTCGTGTATGGGTTATGTGATAGGTTGTTGTTGCTGGGATTAAAAGTGATTATTTATGATGTTTAACTGCGATTTACCGTCGTAAGTTATTTTCTTTCCGTTTGTGTTTTTTAGTCGACTGCGTTTTTCGTCTCGAGAGACCGGCGTACGCCCGAAGATTCGCCTGTCAATGGTTCTGCCCCATCGGCTGTGAAATTTCGGGTGTACTCCTGCGGGCGGTTGCGTTCCGCGAACAAACTGCAAGAAAGACGTGCATTTCTATAGATGATGGGCTGTTTAAACGGAAAATTGGACAAGGAGAACGAAGATGAGAAGAGTCGAAGGGAGGCAAACAAGAAAATCGAGAAGCAGTTGCAGAAGGACAAGCAGATGTACAGAGCTACTCATCGTCTCCTGTTATTAGGTAATTTTCACCTACTGCGATTTATAACGTACAAGCTGTCTTTGTTAAGGCTTGAGCCACAAAATTTAAACGTAGCTATTTAAGCTATTTAAAAGGCATTCAGTTTTATCACGTAGATGTATTGGGAATGGCCCGGAGTGCCAAATGCCGGAATGCGAAATGTGGCGAACGCCCAGAATGCAGTGTCTTTAAATACTACATCGGCCCTTTCGGCCCACTGATGGTGTGAATAGTATCCAGTCCACTGCCTCGTTGCACACTGCATAGGGATATGATACCTGATGACGACGAACATGCAGCATGTAGGCATGTGTGTGATGGTCTGCTAGCAGTGTGTGCTTGTGGTCTTTTTGTTCGTCGCATTAAGACAACACGACTTTCGAGCATGTTGTTGTTGACGTGGGTGCAGGGGTCCGGTCTGGTACTGTGGGTGGGAGTTCCCAGATGCTTTTGGTTTTCACCGAAGAAGAGAAACATTTCAAAGCCAGACCCACACAGAAAAGATATTATACAAAATTTTACACAAAAGAATGCATTGAACTGATAAATGGTTCTTATGGTGGTCAGTTAGTTTCGACCCTGTTGTAAGCATTAGCATAATAACTTATGAGCCTCCCCTATCCTTTCCCATTTTGGGTCATTGCTGAAAAAAGTTAACGAGGTCGGGAGGTTACTGTTTTGTTGGCATTTGACGAGCACATGCAGGATCAATACTTCTGTGCCGATAGGCCCAATGTAGTCTTTAAAGTAAAAGGTAAAAGCTTCCCATACTTGTTACCGAGCATTGGGCCTGGAGCTGATCCCGGTGTACAAGCAGTCAGCGTGCAGGTGACTATAAGTCATCCACCCCGTGGTAGGCTGCCATTACTTTCAGCCAGGCCTGCAGTTACCTTCCCAGCCGCAGAGCATACCGCTTCTTGGCTGGTACCAAGTTATATTGCTTGGTGACAGAGGCACATAGGTGTGAACAACTTGCCCAAGGTTGTTACGCTGCTTATTCCATGAGTAGGATTTGAATCCACAACCTATTCATCGCCAGTCCAACATTCCACCCATTGCTCCATCGAGCCACCTAGTTTTTAAAGACACCCCCGTAAATGGCGAACAGGGTTAGAGTTAGGGTTCGTTCTTGGCATTTGCCACGTTTGGCATGCTGGCATTCAGCACGTCGGCTGCTACCTGATGTATCAGGTTGGTACAGAATGTGGGACAGGGTAGAACTGTGGGACTTAGCAATAACCTTAATGCTAATCACAATGATAACCCCATTACATTACAGATCCTACCCCACAAATACGGTTCTTTTGAACCAACCTGATTTTACACTTTCCGTTGTGCATAAAATGTGCAAAGGTTCAATCCAGGTTGGTTGGTTCTGTTGTGCATCAATTGTGTGTGTGTGTGTGTGTGTGTGTTGTGAGTTGAATATGTTGTTGAAATGTAGTCTAACAAATGTAGGTGCCGGAGAGTCAGGGAAGTCCACAATTGTCAAGCAGATGCGAATTCTACATGTACATGGATTTTCGCCAGAGTAAGTTTGTTTCTACCATTCTACTGATTGTGGGCATTGTCACAGTAGTATCATGTCTGGACCCCAACAGATTGCTCTAATTCACTGGTGACTCTCCTGATAATGACCAAGTCAGTCAACTTGCACGTGGCAGTCTCATCAGTGTTCATAGGAATGACTTTTGTGTAGTTAAGTTATTCAGTAATGGGAAGTCTTGAGACCGTCTTGTCTCGAGACAGCATTTTCACTGTCTTGGTCTTGAAGGTTAGTGTCTTGGTCTTGGTCTTGGTCTCGATCTTGATGGCCACTGTCTCGGTTTTGGTCTTGGCCTTAATGTGACAATGTCTTGGTCTTGTTATCTCGATACCAAGACAGATCAAGAAACCTGAAAAATGAGGAGGCACATTATGTAATTGACCAATTGGTTGACATATGGCAATTTTGTCACTCTCCTGTATTTATTTTGGTAATAGCCGTTTTTGCCATTAACAGTTCCACGATCTGCGGCATCTTTTTTGAGGGTATGGTTTGTACCTGTGACCTCTGCACCGGTAGAACACATATTCTCACAAAGCGGTATTATTGTACGGCCGCACCAGGCCAGAATATCACTTTTCTTCTTTGTGATGCTGATGTTTCTTAAGTGTTGTACTGCTTCACAATATAATCGACACTTTGCGCACGGTGATGATTAGTGTGCTTAGACAATGATAAACAGCAGCTGTCATTTTGTTAATGAGTTTTTTGTTTTTTAATATTGGCCAGCCATTTGAAATTCACACCAATAATGCCAATTTATGAGAATATGCGTTTTGCTAGTGCACAGCGGTTGCAGGTACACCATATCCTCGAAAAGACAGGCCAAACACCGTGGAATTGCGGAAGCCTGTTCACCACACGTCACAATGAAGATGTGAATTCCATGTTTTGACTGTAATATTTTGACATCATGATAAAAGAAAAATAACTGATTACTTTTTAATGTGAAATATGCGGAAATGTTTTATTTTTCAGCAAACTGTCAAAATTTGTGGCGAATTTGTTTCATTTTATAAATGTTTTGTTTATGTGAGTGGCATTTATTTGCAGAGAAAGGAAACAGAAAATAGAAGACATCAAGAGAAACGTCAGAGATGCAATTTTGGTCAGTTGTTTTTTATTTGAAATCTTTTTAGGTCGTCTCTTTGACAGAGGCGACCGAATAAAGCCGGTCTCTAATGTCCGTCCGTGCGTACGTATGTCCATCTGTTCGTCCACAAAAAGTTCCTTCGATTTCAATGAAATTTGGCTTCTGGGTAGAGGTCGATGAGTGATGCACGATGGTATGCCATATGACCCGATCCAAGGTCAGGGTCACAATCCCTTCAGAGTTGGAAATCCGGCCATTTTTAAAAGGTATCTCCTCCGCCATTTACAATGGGAGCTGGCAACCGACCACGGATTCTTAGACTAGGGCACAATATCTCAATTTTATCCGGCCGGATTTTCGATATTTGTCCAAGTTTTTGTGTCACGTGACTTTGAACTTGGCAGAAACGTCAGTTGTGAAGAGTCGACCATCAGTCCCGTACGGGGCTAATTTATTTCTTTTTGTGCACTGGCATAATGTCAAGAGAGTTATTCAATAGATTAGCTGTGGGTGATAATAGCAATAACAATTCTGTTCACATCTTGTATACGTTCAGTTTTAGCAGCTTGTAAGGCCAGCCTAATTATTATATTGGCCGCGTCCATTGTGGAAAGCACAATGTAATGGTCTGGCGTCCATTGTCTGTCCGTCTGTCCTGTTGGCATACCCACTGAGACTCACCAGCATATGATGTGGCCAGTGTACATTTTAGACCGACAGTAAGGAGAACCGACATACTTGTGTTTTGAGTGAGTATATGTAGCAAGGTTTGCTGACTGATGTAACTGTTTCAGAGTCACTAGTGACTGACATTGCAGAGCTGTGTATCTGGTATGTTTCTGTGAAATTTTCAGTCGATCACTGGTGCAATGTCGACGTTGAACCCGCCAGTGGAACTGGAAGACGACAGCAAACAGTTCAGACTGGAATACATTCAGAACGTTGCTACTCAGGCTGACTTTGACTACCCACAGGTAACTTGGTTTACTTCAGTGGTAATTTATGCATCTAATATTTAGGGCTGTACCGAATATTCGATTCAAATTCGAACCGGACCGAATAGTGGGCTAAATGGACTATTCGTATTCGGCCGAATACTGCCACGATTTGGAATCCAAATGCGGATAGTTGATAACTGCGCACGCGGCCACGCCGAGCCGCTGGCGCGTGATGAAACACAGCAATTAATGTTGGCCAGCGCCATGAAGCCTCGTCTGAGCTCGTAAACGGTCGTAAATACTCCCTGGTGCAATAGATGCGGACCATAACCAGCGTGGAGTGCGTCAACAGTCAACCATGGACTCCTATATAGTATATAGGACTCCATGAGTCAACAGTCTTTGTTAGATGAAGCCGATTGCGGCGTGACGACACAGCTGCAGGGATCCGATGCAGATGGACTGATACGAATCAGTGCGGGTGATAATGGGCCCAGCGTCCAGTCCTGGCCCAGAAACCCGGTCAGTGTTGCAGTTGCTGTGGCAGGCGTCCTCCAGCCATTAAGTAATTTCAAATTTGCAACAGTCAACAGTTTTGTTTCTAAACTATTCGAACCGTATTCGGCCGAATACTGACGCTAGATATTCGGTATTCGGCCGAATAGTAAAATTACCGTATTCGGTGCAGCCCTACTAATATTAGAGATACAGCAGTGTGCACTAAGGTCCGTGATTTTCGGCCGACTAAAATGTCATTTCTGCAGCATGGGTTGATTCTTTGTCAGCATTTCATTTGGTTGTTGTCATATGTACTGTTGTTACGACCACCAAACTTTCATCGCCACCGCAGTTGTTGCCTAGCACCGAACCAACACCGCCATCGCAGTGTTTTACAGTGTTCTCTGTGGTCTTTCTGGGCACTGTTTCCTCACTTCCGCTGCTCAGAGAGGCGATAGTCATCTAAATGCCACGTCATTTGATTGCGTGAACGCACGGCGAGTCAGTCCAGTCAGCCACACAGCCCGCTGTCCCCTGCACGTCCGCTTGCCCACTCGCAAACGACAGCACTGCCGGGACAGTCTAGGTACTGTACTTAGTGAGACCGTCACGACAGTCTCACTTAGTGCACCCCTACCGCTGTGTGCGTGCGATGAACAATTAGCGCATTCCATGACAGCCGGAAAGATCTGATCTCGAAGCCGCGACATCCATCTGTTAACAACCCTAGCCTTGATACCGACCGATATTTGCCACTGGCACCACGGTGGCATGTCAAAAAAACACCGCCACCGACCGAGTTGCAAATTCCTGCCACCGTAACAACACTAGTCATATGCACTAAAATCAGTTATCTGATGGGCAACTGTTTTGTGGTATATCTTACTGGTATTTAAATCAACCATCCACTTTAATTCAGCCTGGCCATCCCTCTAGGCACTGTGAGTACTTTCCACTACATAAGAAATGGTAGGTTCTGAGTAGCGGCATGTCCTATTTCCAGGACTGCTGGTATACTGACCTAGTCGGTTAAAGGCGCTGGCTGTTAACTGAGCCAGTCGTTTGGCCGATGTCGGTCATATGTTGGCTTAATTGGATTTAACCCTTGCTGCCTCAAAGCACCACAAAAAGGATGAGCGTCCATGCAGTGGCCGTCATCGTCTTTGCAACGTCTTCTTTTTTACAAAACAAATTTGCTCAGTCTTTGGGGTATTAACGCTAACAGAGGTAACTTTGAAAATGGCCGTCAAGATGGTTGTGTACGTTGCAGGAGTTCTACGAACATACAGAGGAGCTGTGGAAAGACGCCGGTGTTCAGGCAGCGTTTGAAAGATCCAACGAGTTTCAGCTCATTGACTGTGCCAAATAGTAAGTAAATGGATGCCATTTTGCTATAGAGATATAGGCAGGGTGTGTATCTCCCTTCCTGATGTCATTGGGATGAGAGTTTCACCAAATGTTGTTGTCGGTTATCACGTAGAATTGGATTTAACTTGAGAGAGTTTTTAAGTGACAGTGTCATGTGGCTTCTCTGTAAAAGATGAGCTTCTTGTAATAAGTACGTGAACTGTTGAATTTACACTGGTATTAGTGTCTGAGAGCCAGCATAAAGGGAGCAACGTTTCTTACATAAGGTCTCTGGTGATGAATGAAAACAGGATGAAGCTAGGCCACCAATTTGGGTCAATGCTTTCTGTTTCCTTTAGTGCTTTTTACACTAGTTGATTTGATCAGGCCCGTGAAAAATAACAGGTGTCACTCGTCCCAATACGGGTGTTTTTCAAGCCGGCACTGACAATTCACCGGTGTATGATCGGCTGGGCACCGTTTTACCTGTCGGACTACTGTGATCCGGCCGCCGGTGTCGACACTTGGCGACACCTGCGTTCCACCAACTGTCAGCTGCTTGCAGTACCTTGTTACCAGCTCAACACTTACGGCCGTCGGGTCTTTTCAGTTGCCGGCCCCACAGTCTGGAACTCCTGACTATCAGTGCAGGCTGTTTCAGACATTTGCTTAAAATGTACCTGTTCGCACGATACTAGTGCATTCAGCTAGGGGTCATATCGATTACGTGATATTGATTGCAGATTCGTCGACCTTGCGATATCGTGGCGCCCAAGGATCCAACGATATCATGCATGCACGTTACACGCCGGCACAACGATAATTAACGCAGTGACAGTCATTTGATGCTGCCGCCACACTTGCCACCACACACACGTAACACGAGCTTCAATTCCGTGGCACAAGTCACAATGGCCGCACAAGATGCGGCCTTGTTTTATGTGTACTTTGCCCACTCTGCATACATCCCCATGATCATGCTGTAGCCATCCGCCACGGACGACCACCCACGCCAGACCGCCGTGGCAGTTTGCGACGTAGGTGGCATCAGGAACTTCAAAGGACACTGTGACTGCCAGGTGTCAGACACGGTCGTTGTGACACGGAATTGAAGCTGCTGCGGCCGTCTATTCGCGATATTTCATGCGGCAAATGACTGTCGTTGAGATAATTATTGCCGACCTGCATTGTTTGTCCATCGTCAGGACTTCACTTAATGAGTAAGTAAGTAAGTAAATATCGTACGATATCGCTATATAAAACGCCACAGTAGCCTATATTGATTAGCACGTTGGGCTACGATATGAACCCTACATTCAGTGCGTTAGAGTACCTTGACGATAACCATGCTCTATAAATTTACTTACTTACTTAATCATTCTATTCTGGAACAAGTGGACGATATAACTGATGAGAACTGGCTGATCCAGGTTTACCTGGAATACAGCCATCAAAACAAAGACATGTAATTCAAACCAGTCTGTGTGTCATGTGTCCAGTTTTCTGGATCGTGTAAATGTGGTGAAAACATCCGACTACATGCCAACCGAGCAGGTATCATTGCAGCTTCATCAGTCAATGATTAAATGGTGCTTTTGCATTGTCTGTCTAGAATAATGTGCTTAAAATGTGCTCAGTTTTACTTAACGTGTCTTGGCATTAATTTTTTCATCTGTTGAATAAATATTAGGATTTAATTGAAATTATGACTGGAGTCACCTATGTGTCAAAAAGAGCTCACTCAGGAGAGTCCTCAGAGAGTTCATACCTGCACAAAGCCTGAAAAAAATGCAGAATTGAGAAGAAATCGTGAATTTACTTGCTTATAATATATTACATATACTTCTGCCAGTTATGCTATACTGTTTGATGTTCAAAGTCTCAAGATTTGGATGAAGGGACAGCGAGATATCCTTATTTTGAGGGAGATTAGACTACTTTCTAATACAGCTTAGCAAAGCTCTGAGTAGTTTTCATTCCTGATCTGCTAAGCCATTTTGGCACAGTTAGTCTGAGTATCCCACAAAATTGAGAGTTTCTGATGTCTCTCCTCCTCTTAGGTTGTTTAGAGGACACAACGGTTTTCATAGTCTGATGCAACTCAGCAAGCTCACAAAAAATAGCGGTATTGCTCAGATATTAATAATAATAACCACGACGATTGTGCTCATCGTGGCAAAGCCATTGCAAGAGTTCACTTGGTTCATTTGATGAATGCAGACTAAGCTCCGAGGTGGCCGCCAACCCCAGACCAAGCCAACCAACTTTGACTGTGAGTCCGCCAGAAAGAAATGGCAGCTATTGTCCGCATCCACCATCGCCATTTATTATTACTGAGCCCGAGAGCTGCTACTCGTTTTATCATCCCACGGAGGGTGGAAGGCTGAGTTGACCTGGGCACTGCAGTAAGGGTGTGCAAACCAAGCCCAAGACTGTATATCGCAGTGGCTGTCATGATAAACACAACTGCCTATGGTGAGGTTTGAACCTGGGTCATCTCAAACCGCAGTCAGACATGCTAGGCCACTGTGACACTGCAGGCCACTGTGACACTTATTCTTATCAATTTAACTGTTCTGTTCATTAAAGTAACAGTCTTAAGAGGCTCACAACAGAAGGTTTTGAGGACGACTTTCAAATCAATCGATTGTTTCCTGTCTTAGATGACACCGGGAACCCATTTCCTACATTTTGTGGAAAGCTGTTGACAACTTTTTGAAAGCTGCTGCTGACATAGGAAGATCAGAATGACATATTTCAACGACGTCATCACTTTATGCTTCACAACACTAAAAACCGTCATGATTGAAGTGGTTGCCGATAGTAGCTTAGTTGATGTATGAGCAATGTGCTTTTTCTGTAGGACATACTACGTTGTCGAGTCCTTACTTCTGGAATTTTTGAGACTCGGTTTATGGTGGACAAAGTCAACTTTCAGTATGTTACCAAGTTTTTTTCTGACACACACATGCAGACAGACAGACACACACGCAGTGGTTTAATGAGTATTTTTTAGTCAACCTGGATCAGCCATTTTCTGTTATTTTTCTCCACTTTTTCATCCCTTTACTGGAAATTTTCAACAAGTTCTTTTATCATCTCATCCATTTTCCTGATATTATGCAAAAACGGCTGTCTGTTTCAGGAAATATTATTGTCAGTTAAACAGATGTTTATTAAGTAAACTATAAAATGATGTTATGATTTCAAATGCTGCAATAAAGATACTTTCTCTCTAATGACAACACCAGTTTTGTCACTCTAAGCATGCAGTGTTAAACCTACACATGTCATCTAAAATGATGTTTTAGTTCTCAAGACAACTGTTTGAATTGTGGACGTTTTTCATGCACCAAAATGGTATAAGGTCTGACTGGGTATCAGTGGTCAGTGATGGTCATTATAGGATGACGCAGTTGTCTCCACTGACTATGCGACGACGACACGTATGCTGACAATAATATTAACAATAAAAAGCATCTGTATGGTGGCATGAAATTTGTAGTTAGAGGCATTGGTGGCGTACAGATTGATTAGACAATACTGACAGCTCTCACCTCCTTCTGCTTTCAGTTTTTAGCCAACTATGGTAATGGTTCAGCTTGTCATATAGGTTGTTTGTGTGTCTGTCGGTCTGTGACACTTGTGACAATGCCGAACCTGCCTTTGTGGCCGAGTGGTTAACGCACTCGGCCGCCATGTGTAGTAGAGCATGGCACTCTTAGTGGCCGGGGTTCGACTCGGCCCGTCTGCCTACCAAAGAATTATTTCTAATAGTTCCTATGCACATGATGAACATGGAGTTAACCTGGGTTCGACGGTGTCCTCTATAAACTGTGACCGTTGCTGATGCCTTGATTAGCAGCGTCAAGGTATCAGCCGCGCTGACATGAGAGCCGAAGCAGATAGATGTGACTAAGTCAACGCCGAAACGAATAGAGTTGGTTTTGGTTGAGGGTTACCACAGAGAACAGCTACTTTGTGCAGATGGGGTCCAGATCTGCCCACTGGAAGGGGTAACCAGCTGGAGATGGGGTGTTAAACTTAAAAAATTTCTGAAATACCTATTTGCATACAGACCACTGTGATTTTAGTACTAAGCACATGGGCTGTCATTGTTATGAATAATGTTTGTCTTTAGGCCACCTCACATGCATTGCATAGATGTGGCTTATTGCTACAGATGTCACCCGTAGCATGGTCTGTGTGTCTGTCTGTGTTGGTCACACGCGTTGGCCTTGCAAAAACGGCTGAACCGATCAAGATGCCATTTGGGGGCTGACTCGCTCGGGCCCGAAGAACCTTGTATTAGATGGGGTTGAGATTTCCACAGGAAGGGGCAATTTGGGGTTTTTTGGCCCATTGAATACCACTGGGAGTCTGCTGTGTGTATGCAGCAAAAACGATCATTTGGTCATCAATAATGACATAACAGCCAACTGCATGGCTCCCGAGTGGTTAGTGTTATGTCCCCCATGAAAAATCTTCCCCTTGCCTCTGATGTGGCTTTTCGTCAAATATTTTTGACCAGTTGTTGTTTACACCATGGTCAGCCATCATAGCGGTTACTGAGCTCTTGTGCCCCGTGTGAATCTTGGGGCTGTAAGTAAGTGGGTAAGTGTCTAAGTTAGTAAGTAAGTGGCATATTTATGAAGCGCAGAAACACCGAATAGGCCCTTTCCATTTCCAGGCCAGATTTCGTAGGAGGCGACTAAACCTGGCTTTAGTTTTTTGGGTTAATTTAATGTTGTAGTATATTTTGTTACGGATGGATGTTTGTTTTTGTTCTGTTTGTTTCAGTTTTTTAGTACTACGCCAAGAGATTGGCTGGAAAGAACGTCTCCGAAATGACCTGTTTTGTGTCGACTGGGACGCAAAACCACAACTCAACTAGGTGGGCAAAAGATAAAGAAAGTTTGATAGAGAGACTGAGTTGTGATGTTGGTGTGAAATGACAGCATGTTTGACGTCGGAGGTCAGCGAGATGAACGTCGCAAGTGGATCCAGTGTTTCAACGACGTTACAGCAATCATATTTGTGACGGCGTGTAGCAGTTACAACCTTGTTCTACGTGAGGATGTCAGCCAGAACCGAATCCAAGAGTCGCTCGAGCTCTTTACCAGTATCTGGTCTAATCGGTAAGGTTATTTGGACTTTTTAACATCATTTTTGTCATAGATATATAGTTCCGGCTGACAGATGGGGTCCTCAGCAAGTCCTACGAATACTGGCAGTCCCAACAATGCCAATTCCTTGGCATTGTTGGGACTGTCATAATTTCTAGGACTTGCTGAGGACCTCATTTGTCAGCCGGCTTCACAGGCCTATGTCGAACAGATATTCTCAGTTTGGGTTGAGTTGTGGTTGACGCAGTTCAGTTGATGCAGATTGACGTTTAAATCTCTACAGATGGAACCTCCTTGAGAATTAATGCTTAAGTATGAGTGAAACTGTTTACGTATGAGACTTGTGATACACTTGACATGGAATTACCCATATCGATGATGAACTAATACTAAATGATGTATGAAATGATGTTGGACTATATAAATACTAAAACTAAAAAGGAATTTCTTGTAGTACTAGAATTGTCCAGAATATATGCTACTAAATAGCAAGCAAGAGGTAACCGAAAGATATTCTTTAATGTATAGATCAACACTCAGCACATAGCTAATAATGGAACAATGCAACCAACAACGTTCTACTCTAACAGACAGACAGCAACTGACTGACTGACTGACTGAGTGCTACTAACAACACTACATACAGCTACTAATGCAGCTGCAACACTGTAGCCAGCTGCAGCGTGGGGCGCATGCAGCTTGGACTGCATTCTGAACTAAAATAGGTATGCGTCCAGCATCTAATACTACTGCTGCAGCAGTGTGTATAGAGTTGGTGGAAACTGCTGCAAGACCAGACGTGGAAAATTGATGCTGAAGTGGTCATGTTTGCAGGTGGCTGCGCTCCATCTCAATCATTCTGTTTTTGAACAAGCAAGATCTGCTCGCCGAGAAGGTCAAAAGTGGCAAGTCAAAGATTGAGGACTATTTTCCGGCGTTTGCCATGTACACAACAGATCGTTAGTACACTCTCGTGAATTGTACAGTCTTACTTTCTCTGTACTGCAGTTGTTACAGCAATCTGTGTCATTTCATAAGTAAGACTTGACATGTGTATGACACTTCACTAAATTCAGTGTGGCATGGTGGAGTTACACACTCAACAGAGCCCTATAGTCTATTGTGAAATTCATTTGTAGCTATGTAGTTATTGGAACACGTGTTGTTTAGTGATGTTTTTTGTTTGTTTTGCACCATAATAATTTTTTTCTCAGATCTTGTTGTTACTAGTTTGCGAATTGTTGATGGAGGGTTTCTTGTATGTTTCAGTAATGTGAATTTGTTGAAAATGTTTTGTGCCTTTTAGAACAGCTAGAGACTGGCGAGGATCCAGAATTTGTGAGAGCAAAGTACTTTTTCCGGGATGAGTTCTTGGTAAAAGATTTATGGCTTATTTTAGAATAGCATTTTGTTGTAACCAATAATAGTGACAATAAAAGCATTGGGTAAACATATGCTAATTATCTGAAAGGTACTGTTTTTAGTATTATGTTTCTTTTCTAGTTTTGTGTCACCAGTTTTCTTGCTATCGGAGCTGAGAAATGTCTAAATTAGATTTGGGTTAAATTCATTACACTTCTATAAGACAGCTGACGCTGCGGCTATGGTGTGGGTGGCACCACTGAAGAGAGCTCACTTATCTTCTCCATAATCCAATTGCAGTAGTTACCACTGACACGGGCGTGTGGGCTGTAAAACTCCCTTCCAAAAACCATAAGTTTTTAATAGGGGGTGCTGGCCAGTACAGGTTACAATGACCTGACCTGACCTATATAGTGGCCATAACATGGTTGTTGTTGCTTTATAAGAAAGCATTTGGCTGTGGTGATATAACACAGCGGAAGCTCTCAGTCACGTTAGTTACCGCTCTATGAGTCGTGATAGCATGCAGCTGACTCTGGATATTTCATCTCACATGGCATTATTGTTAACTAACCACTTTATGTCAACTGGTACGTTGCATGTGTTGTTGTTTGTGAGATGTATCAGGACACCACCTTTGACCCAGATATTTGGCTTGATGGTTCACCTTGACACCGTCTTGGTTATATTTGATGGTCAGGGTCTAACAAAAAGTTCTACTCACATGAGGGAACATTTTGGCTAAGGACGCAGGCTACAAGGTGACATTTTGAATCACCAGAGGGCAGCACCATTATGTGCACGACTCTCACTAAATTTAAAGTGCCTGATTAGTGATGGGGATTCACATCAGCGGCTGACAGACAACATCTGGATACGTTTCTCCATCGTAGTGTTCACAGCTGTCTGTGTCCTCCAGATCAAGCAGACTTGTTGAATTTGCTGATGACATGCTATTCCAGCGCATTATTTCAGATGACAGTCCTGTTCTGTTTAGCCTTCTGCGACCAACATCTGACAGTCATTATGAACTCTGCAATAGATATCGTGACAGGCAGTTTATTTTGAAAAACACTCATTTGTTTGATAACAGTTTTATCATTCGTTTACTTTACTAAGATTGTTATAAGTTATCTAGCTCAGCTTTTACTGTCACATGTGCTCAGTATGTTAACCAGCATTTTACCTTTTAAGAGTATTTTAACATCGATTTTACTTTATTATCAATGTCTTAGTTGCGACCTGTCAACTAAACGAATATGAGTGAATGGATGGTTGTTGAGTTCTGATGCGACCTAAGTGACGGCTTTGTAGTTTTAACACTGACTGCAAAAGAAAGGAGTGCGGCCGTTTGCTACAGACAGTTCAGTTAACAATGTGTTAAGTGTGTGATGTGTCGGTGTAGAAAATAGCGATATCTGACGGTCGTCACTACTGCTACCCTCACTTCACGTGTGCCGTCGACACGGAGAACATCAGACGGGTTTTCAACGACTGCCGCGACATCATCCAGCGCATGCATCTGCGCCAGTACGAGCTTCTATGATACGTCAACTGAGTCTAGCGCAGTTTGTCAGCTTTTCTCACCCTGTCACAGACATCTCCGCTGTGCTGTTGATGTGTCCGGCCCGGCCCGGCAGATGTACAGCGTGACGACTAGAGACAAATGCACACCGCCTATGTATACACACTGACAGGCTTTGACTGTATTGCCCTCGTATCCTGGCGCTATTAGTGGGTCTCTCGTTCTGTTGCTATTTTGGATTATTTGTGTGACATCATGTTTTAGTGGCTTGTAGTTCACCATTCAGATGACTGCCAGCGTGCTCTACTTGTAGACTTTACCGTTTGGAGTAAGAGGTGCCCAGTTGCTGACTCTGCAGCAGATATGATTGCTGCGGGTTTGATAATTTCTGTGAAAGTGTGCGTTATAAGCTAGATTATCATTTTTATCGGGGACTTTCGTGTAAGCTGTACCAGAGGATCTGGAGAGCTCGGCTAACATACGTTTTTTATACACTGTTAAACCTAACACTGTCAGTCCCTTATGTCTTGAGCATAAAAAGCATACAAAAAAGGGTGAAGTATTTGTGGATGTTCCTTGTGGATATACTCCTAGTTAGTATATTGAGGGATTTGATTTGTCTGTCTATCCCCTGGATAGACGAACAGCTGACGAACATTTGTTAGGCAAAGTTTCGTGGTTTTAATTGCAAAGTGGCAGAGAAGAACGGTTGATGTGACTGCTATGTTGTCAGTTGATGTTGATTACTGGGAGTGTCAGCAATGCATGTACATATTGCTGGGAGAGTCGGCAATGAATATTTATGTCACCGGTTGCTTGTAATTAGCTGTTGCTGAGATGTTGGAAGCCATCATCAGCCGTGTCCGTCGCTGCGCTGTACTGTAGTGTAGTCCCTCGTTTCGCTGCAAGAGCATTGCACCCATGTACAGGCCTCTAGTCCAAACGCGACACTACTAGCCGTGTGATACACTTCTAGTTTGTGTGATACAGTTTGCAGTGTACAGAAATCATCGTAGTACAGTTGTGTGCTAACCGTTTTACTGGAAACGGCAGCAATTGATGAATATTGGTCGAATTTCCGTGGATGGTTGATGTGGAAATTTGAGTCACGGGGCAGTGAGGTGTCTCCATACAGGCCTGTTAATTATACCACAGTCACATCTACCAACTGACTTCATTTAGCGGTCCCTTTATAACGAGAATGAACTCACTTTACTCACACTTTTCTCCTGTATTACCGACCACTGTGTGTGTCCAGACAGTAACGTTTGAAGTAAATGGTCGTTGACCTGGATATCTGGTTCACCTTGACAATACCTATAGGTCATTTTTGAAGGTCAAAGTTGTTGGTCACAGTGCATGGTCAGTTGGTCACGAGAGAAAAGAATGTTGCTAAAGTGGTCGGTGAGGACTCCAGTGAGCGCTTTCTAGTCCCAGGTCATGTTAGTCGATGGCAGAAATGCAACACCCAGTCTGCTACTGCCACCATTTCTACACATTAACACATCTTGGGTGTATATAGTAGACGCCCACAACAGAGTTTAGCTAGTCTGAGTTAGTAGTGACTCTGCTGTATGTCAGTCTTGTTGTATATAGTCCGTCATGTGAGACTTGCTAAGGTCAGGTCTTCATGCTAGTGGCAGTTCGCACCACTCATGCTAGTCCATAGTGCATAGTCATTTACTTACTGCTTGATTGCAGCAGGTTAACCTCTTTCCTGCACAATCTGGAAGCGTCACATACTGAGGGAAATGTAGAAATGTTGGGGAAATTACCGGATCATTGAATCATCCAAGATTATTTCTTGTTTCTTATTTATTCAGAGCATTTCACAGCTGATCAACGAGTGAAGCTCAAATATGTGATTTGTTGCTATACTGTGTCACGCAGTGTTGTCTAGTGCATAGGCAGCGGACTAGATGAGTCGGGCGTATTCATATTGGCTGGACCCTTGTATCTTGACTTGTGATCACGCTCTGTAGCAGCTTTCGCTGGCGCCCCATGGAACAGCTTGTTAGAATTAAGTTGGTGGATGTTTTATCAGTTGTGGTGTTTCCGCTGAGTATTTTGAGCGCTTGTTTGGTGATATAGTTTTTTAGGCCGCATCGCATGCACACAGTGCATATACATGGCCTGTTACTACATGTGGCACATGTAGCGTGGTCTGTGTGACTGTGTGGCAGTCACAAGTTCTATTCTGTTCTATTCTTTAGCCGTCCTCGATCTTAGGGTTGGCCACAACATGGACGTACTTTTCTTTGTGCCTGCATCGTCCATAGTGTTGTACGGGAGGATGAGATGGTAGGTTCCCTGGTCTTTCCATCTCACAATAGAGAAGTCCTATTTCAGTTGCACTAGACATGCCTTCTCATCGTCGAAAGCCACATGAAGTAGTACTCCACCCATTTTGAGAAAGAAGACCTGCTGCCTAGGTCTTCGTGGACTAATGCCCCGCTGTGCAAAAACTAGTGTGAACCAATTCAGATTCTGTTTGGGGAGCTGACTTGTGTGGGTCTGAGGAACCATATATTAGATGGGATCAAGATTGGACGAATCCATTTGCAGCTGTGAGGGGTGACGAGATGGCGATGCCAAAGTACTTTCGACGTTTGTTTATACATATGGCTGACTCACGGCATAGATTCTCATCAGACTTTGTGGTTAATCAGTTGCTGCACTGGTACCAGCACTCTAACATACAGTAGAGAATCTGGCAGAAATATTGTCTGAAGTCCTCAGGTACATCAGTGTACGAGGAGTGGCTGGCATTTTTACTTTCATCAGATATTTACTAAATTTATGATGCTGCCTTTAGCATCTGTGTTGCCACTGTACTTAAATACATGTCATTTTGTGTGTCTCGATGCATTAGTGAAGCACCGTCGTGAAGCAGCGAGCTTATGGGATACTTGGTATTTTTCATTCAGCAAGATTTATAAAAAGATTATGTATGGATCTTTTATGAAACTTGGAAAATGGGTTGGATCGACCAGATTTTGGGGTGTTCCACCAAAATTGGGGAATTTGTGTACATTTTGGGAGTTTTGCTTTTTCCAGCTGAAACGTGTAAGGATAATTGATCATATTGATATTGTTTTAGAGCTTATCAGAATGTGAATATTGCAGTGATTGTAAACCACCTTGGAGGCCATGCCATGCAGTATGTAAAATTTTGAAATTTTGTGGGATTATTGAGTGAGTTATGACAAAACTGCTTGGTGGATCAAAATAGTTATCGGTGTGGAAACTACCCTCATCGGCTCGATTTTACACTACAAGGGGCTCTTGGTACTAATTGTAATAATGGTTTTTCTGTCACCGTAGCCTAACCCTGGACTTTGCCATTTCTTGAGAGTTGGTCACATTGAGGCTGTTGCAGTACTCCTGTCAGAACGTCTTGATAAACCTAGCATCAACCTTCATTTGCATCACATTCATCGATACTATCTCAACGTGCCCATGTTGCGAAATATGTTTGGCATCTCGTTATCATAGTTTTGATCGCCAGATAATATAACATAAATGACATGCAAATATGTAACATGTTGGCTGTTAGTAAGTTGTTGATTTCTTTCAAATACAGAAATTTTCTTTCAGGCATCATTGAGATATGAGAGAGCCTTCTACTTGCGGTTTTGTTGTTTGTCATGTGTGAATAAACACTATGCAAATGTGACCACATATTTACTGAACTGGGCAGCAGACAGTGTTCATTTGACATATTCTGGAAACAAAAAGTCATTACAGTTAATCACTTGCAGCGGTACCAACACCC
>Ga0209780_1000902_pt1 | contig 17995 bp, 12 predicted proteins | sample WorMetexBAHAMAS2_FD_187384 | JGI IMG/M metagenome (GOLD analysis project Ga0209780, IMG submission 187384) | Marine gutless worms symbiont microbial communities from Max Planck institute for Marine Microbiology, Germany - Inanidrilus exumae... | ecosystem: Host-associated > Annelida > Digestive...
CTTTCTCTCCAGCAGCATGAAAAAATACGTCTGAAGCAGTTGTTCCATGCGACTGAGATTTTCTGCATACTACTGTCGTTCAGGTGCCAGACTTCACAGCCATACAGCAATGCTGGTAAGCAATAACATTTAACAAGGTGCAATGTAGTCATCTCATTTGAATGTTTACTAAGAACGGCCATCATAGCATTTTCTCTCATGCATGACTTGGTACATCATGCGTAAAAATGCATATGTTGGTTACATAAATTTTATTGTTTATTTATTTTTTATTTTTTATTGTTTTGTAACTGTGCCTTATAGACATTGGTAGATCAACTTTAATGCGCTACTATATAAACTGTCCTGTCCTGCTGAGCTAGATAAGTTGGCAAGTTGTGGAGTCTGTTAGGTCTTTTTGTAATGTGTGACATTATAGCTTGTGTTGGGTTCTATATAACAGAGTGAAACCATATTGTTGGGAATTGATAATATCTGGGAAACGTATGCTACTCTAAAACCAGTTTAAAGCAACCAACAAGGTATGTAAGTTTGTGAAAAGGTTGTAATTAATAGAATACATGGGATCCTTCAATAAAACTGGAGTGAGAGCCGCATGTTTCCATGATTCATGCAGTGCTCATGTTTGTAGTGCTAAGTGCTATTGGTGATTAAACCATTGCAATTCAGTTTTGCTTATACTGCATTGACAACAATCAGCTGATGTTGATGTTGATGTTGACGTTAGGTGGCTGCAAAGTGTCGGCAAACTCCAATAACTCTCTAGAGACCACGGCACAGTTTCTCGGGTGTGACAAAACAGAGTTGAATGCTGCACTTGTGAGTCGAATGATGCAGACACCAGTTGGTGGACGACGTGGCAGTGCAATTATGTATGTACCAGGCTCTCATTTCTTGTTGCTGTAAATTATAAGTAGAACTTGGACTTCGACGCCCCAACGTCGACATGGATGTCTTTGCCAATTTGTCGGCCTGTTGTGACCTTGACATTTGACCTCCAAAATCTAATCAGGTCATCAGTAGGCTCTATTGTTTATTTTCTATAATCTTTATCAAGATTGCTCAATTAGTTTATGCGATGTGGTATTCATAAGATTTGACTTTGACCTCCTGCTGTGACCTTTGACTTCGAGAATTTAATCAGGTCATCAGTATGGGCTAGTGAATGTTAATGTTTCCTGTAGGTTTCACAGAGGCTTTCATAGAGCCATTCGTGAGATATTGTGGTAACAATTTGTCTGGATGTATGAACGAACGGACACAGTGGACAGACAGCCCGAAAAGATAATGCCTTCGCGGACACTGTCGGGTGGCAAAAGGCATAAAAATATGTCCATTATCACTGATACTTCAAATATCACTGATAATGCTGATGCATAACTTATGTATAATCTAACCCATCCTGAACCACAAATGCCCATAGGTGAGTAGCTATCTGCCGTGAATGGAATACATTTTTTTAATACGTATTGTATAATAAACTCATGAAACAGTGTGTTAATAACTGTTTCTTTTTGTGGTATTAGTTTGGCTGAAATAAAATAACTTTTATTTTTAGGGTGCCGTTGAAAGTGGTTGAAGCACAAAGTGCCCGAGACGCTTTGGCGAAAGCAGTCTACGCTAGACTGTTTGACTATATCGTCTTCAGAGTTAACCAGTCTCTACCATTCTCATCCTCCAAGTCATATATTGGAGTTCTTGACATAGCAGGATTTGGTAAGCTACCCGTCTGTGATTGTCATTTCATATTCATTGGTGTACATGTTTTGAGACTACTGTTTATTCTTCACTGGATGAATCAATTTAACGCACTGAAACTTGTATGTAATTGTTTATCATGACGTTGTAGAGTATTTTCAGATGAACAGCTTTGAGCAGTTCTGCATTAATTACTGCAATGAGAAACTGCAGCAGTTTTTCAATGAGCGAATCCTTAAAGAGGTATGCTAATGTGTAAAATTTCTTACAATGAACATTATTCAGCTTTACAAGACAGTGGTGCATAACTTGCATTTGACATAACATTTTGCTTTGAAAGTGATTTTGCTTTGCTGTTAATACTCTGACACTGTTGATTCCTGCAACTCCCAGATGTAATGACTGTAATCAGCTGCTATCTATCAACCATACAAACAGAATGTATTTCCTGTAATCAAACAGTACATCAATACTATTCTTATAATAACCTTAAAGACATTTTTGGTCATACACTCAGCCACATATAATAAGTTATATTTACAAAGTGGATTTATATGATGAACTGTAATTTCTAAGTACGAAATTTAACGAAATTATTTTTTCTCAACCAAATAATTGACTCATATGCAGTATACAATTTATAAATAATATTAATATTAAATTTTATTTCATTATTTTGAATTATCTTACCAAAAATGAATCTATATATCATAATCCATCGGTGAATCGGGCCACGGGCATGGCTTACTTGGACGGACGGGTGAGGGTCGGGCGGCAGGCGCAGGCAATGACTTACCAGTGTGCAGTCTTGCACAGAGGCGACACTTGGTTTGCAGTGTTTATTGATAGATGGTTGTTGTTGCAGGAGCAAGCTCTGTACGAGAGGGAAGGACTTAAGGTGAAAAAGATTCACTACACAGACAACCAGGATTGCATAGGTCTGACATTTCTCTGTCGCCTGCTGTTACTTGCTACTTCTATTTTCATTTTTCAGTAACCGGCCTTTCTTTTCCGGAGTCACTTCAATTTAATTTTTATCAAGATTGCTCAAGTAGTTCATGAGATTTGGTATTCACAAGATTTGACTTTGACCTTCTGCTGTGAACTTGGCCTTTGACCTTTGACCTCTTTTGTTGCGTGGTTTCTTAGCGGTACGGCGTTGGACTTGCGATTTACAGGTCTTGGGTTCAATTCCTGGCTGTTCCACTTTCATGTAACATAGGTTAACTCAGCCTTGTATCCCTCCGGGGTCGCTAAATCGTGTACCTGCTTCGGCTGGGGGTAAAGGCGGTAACACTGTGTTGTGATCCCATATGGCATGTGAGTTTCCCGTAGCGGTGAAAGCTAAGTTGATGCTAGACTGCTATACAGTGTTTACTTTACTTTACTTTTACTTTAGGTCAGACCAGGTCCCTGGAAGAGAATCTTTGAGACAAGTGGAGCTGGTATTTTCTTTTTACAGGCCAGATGCCTTTCCTGTCAGCCAACCCAACCAGCAGTGTCAAAGCATTGAAGGAAATGCAAAACATCAATCCCAACCAGGGAACTGATACTAATACTGATTTAATAAAACACTCTTGCAGCCAGAGGCTGAATATGTAAATAGTACAATGCTAGGCCTAATACAGTACAACACAATAATACATACAATGTAACAGACAAAAAAGAATATACAGTATCAAACTTGACATAAACGTAAAAGCAGCATGACCTTGAAGCTTTTAATTTGCTATCCTATCCTGGTAGTGGTTTAATGCATACTGTATAAAGGAACAATATCGTTTTGTATGAGTACAGGCTCAGGGGGCATTTCTCATAGGGGAAAGGTACCCAAAGGTCCTCATCTGTTCTAGATCAGCCAGCTGACTCCTACGAAATACGCTGCACCATTTATACTGGTTTTGTGACGCCAATAGCAACAATATCACCAGTTAATATGTTGGTGTCTCAAAGCGTTTGTGGGACGTTGTAGCAAGATTTAAAGGCCAGGTGCCCTGCATATGATTTAATTGACTAGTAAAAGCACTTGAAGGGGTTCATTATGCCTTTGGCACCGTGTGGGCCTGGGCATTCCCCCTCCCTATCCTTTCACTTCCCCACCTTGTACTCTATCTTTTAGTATCTTATTGTGCCTTTGCCACTTGACATTGCCAGTGAAGGCATTATGTTCTAGGCTGTCTTAATATGCAGTTAGTCTGTCCATTCATTCGTTTGTCTGGTCAGATATTGTTACCACGATATCTTTTTAACAGCTTGAACAATTTTGATAAAACTGGCAGGGAATATTCACAAGCTGCTACTGATGATCTGATTCAGTAGTGGAGGTCAAAGGTCAAGGTCACAGCAAGCCTAAGTATGTGGTGGTGAAAGAATCCATGTTGACGCTGGGGTGTCGAAGTCTATCTTCTAGTTTATGTTAGCGATTACTTTGTATAAACTACTTACACTTTTGACTTGTTGCAGTTTAGTTTAATGTGTAACCTGAAGTAGTAGTTAAAATGGTGGATTCTTATCGTGATAACTTGGTACATTTCCCACTGAGATCTGTGTGAGTTACTGGTGCTATTAGGAAGGGCATCTGACTGGAATTTCTCCAATTCTGCAGAAAAAAGTCGTGCATCTTTCAAGCCTTTAAATGGGGAAGCATGTGATGTTAATGAGGACCATTCTGTTACTGCTGCATTTAGCAATGCTGGCAGCTGTGACACTTCACATGCTTTGTCACCCCCTCCCCCACCTCCCCCCCAGAGTTCCGTATTGTTGTTCACAGATCTGATTGAAGGAAAGGGAACAGGAATATTTGACATTCTTGATGAAGAGAATAAAGTGCCCAAGCCTGCAACTGAACACTTTACGGACGAAGTTCACAAGAAGAACAGAGAGCACTTCAGGCTCAGTGTAAGTCATTAGTTCTGTAATGTAAAAGTCGATTTATATAGCGCATTGTCGTATATACCTCTAATGCGCTGAGGCTCTGTGGCTTACATATGCACTGTATAGCATGTTGTGTATATAGGCAGGGCTCAAATTACTGCCGTGATGCTGGGGATATCCATGGCACTGGTCGCTGGCATCCCCAGCATTGCTTTTGGTAAAGACGTCTCAGTCGGGGATGTTATTTATCCCTGCTGTATCAGTGGCTGGTTCCAAACAACATCAGAGACTTCTTGCACGTTCTCACTGTTATCTGCTAGATTTTCACGCTCTCATACTCACGAGAAACAACGTTAATTTGTAATTCTCCAATCACTAATCACTCTATTTGTGTGCATTTTGCATAAACATCTAATAGATGTCCTGGAAACTACGTTTTTTTAAAGAAATATTCTGTTCAAAGTTACGTTTGTTAAAATTCAATTTTTAACACTTTATTATTGCTCTAAAGACACGATATGTCCTAGATTGTGTTGGAAATGCCGATAAACCCTAATCATCCAACCAACACACTCACAATCTTCTCGGAAATTTAGTGGCAGTCTTGTATTTAGCAAGGTACTATATACTAACATGGATTCCAATTGGGTCCTGTCTGGCTTATTTTCCCACTTTACCTAGCTAATGCTCCTGCACTACCTGGCAAAACAGGAAATGCGAAAATTGCGTTTTTTTGCACTTGTTTTACAATGACCACATTTGTCCCTCCTCGACATACATCAACCAATTTTGGTAAGTTTTGGAGATAATGTCAGCAACATTTGGCTGTGATATGTTCATTCAACTTGTCATGTCTGCTTATAGTTAGGGCCTACTTCCTTTGTTTGCTGCAACGTTTTTGTCACCATGGGCACTGAGAGATCTGCTGCTGCCTGGATGAGTGCACATCTCTCAGCCGTGCCAGTGTCCTCCAGTTTTATCAGCCACTTATTTATGCCACGTTTTCCAGCCTTTGCTGGGAAGCTGCTTGATAAATTGACTTGCATTGTAACCTTGCAATTTTAGCATACATTTAATAAGAACTTTGTCTTTACTGAATGGCATGCTGACCAATACTGCAGGGACATCAAAAAGTACGTCATTTTCATTGTGGTAATTTAGCAGCGAATAAACTAAGTAACAGTAAACAGACATGAGAAGTTGAACTTTATAGCCTTTATAGTGTTATAGCCAAAAGTCCACTGCTGTAATCTGCCAAAAATTATCAAAAATGGCTGATGTTGTTATAGTGAGCCATATTGGATCGTTTTTTGCGGAGACGTAAAAGATTCAGTTTTTGCATTTTTCTGTTTTGCCAAGTAGTGCGGGAAGATAAGTAGGTGAGGTGTAAAAATAAGTTTAGTTTCAAGGGTCAATTTCTGCCTGACTTCATTCCCCAGATCCTCTGCTGGGTCTCTGCCCCTGGACCCCGCTGGTGGATTCCATCTCCGAGGCCCCTTCAGATTATCCCCTAAACTGCTTTTCAATAATTCAAGTCCTGTAATAAGAGGAATTTATTATCAAGTATTAGTGGCGTCTTTCTGTCATGCGCATAAATGCCGTATTTCGTGTGCTGTTTAAAGTCTATTGATAAATGATCTGTTCATCTGTACATATTTATACATCTCTATTATGATCTGTAGGTACCTCGCAAGTCGAAACTGAAGAGCCACAGAGAGATCCGCGATGATGAAGGTTTTCTCATCCGACACTTTGCTGGAGCTGTTTGTTATCATACGGTATTGGCGGTTTTGTTTTTTTCGGTTAAAATGGGACCTAATAGGTAATTAAGAAATACTTGCCGTTAACTGAATGACCAGTTTTGTCTAATTTAGCCAGCTGGGTATTTTATTGGCTTTTGATACTTTGTGTTTGTGTATTGTTTTTGTCAATGTTGAAAACAGTGTCAAATTGTAATACGTAGAGATTTAACCAGCTTTGTTTCTCCCTCTGTTATGAGTGATATGTTGTGTATATGTTATGTTTGTGGGTATAAAGCCAGTGGAGTGCATTGAAATCTTGTACTGTAGGATCAGTTCATTGAGAAGAACAATGATTCTTTGCATTCGTCGTTGGAGTCACTAGTGCTGCAGAGTAAGAGTGATCTGCTCCGACGTATCTTTGAGACGGAAGACACGGCCAAGTCCAGTGTTATGCAACGTTCCAGTGCACATGCGCCAGGAAAATTGTCGTTTATAAGTGTCGGCAGCAAATTTCGCTCACAGTTAACGCTGTTGATGGACAAGCTGAGAAGCACTGTATGTACTTTTCTTACACTGGCAGAAATCTCTCCTAATCAACGCCGTTTCTGTAGACTCGCTCAAAACCTTTGGACTCGATAGTTTATGAAAAATAGGCAGACATTCTAAAGCAATACAGGTCTGTGAGATCCCACAGGAAACTTTGGTCGGGACTTGCAATGGGATGAGCCATGGCAAGCGCCCGGCACAAGCGGTGGGCTAGCCGCAGCAAAGCGTGTGCATAATGCCTCTGCAGCACCCAAGGTGGACGAGTGCATTTGCTACCATGAGGGGTGACAAGTTTGCCAGTCGGTGCAAACGTTCACAATACCAGAAATACTTAAGCATTGTCCTCAGACAGTATGAGATGGGAAAGGAGAAGGGAAGAGGAAATAGGGGAGGAGAATGGATAATGTGATAATTATATTTGCTTCACATTAGAGTCATTTGGGGTGATACGGTTTTGTAATGGATATATGTTTACAAAAAGCCAGCTTATTTTTCTGCCTTTCTCTATACTACTTAAAGGCTGAGTTTGAATATAACATAACCATTAACATAGATGCTTATGATATAGCATTGTAAGAGCTAACTGGGTAATCTCTTACCGTGATTCACGATAGAAATGTATAAGTTTTGGACCGAATTCACACTGTAGACTCGCTCAAAAACTTTGGGAGTAGAGAGTTTATAAAAAAATAGGCAGACATTCTAAAGAAATACCTGTTAGATCGCACACGTGATGCATTTTATCGTCATCATGATCAGACAGGATCCAGTAAAGTTCATTTATTACTGTCGGCTTACATTATTGTTTATAATGCCATCGCTACCCAATAGTGTCGGCAAAGGTGTCATATTTTTGGGCTGTCTACTGCATTCGTTTATCCATTCGTTCGATCGTCCATTCATCTGGACTGATCTTGTTCTCTATGTAGTGGTCTGACGAGACTTAACACCACACTAACTTGAGACTGATGCAGCTATTACAAAGCGCTGTGCCATCATTCTAGCTACAGTACAACACAGACAACTGTCTTTGCCTTGGCATTGTTATTACCTTGTTATCATTTTTTTATACACTTGGCCAGTGCAATTGAATGTGATTTTGGCTGCTCATTGAATGAATGAGCTGTGCTTTGCATAATACATAGCTGTCTATTTATGAATGCTTAACGTCGCTGAATTTTTGTCTGAATTGTTTTTTAGGGAACCGACTTCATTCGTTGTATCAAACCAAACTCCAAGATGACGGATCATTTGTTTGAAGGCATACAGATCCTCGCTCAGCTGCAGTGTTCTGGTATGATTTGAATCCAGTAGCAAATACCTGATATTTATTTCTATCTGCATGCTTCTGCTTTACAATAAGCATACTTGTGTACTTAAATGGTTTGGTCAGTTTTGTTGACAGTCGTCTTCTTTTTATTTCAAATTTCTATATATATTGGTAATGTTAATGTTTCCTGTAGGTTTCACAGAGGCTTTCATAGAGCCATTCGTGAGATATTTGTTGCCTTTTATCAAGCACGTGCAGTACCAGTATATAAGGTTGTAATTCAGTCCACCTAACATTGGTATTGCTTTTGCTTCAGGAATGCCAAGTGTGCTAGATCTGATGCATCAAGGTTATCCGTCCCGCACACAGTTTGCAGAACTGTATGGCATGTACAAGAAGTACATGCCACCAAACATTGCTCGCCTGGACCCACGGCTGTTTTGTAAGGTGCGTTGCATTCGCATTCGCGCACTGCCTGTATTTAGTTGAGTAAATCTTTGTTGTTGAGTGTGTGATGTAATGTGTAGTGCAGTGGTCAAACTAAGAAAAAGGTAGTGGAGGGGACGACACTGAGGTGCCAAAAGCGTCGAGTTTTCATGGGGTCCACAACCGCAGTGGGGGGAAATCCCTCGTCCCCCGGTAATTAGAGCTGTTGTGTAATGCTTGGTGTTTTACCATGATTGTGCTTTTATTGTAGGCTCTGTTCAAAGCACTTGGTCTGAATGACATAGACTTCAAATTTGGCCTAACCAAGGTTTTCTTCCGGCCCGGCAAGTTTGCTGAATTTGACCAGATCATGAAATCTGATCCAGAACACCTGGCTGAGTTGATCAGGAAAGTTCAGAAGTGGCTGATTGGCGTGCATTGGCGCAAGGTTCAGTGGTGTGCACTGTCAGTTATCAAATGTAAGTCTTTGCAATTACAAATTTGTTTGTTTTTTGTGCTCAGCACTTTGCAAAACAATGCCTGTGCTGCGGTAGTTCTGGCTTTTCATTGCACTCGTGGATTACAGCTAAACATATTAAACTCTTCATCTTGCCTGCATCATCCTCGTTTCTTGCACCAAAGTTGGAAAAATTCTTTAAAATGACAACGTTTGGTGACCAAACGTTGTCATTTTAAAGAATTTTTCCAAAATTATCATTATTTAGCATCTCTTGGCTGTCTGCAGTACTGAGCTTATCGTCATTTTGCTGTCAATTTAGTAGTTCTGTATTCTGTAATTCACGTTCGTTTTGCAGAACTTGACTTTGGAACTTATGATGAAGACTGTTATTCTGATCTCATTCATCATTCTTTTATTTACATTCATTTAAAAATAGTTGACAGACTGCAGCGAAGACATTGTTGCCATAAAGTAAAATCTGTGCTAAACTGCACTTATGTGTGTGATTAGTCCTCGCTGAATATGAATGATGTAGCATTAATGTCTGTTATAGTGAAGAACAAAATTGAATATCGCAAGCGCTTCATGATCATGATCCAAGCGACTGTTCGCATGTGGAAAGTTCGCCGTGAATATCTGCCGCGGTGTGTTGACTGTAAATGTTGTGTTATAGTCCATCAGTAGTAGATGTTTAAAGCTTTGAGAATCATGTGCATCAGTTTTCTCTTATCTTGGGTTAGCATCATATTACATTAAGAAGATGGGTTAATATTATGACTCAGTTAAAGAAAAGGCAAGTTTGATAACTTTCCCCTCACTGTATCACAACTTTTAATGCAGCTTTTTGAAATAAATGTGATATTGCTTGCTGTGCAGTCCTAGTGCAAAGACTCTTCATAGTGGTATTAGTATGTAATGCTGTTTTTGACAGGATTCAGTGTATTGCTAAAATGCGACCACTGTTCTTGCAACTTGAACCGATGCGAACGCTGGCTGGGCAGCTGAAGAAAGATCGAGACTCGGCACTGAACAAAGTTACAGTTGTTGAGCAGGAAATGGACAAAGTTATCACAAAAATTCAGGTAATTATCAACTGCTGTCACAGCCAGAAGTCTTGTGGTCAGAATGTACACCACAAAGCAAATGAATCATAGCTAAAGTAGTAAAGTAAAAGTAAAGTACACCTGGACATTTGTAAAGCGCCTTTAAATACTATAGCATTTTCCAAAGCGCTCAGGTATGGCAACACACAGTAGTACCTGCAAACGAGCCATACCTGCCGTTGCTCCCCAGCACAGAGCATTACCACCCTTTGGCTGGTACTCATTTTATTGTCCCACAGAGGGTACCAGGCTGATTCGGCTGGTTACATACCGAAATAAAGTGCCGCCTCTGAGGGTCTAACCCGGACACGGTCACCCATCCCAGTACTAAACCAGGCTGAGTGTAGTTAACCTCGTTGATCGAGACCGACGCGTTACCACTATGCCAAACCGTGAATGTACACTGTGAGCCAAAAAATGCCACAGTACTCTTGACCATAACATTGTCAAATGTTGACCGATGTTCAGATTTCATTCACTGACAGACTCACAGGTAAATTTCTACTAACATTATCATTAAATGTCCTACCACACATTAAGCATGTCGCTACACTACCGTGTGATGTATTAAAGTCAGAAAAATAGCAATAATCTGAAACAGGTATTGTTATTAATAATAAATCAGTGGATAGTGTAACTATGCTTTTGAGATATAGCGGGATATTTGCTGTCACGTTTGCCAGTGAAAGAATTTTTAAAATTGGCAAACATTTGGCGAAGTTACAGGCAATATCCCTTGTGTGCATGCACCAGAGATCTTGTTAACACAGGCAGACGGTTTTGTTACCCACGCCGGCATAGCCGCTGGCATGGGTATTGCGTTCAGGCGCGTCTGTCTGTCTGTTTGTCTGCGCTCTGAGAGGAAAATGGCTTGAGCTATCAACACCAAAATTGGTACTTGTATACTCTATAGCAGTCGCTCGGCATGCATTGACCCAGAAGTCAAAAAATCAAAGGTAAAGGTCACATGGTTACGAAAACCGTCATGGTGCTTGGATGCTAGTGACCATGGCTTGTATTCCGCATTTCAGTATGACACTGTGCTACCTGTGGCCATTGCTGGCGTGGGTCTGCGTGTCGATACGACTGCCTATATAACTGTTATTATGTTAATAGTCCCACTGATTATGGTTTTAGTATCAATAAAGTAGACGTGCTGCATGTCCGATTAACTGAGTTGCATGCAGCACATCAAAACCTGCCTTGTTACTTACTTACCTACTAATAACTATGGAGTCCTGTATTTCCCATTGTTTCAACATTACGGGGTTGCGCAAATATGCCCACTAGCGGATAAAATTTTCTACAGTAGCAAAGCTACTATGCCCATAATTTGAGCTTTCTATCAGCACTGACTATAAAATACAGCATGGAAATGATAGAACTGTATACAATTCATTTTATACTATTTTATTTACAACAAACAGTTTTGTATATAGAACTGGGTGAAATGTGCTGATTGAATTGATGTTACTTGCTCACTGACAATATGATTTATCTCTAGTTAATGTTTTTTTAAAAGTTTTTTTTGAAAGCGAAAACGTTTTAGTTTTACATCTGTACGATGGATTGTCTCTTTTTTATTGCTATAATTGCAACCGTGAATTCTCCGCAAATTTGCGTTTTTTGCCGCGAGCGGACTGCGAATTTTCTGACTTTAGCCTGCGAAAAGTGTACAGCCTTAGTGATTGACATTAACATGTCCATCGTCTTGGCGAGGAATAAAGCTGTAGAAATTGACAATTTTTGTATCACAGAAAAGCCCGAAGATCAGCCGCTCAGACATCGATGGCGTGTATGACAGCATAGTGAAGAACATGAATTCAACGTTAGCTGAGCTAAAGACGATGGTTGAGCAAGAGAGGATGGCAGAGGAGCAGGAGAGGCTGCGAAAGATACAGGTGAATATATGACATGCATGTTGTGAATTGATGTGACATGACTTTGCATATCTGCATATTCATATTGCTGATCTGCATAGTGTTATTTGGCGCTATATGATGGATGGCAGGAAAGCATCTGGTTTGTAAAAGACCTCACGCTAGTAACCCGTAAAAGATTTCCAATAAAGACTATCGTATGATGCAGTCTAATCCATTGTGACTATTGAAGATTGGCTGATGAAAGAAAAGCACTAAAAGCAGTAGAGTGGTGATAGTGGTAATTGTAATGGCCATAGTGGTCATTGTAGTCGTTCATAGTTGTCATTCATAGTAGCCATAGTGATCATTTATATTAATTATTCGTAATGGTATTAGTAGTAGTTATATAGTCGTAGTAATTGTCCATGGTCAAGTTTGTAGTTTTATTATCAAAGTAATTATTGTCATTGTCATTGTACTCGTAGCTGTAGGTGTCATCGTCGTTTTCTTTGTCGTTGTTGGGAACTCTGGCGACTGTCACATAACTTACACACTTTCTTCATGCGACGATGTTATTTCAAGAAAATGCCACCATTACTTCGGATTTTTTTATAGCATTGTAAAGCTGAATCGGTGAGTGTAGGAAGAGATGGAAAGAGAGAAAAATCGTAAAGAGGAGGAGGAACGACAGCGACATGCTGAAGAAGAGAGAAAGAGGAAAGATGAAGAAGAAAGAAAACAGAAAGAAGAGGAAGAAAAGCGACTGTTAGTTGTGTCTTCTCTTTATCGAGTTATTTTACGGCCAGCATACTTGCAATCTGATTTACATTGGGCGTTGAGTAATGGCTTGTTTTTGTTTCTGAGTCTTGCAAAATTTAATGATTACAGTAAGCTTCCTGCCACAGAATTCCTTGATTGGAGTGAGATTAATTGGCAGTATTTTTGTGGGAATACATGTTTAATGACAGTGACAGAAAGAAACCCATTTTTATCATCGATTGTAATGCTTGTTGAAGTACATTGTTGGGGCTGGCCCTGGCAGATTTTGGGCGCGATCTGTGCAGTAGCGATAACTGGAGGGCCAGGCGAATTTTTTTGTCCGGTAAATAATGCACGATTTCACCGATTTCCCGTCGGCCAAATTTCACGAAATTTGAACACAACACGTTGATCAGTGTCGCGATGAAAACCTTCACAACAGAATTTTGAAAATTTGACCATAAGGGGTCCTTTTTCCTAATAATGCAAAACTTTATTTAAAATTTTTAACGTCTTGCGACTTCAGGCCTGATGGTGTCGGAGTATAGTTAAAATGGCTACAAACCAAAATGGCGACATGCCTAAAGGGTGACAAACAGTTAATGATGTAACTGCACGTGCTTCAAGCCGAATACTGTATTGTGGACATTCCACACAGTACAGCCATCTAGTTTTCTTTTTATATTAGCTTTGTAGCCTTGGTTTTGCATTTTCTTTTTACCATTTGTTAGTTATCGTCGGATTTTATTTTTGTCCAACCTTTTCATGGCACTGAATAGCCTATAGTCTACTGATATGCTGTTAAGAAACTACTCAGTCACTAATGATAGAAACAGTGTGAATCATACTGATATGTCTGCAGAAAAGCCGAGATGGAAGCTAGGCGTGTTAAAGAGGAGGAACGGAAACGACAGATAGAGGAAGAAGAAAAACTAAATTCGGTTTGTTATGATGTTTTGTTTCCAACGATTTAGATTTCACTAGTGTATAAAAGGGTTGTGACACTTTCTTTGGCTAACATTTAACTGCTTCAGACAGCTTTTAAGATTATAAAGTTAGCATTTTATCTGTATTTATATATCTTTCGCAACAACATTTACACTTATGCAATTAAAATTACTAGTCAGATACATTCAAACAGCATAAACCTAAAAGCCATCAGCAAGGCATGTCACACCGGGCATAATGATGACATTTGCGCATCACCTTGCCTATGTGAGTGGTTTTAGAAATAAAAACACTTGAAAAAATAGTACCACTTATTTATTATACTATGTTAATTTTTTATTCTACAGTAGTATAGTAATGTGCGGAGGTCTTTGGAATGTATTTGCAAGGAATTACTGCTGTATTTTGATGCTGCTGCTGTATTTTGATCATTTTTACCGTGCTACACTATGCTAGCGCGGTATATGCTGTTGTCATGTGTCTGTATGTTTATCTGTCTATCTGTCACAAGCCGGCACTGTACCAAAACAGCTAAACGTAGGATCACGTAAACAACGCCATCGCATACGATAGCTCAGGGACTCTAGTTTTTGGCTGCCAAAAATCTCCCAAGAAATTCCAACGCGGTCACCCCCTATGGGCTGCCAAATACAGATGGGGCAGGTCAAATTGGCTATTTTCAACCAATGTCTCGCGATATCGCAGAAACAGTGCAAGATAGAGTCATAGTTTCTATGAACACTAATAGGAACTCGTATGTGCTCTGTCGAATAGCGCTATTTCCAGTGACCTTGAGTGACTCCTAACTACCCCAAACCACTCTATTTTCGCTATTTTCTATCGCCTTAGTATCTTCATAGTGGGTAGAGATAGGGACTTCATATTTGGTAGTTAGGTTGATTGTAGCAAGTGCTAGCTCATGCGTGGCAAAATGTACCTAAAAGGGGCGTGGTCAGTTTATGTGAACCATTTAAATTTTGGTTGGCACCGACTATATCTCCGGAATGGCTGAAGCTAGAGTGGTCAAATTTTGCTTGCATGTCAAGTCTTAGCATAAGTAGGACACTTAAAGGGGGCGTAGTCAAGGTCACGTGACCCACTTCAAATTTTGATGCCCCCAATGATATATCTAGAATGTCTGAAGCTAGAATCATCAGGTAGACTGTATCATATTCTAGCCTATTGTGACAAACCACCCCTAGCGGGGGCGTGTTCAGAGTCACGTGACCCCTTTTTTAAATTTTGTCCAGTCATATCTTTGCAATTGGTGAAGCTAGGCACTTCAGATTTCGTGTACTGATTGATATAGATGAGTACCAGTGCATGCATGATATACTACTCCCAAAAGGGATATGTCCACAGAGTCACGTGACCTCTTTAAATTTTAGGAAGTAAGTGATAATATCTCATAAACGGTTCAAGATAGAGATATAGTTGCAATGGAAGACTAATAGGAAATCGTATGTGGCCTATCGAATGACATCATTGCCAATGCCCTTGAGTGACCTTGAAGGTCACTATTGCTCTTTGAAACCTTTATAATTTTCATAGCTCATGAAACATAGAACAAATTTACTAACATAGTGTGTTATGCGGTCCTTCTGCGATAGCTGAGCTTCTCTTTACAACTTGTGTGTTGTTGTAGGAGGAAATAAAGAAAGTGATAGAACAGCAGAAAGCAGAACAGTTACTCATGTAGGCATTTAATTTTTGACATATGTCCAATGTCATAATTTTTATGATAATGACAATGACTAGCATGGACACCCAGTTAATCAGTCAATCAATCAATAATTTATTTGCTTACAGAACTGTAAAAACACGCTGAAACATAAAACAAAAGTTTAAGCAGGACAGCAAGAATGGACACTGACAGATGCCCGAATAAAACAAGTTACTGTCAACTGCCCCTAATACCTTGATCTAAAGTTTTCCAATTGATTACATGCATGGCTAGAGGTGCCTGCTGCGGCAGACAAGCCTGCTGATGTAGACTCACATCCAGGATAGCACTTTTTAACGTAGTGTTGTAGGTTCTTATGTTTGTGTGACTTAGTAAACAAAGCAGATACAAATTGGTGATTATTTGTTTCTTCGTGAAAAGGTCTTTTTTTACGTGCATGAATTTATTATTGTGCATTCCTGGTTGAAGGGCTATGGCAGAAGGGATGTTTACCATTTACACTGGCTTTGCTTTTTTCACGCCAGCTGTATAATATATTCATTAAATTACGTAGCAGCTGTAGCTGCTGATAAGTACGGTAACAGCTTGTGTGCAACTGCAGACAAGAGAGAATTGAGCAGGAGCATCGTGATCATCAGCTGGCACTTCGTTTAGCACAGGAAGATCAGAGCCAGGTTGAAGACATGCCAGGACGGTCAGCTGAGTTCATATCATTTCATCCTTGACAAATGTTGCCAACAGATTCATTAGTGTCTGTTGTCGTATGACCAACTATCGAGCTGCATCATTGATTTGTCGAAACATGGTCACGTGATGTTCACCAAAATAGAGTGATGATTATTGAATGGGTCACATTACAGTGTTGAATGGTTCGACATTTCTGTGACCTCGCCATGACTTTTCGCTTTAACCTGTTGAACCATTGATTGGTTGAAACGTCGTCACATGACGTTTCCAAGTAGGCCTTAGTACAGTACGACCACACTCTGAGATATGTAAATCACTTGTAATTAGTATAATTATAGCACTGTGATGCTTATAAATAAAACAACTGAGTGTGCGTTAATGAGTGGTTATATTAATCTTAGTCCAACAAAAAAAAAGTTGTGTCACAAATCGGAAAGATACGGACAGTTGAATATATGACTAAACAAATTGGACCAAATGTCTTAAATAAAGTATGAATTTTTACTGTAAGTATTTTCACTTCAACTTTAGTTGTCGTATGTTAGGCGACACCTGGTGAATGGTGTGGCTTGAAGTTTGTTTTTTTCTGGCACACACAACAGCATATTGCTGGGAGTCGCTTTGTGACATCTGAACATCTGAACTCGAGTCTATTGAATTTGCTCGGATAATTATTTTTTAAATTCATCTTTTTTAATTGTTGTAGTTGGTCATACAACAAAACAGATAATGCACGCCTGCATAGGCAAATACGTTGTCCTTTGGTTAAAATGTCAACACTCTGGCTTAGTCCTCATATTGACTTTTCATCCGTGTGCTAGATTAAGCCGGCCCTCCCCTCAGCTTTTGAACGCACGTAAATGTATTGTATCATATCGTATCATATCCTCTGGACATCATATTTAAATATCACACTTACAGGCATGAATTATCTGTATAATGTTGGTATGTCTGTTTGGCCAGTAGAAGATGTATGCATTGTGGTAATGTCCTGGTTTGTTTTTATATCCAGGTATGACTACAGTTTGCCTCCAAAGCCTACAGTGCAGAGAACTCCTGGGTATAGAAGTTGTTCTTTTAAGTATTCTACACAAAGTGTACTGGAAAAGCACTGATTAAGTAAATTATATAAGAATGTTTCGGCGTTGTGCACAAATCAAAGAATAAACTGTTCTGAAAATGTACCCCTTGATGCATAACGATGCTGCAATCTCAGGATATCACATCTGCCTAGGAGTAGACATCTAGCTAAACTGTCAGCTGTATATATAATGCAGTAAGTTCTTGCTGAGCATTTGTGTCACAACGTATGTTTTTTTTTCAAGGCATTAGCTACAATACTATACTGTACATCTGTCAGGCTGTATCAGAGTGTTAATACACGCAACGATTTTACAGCCATTATGCTGGTCAGCCTGTTAGCGAACACCCCAGTTAAAAATTGGAGAATTTCGTTCTAGCTGAATTTTACTGTACTCCTGTCCTTGATATTGGTAACAAGTGTATTTGGATTGAGGAGAAGGCGCTAGAGTTAGTGTTACCTGCAGTGTCTCCAGACTCTTAGAGTTCGTACTTCATAAATCACACAACACCATTCTCTTTTTGAACAGTATTTTTAAAACACTGACACCTTGACGGCAGTAAACTCATTTTTAGGCACAACTCACATACGTTGTTACATATGCCGCCTAAGCAGAAATTGAATATTAAAATTGACAAGTCTGTGGAAAAAAGGGTTGATATGATTAAGGAGTTGGTGATGGTGAGAGATGGTTTAATGAGTATGGTGATATGTTTTCATGATGTGTTGATGTTCGGGTGCTAATCGATTTAATTTGTAGTTATTAGGTTTTATTTTGTGTTTTTATTTTTCACTTTTATTTTAGTATCTTTTTATATTTTTTATATTCATGTGTCTTGTCTTACTGTATATGTA
>Ga0209780_1000903_pt1 | contig 17986 bp, 8 predicted proteins | sample WorMetexBAHAMAS2_FD_187384 | JGI IMG/M metagenome (GOLD analysis project Ga0209780, IMG submission 187384) | Marine gutless worms symbiont microbial communities from Max Planck institute for Marine Microbiology, Germany - Inanidrilus exumae... | ecosystem: Host-associated > Annelida > Digestive...
ATTCCCTTACGATCAGGGAGTTTGAGAACGCCAGTGTATGGGTGCTTCGTTGCATCAAAAGTGGACTATACCAAACTAGAAATGCGTGGCAGAGCCCAGCGTGTAGCCCTCCCGGCGCAAACTGGCGTGCTAACTGGGCTCAACTGGACCGACGTTCATCAAATTTTCAGCAGACGTAGAGAGGTTGACACTGAAGATCCACCTCGTCGTACGCTCCGCCCAGCGTTATAGCACTTGGCAACCTAATAGTATAGTTTGCAACGTTGATTAGTTAATACAGCAAAAGTGAGAAGTCTCATAAACATAGGGAGTTTTGGAAGTTTGCTGGGCTGCAGTTTGGTGAATTACATGCACATAACATAGACAAAATATTCCGCGGGCGGGAGGGGCAAAAATACTTTCGTTTCCGTACACTGCGGGGCGTGCACTGGCGTCGCTCACGCCGTTCAGACGCCTATATAGCCCGAATTCCAGTTGTTCGATTTGTTGTGTATATGTTGGATAAATCGTAGGATTTTTAGGCCGCATCGCATGCTACTGATACAGACGGAGTAGCGTGGTAGGTCTGTCTGTCCCTTTGTCTGTCTGTTGGACACGTTCGTGAGTCCTGCATAAACCGCTGAACCGATCGAGATGCCGTTTTGGGGACTGACTCGGGTGCGCCCAGGGAACCACGTATCAGATAGGGTCCAAATCCCCCAAAGGGGAGGGACAAATTTTGGGGTTGTCCGATTCATTGAAAAGCATGGGGGTCTCGTCTCTGGGGCGAGTTGTGGAAAAATGGGTGAACCGATCGAGATGCCGTTATGGCGACTGATTCTTGTGGTTCAAGGAACCGTGTATGTGGCCAAGATCGGACAAATCGATCCGCAGTGGGTGACAAGTCGGCGATGCGACCTTTTGCCAAATTACTTTTGACACTTGTTGTGCATGTTATGGACCTGCTGCGCACTTGTTGTGGATTTCTGCACCTTATTGCTGAAAAGAGATGAAACCGGATGTAAAATTTTGACCCGTTGAGCCGACCCGCTTTGACCTGGTCGCTGAACGCGATGAACAATATCTTGTAAGGAATTCCCAACTGTGACCCGACCCGACCCAAAATGTTGACCCGATTACCAGTGATGCGGATACCCGGTTTAATTTACTATTTGTTTAAATGAAACGGTTAAAGGTTTAGTAAACGTTCAAACGAAAAAATAGGCATATGCGACCGCATTGTTATGCTAATTTAATCCAATACAAATTACTTTATATTTAATCTGCAAGTTTAGTTTGTTTTTGTCGACACCATCACGAGTTTGCTTGCTTACTATAATAATACCTGAACTAAAACTGTTCTTATACACTGAGATCATGACCTTTTTGGAGTGGCTAAATCACTAAGGGCTAAAGCCTATTTTTCGTAGAAATATCTTCAAGGTCAACGCATTGTCTTCTCCACACAGTACAAAACAAGAATGTCGGTTTTTATTGTCGGTCCGAAATGTACACTGGCCGCGTCGCTTGCTGTCCCCTAGTGAGTCACGGTGAGTGTGATGACGGGACAGACAGACAGAAAGAAAGACATTTTATTTTCAGTCAGCCCATCCCCTTTCGACTGCCCTTCTTGCCTAGAATATCTTCGTGCACGCGCCCTGATTCTTCTAAAGACCTTGGCGCTATATGTTATGCGCTTACTTACTTATTAACTTACGGATAGACGGACGGACGCCTGACCGTTACATTACGTTTTTCGCTACGGACGCGGCCAGCATAATAACGAAGCAGTTCATTGTGTACATCGTTTAATAATCGTTCGATCTGCTAAACGTTTGAACGATACTTGTCGTTTAAACGATTGAACGTTCAAACGCGTGAATCCCATAGTTCCAACTGTGGTTTCTTGTACAACAAATCCACCGCAGATTGAACAAGTGTGGTACGGTGGACACGGACTATCGCTGTGTCATTTTAGCGCGTGCGTCGTTGCTTGGCAATAGGACGCTCGTCCGCGGCGAAACGAATCCTGCGGATCTTCGAACAACCGATTCCCGGGGATCATCAAACCGATTTTCGCTGCTCGTTCCACGCGCCTCTGCACAGGCCGTCGCGTGTCTACGCCGGCGACGCGACGTTCGCCGCCCGTTTTTAATGGGCGACGTCGCGCTGCCGTGTTAAAACCGCTATCGGCGACGGCGTCGCTCGAATAAACGCGTGTCGCCGTAACAAGACTTTATCACCTGTGCTTGGTCGTGTCTTGCAAGCGACTGGCGGGCGGGCGGCGACGCGACAGCGTGCCGTAGATATTTTATCGCCTACCGTCGCTCCGGCTGCTGCTGCTGCTGCTACATTATGATGGCCGGCTTTCTCGCTCAATCGTTGTTCTCGCTTGTGTTCGTTCGGCCGACGCTCGGATCGATACGTCGGCCAGCCCATCAGCTCCTCGGTTCGTTCTTGTAATGTGGCACGTAACGGTGTCGACGGCGGCGATTTGAATGGGACAGCTTGGTAACACTGTTCAGGCCCGGATTAAGATTGGCGTAGGCCCTAGGCACTGTACAACCGTATCCCCCGTCTCACCTGTCGCCTTCTGTACAATGCTAAATTGCTAGTTTCTTTAGTGACTTGAGCAGTTAATGTGTTATTTTGTGAATTTGATGTTTTGGTACAAAAATCGACAGTTTAGTGCTTACAGTGCATAAAACATTAGTAATTGATTGGCTAACGCACTAGACATTTGCCATACAATGTCTATGCCATAATCCGGCTCTGGCATTATTTGGCGGGATTTAAGTATTATGACATTTTTAGAAGGTTATAACGTTCCTGTAGTGCCTGTGCTGTTGGAACTTGGTGGAAATGCTTTTCTACCGACCGCTTTGTAGTCCAGATAGAGTAGTCGTTCGGTTTTGTGCGTCTGTCTGCACTCTTGTGAGTGCTTACTTCTTTTCTTCTTCTAGTTTATTATCATTTGGTTAGTAGGCCTACTTACTGTGATCGACCTGGATTCCAAATTTTCAGTACCTATAGCATCGCCAATTCCATAGAGAGGAATCGGGTCCCAAAATTTACCAAAAAGTAAGTGGTCACGCGAGGTCATTACTGTTGGTATTGGTACCGCACTTTTTTCTATAGTATACCTTTCTGACGAGGGCGCATTTATTAGAATTTCACAAAGATTTTCTGGTATCAGAAAACCAGTAACCGCATGCCACTATCTAGTGTGATTGCTTCGTGGTGTGTTCAGCCCGTTTCATTAAGGTACCCATAGGGCCGTAACACATACCGCGCTGTGCATGGGCGCCGACTTCTTCGTAGCAGTGGGTGCGGGAACCAGGCCCAGGCTAACAGTAATTTTTTTATAAACACCTAATTTTGTCTCTGAGTAACTGAAAATTATTGCAGAATCACGTAGCATTACATTATTTCTAAAATGTTTGGAAGTTGGAACTTTGGGAGTGCAAATAATGTCGAAATAAAGGATACGCTACGGTATGTAAATTGTAAAATTTACCGTGCTAGCATGCAACTACAGTCTGCCACTTAATCGAGCCACAGAGGCCAATTCTAGGCTGAAAATGTACAGAATGCATTTTCTGGATTCTCGAAATGGATGCTTTGCGTTACAAAAAGGACATGGAAAGGGGGAAAAGAAGGGAGATGAAGGAAGGATCACGGGGAAGGGAACGTGGAGACTCCAAGGGACTTGCACCATAGTCGTTGCTCACTCGGAAAATTCAGTGTAAAAGACAACTTCTTTGGCATTCATATTGTACAAAATTCAATTATTTCGGCCGGCCGGGGATCCGCCCGGGACCCCGCTGGAGGAACTTACGACGCTCCCTAGACATCCTAGTCGGCTGCCGAGGGGGATGCCCCCTTCTTATTTCCTGTTCCTCGACACCTTCAGCGTCTCGCTCTAGATGCCTTTGCGAGGCTCGGTGCCTTTCGTACCGAGGTCACCCCAACATTTGAACCATGGCTGTGCAGTAACATTTTGAACCATGACTTGCACCCAGGGAAAATGAGAAGTTGGCGCTTATGGCGCTGTGCAAAAGTGTTCAATGTGTGTCTCGGAGTGATTAAGACAAGAGAAAAATTTGCGACTTCAAAATTTCGTTACCCTTTCAAAAACCTGTGCTCATTCATTGCTTTTTCTGATATTGTATTTTTACAAGCAGCTCAGCTGTCACTGACAGTGCCAAACCTGCGCGACGGGCTGCTTCACGACAAACGGCAAAATTTTAAATCAGTCACGTGACCATAACAACGCCCCTTTTGTTGTTGATGATATGTCATCCTGTTGCTAAAATTGATATAGCCTACCTATGTACAAAATTTGACGACTTTATGTTCAGCCGTTCCAGTGATATGATTGGAGCCCCAAAAATTTTTAATGGGTTACGTGACGGTCAGTCGTCAGGGACGGTCTGTCGTCCGTAGGCTGTGATTTGCACATTCAACCTGTACATCAAATTTGATGTCTTTAGTCAATTTTATTCACCAAGTTAATTGGCAGCAAACAAGAAAAGAATAAATACAATAAATACAAAGAAAAAAGAAAAGATAAAACAAATAATGTCTAAATTGCCACACGTTACACATTCTCAACATGAGCAAACAGTTGACATAATACGTTGTAAGACTGAACGTATTTGGCCATAAACCTCTGCAATCAGCGTCTCCATTTCCAGTAGGCCAAACCAATATCGACACTCTGCAATTACGTCCATCGACGTAGTTCGAAAGACCTTCATATCATGAGGACCCTATTCAAGGTAAACTCTAATGACCTCAGCTGAGTTTCATTTACTGGACATGCCTCTAATGCATACAGTAAACATGGCATACATTTGAATCTTATCAACTGGAGAATTATGTCCTCTGAGCCACTCCTGCCAGTTCTACCATATACTGCGTTAAACGCACGATAGAAGGACGCTCTGGCATCTTTGCGATCACCAATTATGAAGATGCATAAGGCAACGCAAAATGTAGAAATTGAGGTGGTTTAAGGTGGTTAGGGGTCACCCAAGGTCATCGGCAACATAATCATTTGGTATTGGAGTTTAATTGAAACTACGAGGCTATCTTGTACCGTTTTCTTGTTGTTGGGAAGCAGGAGAGAATGATCGTTAAAAAACTTTGTCCAGATAAGTAGCTTTCTTGTCGGCTTCTCCGTTGTTGTTATGAACAGAATCGCCTGCACGACAAACTGTCGGTGAAGTTTGGCGTGAAAGAGTAGAGCGCCGACTTTTCATGCCAACTTTCACGTTGATCGGTGCCTGATATTGGTGTATGAACCATGTAACCCCAGAAATTATGAATTTTATATATTTGGCGAATTTAGTCGCCCCACGGTTATTGTTGTGGCTTCTGATGGTTTATCGGACATAGGAAACTAGGTCCTCTTGACGGCCGCGCCGCCGTCGCCGCCGACTTTTTACTGACGCCGCCGCCGCCGACAAAAAGTTATCGGCGCGTCGCCGCCGAAAGGATGAGGTTGGCGCAGGGCTCTATTTTTGGATACCACATCTCGGCAGTACTCCAGTCGATGTTGCTGTCGACGTTTTCACAGCACTGTTAAATCCAGCATTTCAGCTCCTCGTTCAAACATTCAGCGGTCTACGTCTCTCCGTACGCATGTGCGTCTTTTCTGTCCCGCACACCGCGAACCAAATCGTCCGAATTCAGGGCCAAAGCGAGCCGCCATACTGTTCTACTCAGTTGTTGTCACTACGTGGGAAGGCACCAGAGCACCGATGACGGACACCACGCGTGATTCGTTTAAACCATTCCGGCGGGTAACCCGCAAGCTGGGCCACGCCTCGTCCAACCAAAGTTGTTCCCGTGGGTGGCATATGGTCGCTCCGATGCCGCAATTCGTGTAGCACCTCCGTGCGGCCGCACGGACAGCGAGATCGAATGAAGACAGGCCGCGCTTGATGGGGAGAGGCGGGGAAAAGACTATTGTGGGCTGGGGAGCGGTTGGAGCGTCGTCGAGGTAGATGACGTTTTGGTGCTTTTCTTTGATGTTTTGAGTGGGACGAGTGAGGCGAGAAGTCACGTGATGGCAGTAAATGCCATTGTTCATTACAGACATCTTTAGCGGGAATTCCACCCAAAAAGAATTTTCCCCGATAAAAGACGCAGCATAGTACACTGCAAATAAAAGGGGGTGATTTCGGTACAGAAAACAAATTTCCCCAAATTCAAGGTTTGTTGAATACCCACTGGTGAACGACACACGGAGCTCACTGAAGTCATAATATCAGCATATATGTTAACAAGGCCAGCAGTCACCCCAAGGCCAAGGCCGCTAAGCCAAGACCAAGGCCGACAGTGCAACCGAAGGTTTGAATAAAAGTCAATCGAACAAAAATACTTTACTTTTCTGTTATTTGTTCCTTTGTAATTTAGTGATTTCAAAGATATCAGTTAGCAGTGGGCCGTGCTTGGCATAGATAATATGCGGTACAAGTTCGCACTGTTACACATGCTTATCTCATCGCGTGGCCTTGTAGTAGTAGTAGTAAGTAAGTAAGTAAGTAAGAATATTTGTACACGGCGCAAAAAAGCAACAGTCACTATGCGCCGAAGTAGAAGTAGTAGTATAGTAGTAGTAGTAGAACGAATGTTCATTAGCGTGACGTAAGTGCAAAAATGTAATTTAAGGTCACGGTACAGTTAACTGCAGTCACGCTGACTGTACATGTTACGCGTATGACCGCTGGAACATCTCGGTCTTGAGGCGCGATCTGAAAGTGGTCAGAGACGGTGACGTACGGGTGCCATGCGGTATGCTATTCCAGGCCGACTTGGCTGAAGCCGCAAATGCGCGACTTCCCAGGGTGGCATGGTTGACGCGCGGGATGGCTAGGCTAATTTACGTCAAGGCCAGGCCGAAAATTGGCCTTAAAGATGATATGCAACGATTTTTTACCAAATTGATAAAAAGTAGTTTCTAGCTGCTTACTGCAATATAAACCCGTCTGCATAACAAATTTTGATAAATCACCCCAAAAATGCTAAAAAGTACAAGTTTATTGGTCTTTTTGGTATAGTTATTCCTTGGCTGTTTCCGTCATGTGTGACGTCATGCCAGGATACGCTTGTTTCGTTTGCGTTGTTATGCGTTTGAGATTAGTAAAGAAGTTATTTATTATACCATTTTATGTTTTAAGAACCTATTTCTACGTCGTTATGCCTATATGTTGTGTAATGTCTCACTCAACACTCCAATAGCCTGTTCCCTTGTTCGTTTTTCTGGTATGACGTCATCACTTGCAATAGTAAACAAATCACTTTCTTGCGCTTTTTCTAAAATTTCCTAATTCTTTGATGTTCCTTAATATGCAAATAGATTTGCTTATATTAAAGACATACTATGGGCAATTTACTTTAACAACCAAAAAATCATTGCATATCATCTTTAAGGCCAAGGACTAACATCCGTCAGTGATTCGTTAGACGTCGCTCATTTGCGGTCACGTGTTTGTCGGATTGCTGATTGTAGGCAGGTAGAGTGAAGCGTGGGACATGAGCGGTTGCGTGTCGAACATAGTCATGTTTTAACTTTTTAACGACCACTTTAGTGGTCCATATAGAGATGTCAATCCGGCATGTGTGTCTGCGGACAATAACTTTCGAATGCAATGATAGTTAGCGTGCTGGTTCATACTGACCACGTCTAGGAAGTAACTGTTTTATGTGCATGGTTATCTTACTTCCCAGACTCATGGAACCTCCCTCGCAGTCCGGACAGATTCACCGTCTATCACCCTAATAGCATAATGTGCAGTTTCCCACCATTAACATGGCAACGTTGAGGCGCAGTTTCCCAAACGTGTGCATAATCCGCATCTGTGCAATAAAACGGCAAAATATTAATACTTATGGACTACTGTATTATCAGGACATAGCCTGAAACTTTTATTTAGAGGTCTAAAACATGCCACATACTTTTAAGCACAAATTTACTGCAATCGGGGTGGGAGGGGACCAACTACCTCAGAACTTTCCCATCGGATTTGTGGAAATCTCAGATCACATTGTCACTCTGGTTGTGGCTTGGGTGGTCCGGTCTCCTTGACGTCCTGATCAGCTACGACCCTGTATTATTTCCACAGAAAATATTCCACAAATTGATAATATTAAAATTTAATATTAAACTGTACTGTTAATAATAAGCATTCCCCTTCAAAATGGTCATGGCCCCTGCAGTTGCACGATCGGTAGCAGGGCCGACTTCAAAGCTGGACTGCCAGGTCGTGCCGTGAGATAGAACGTTCTGTGTATACCATTTAATCCTGCAGATCTGATCGCCGCTTGCAGACCGTTAATTTCGGATCCACCGACGCGTCCGCCAGACCGCAGCGATGGCGATCATCCCGGATGAACGAACAGTTTTAGGCCGATCGAATGCGCCAAATCCGTTTACTTATTTATTTATCTGCTTATTTATATTTTGTTCGTGGACTGGCTTGCAGCTAGGTCAGAACAGAGCCATAAAACTATGGCTCAGGTTCAGAGTCATAGCTCTCGAAGGCTTTCGGCATGCATGACAGCTCACGCAAGGGTGCATGTGTACCATGGGGTTATACAACAACGTTAGCATTTAATCGCTATTGTGCCCCATGAAAACTACAAAAAGTTGCCTAAAGCGGAACAAATTTTCGACCGAAAACCACTCCATACTGGGAGTTTTACTCTTATTCTTTATCGAAGCCTTAAAAGTTACATGGTGATTAGGAAACATGGGTAACAATATGAAAGCGAGTAATTGTTACCTAAAGATAGCGCTCCAGACGAGAGATATTAAATCAAATGAAATGCAGACTGTCCAACGCTTACACTCAACCAACAGTGACCAGCGGCGTGACAACAGGCTAGATGGCACGGGGTTCACACAGTTTTACCTGCCACCCACGCTTTTATCCACGAATGGAATGAGCCATCCTGCATTCACTTCGTAAGCATTCGTCAGATGGCGTCGCCCGAGCAAGGTGGCTCACGTCTGGATCAGCTTACTACTCATCTATCCACCTCGAAAGGATGTAAGGCTGAGTTGGCCTAGTTGGCTGACCTTATAGCGGATGGTTTGCCCACATAGTGACTGTTGCTTTTTGCGCCTTGTACAAATATTCTTACTTACTTACTTACTTACTTACTTATAAGTGGTCACCCATCAGCTACAGGTCGAGCGTGGGACAGGGAAAGTTCGCCGGTCAGAGACAGGCGTTCTACCACTGTGCAACGCAGCCAAAGATATGTATAGTTAGAGCGCTGGTCTCAGATGCAGAGGATGCAAACCGATTTCAATATGGGCCTGCTGTTGATTCCAGGAAAAGTATTTGCACACGTCCGACACATCCTACTGGTGCGTTTTACGACCGTTACTGATTAATCGCTGAAGAGCTCACCAATCACGTTTTACTGCTTGGCGGTACACTGCGAATACTTTAGCAGAACTGCTTCCTAGCTGTAATTGACCACTGCCAACGACGCAAGCCTTTCAGTGATTGCATTTTGTCTCCGTAGACGGACGAGTTTTGTGTATACGTATTGCAAATGTGCGCTATGCCACGCTGACTTTTTCCAAACGGGAACAAATGGCGCCGTCGCCCTACAACCGACAAAATGTTTGGTCAATCTTACATGAGATAACAACAAGATGAATATATTTGACCGATGTGTCGAAAGAAATATTCAAAATTAGCTTTCATATAGCCTAAGTTTGTCAAAACTATTGTTTAAACTCCAAATCTAACATAATACGGTTTTCGATCCCAAGCCCTTTAGAGATAGGGAAGAAAGCGGAAAGGATGGGAGGGGAAGCATAGGCATCAACTCCGGGGATAATTAAGGGCACACGTCCCCCAATAATTATTTACCTACAACTGGGATATGCTTATTGGGAAATCCCCTAAAGATAGGACCTCTTCTCTTTCTTATGGTGAAGATAAGCAGAAACGACGGTTTTATGCTTAATTTTGTGGGCTTAATAATGTACCAAAAACGGCATGTGGACGTAGGATCGGCATGCGTGGATATACGGACATACTTGTGAGAACAACCCATTCTATTGAAGCGCTGATGCCATTAGAAGGGAAGACATATGGGAAAAGAGGAAAGAAAAGTGGGAAGGAATGAAGAAATAATACCCCTAGTTTGATATCCTGGGTTCGCCACTGGTATGTTCCGTCTCATCCGTGACATCCACGCAGTACGGTTTCGCAAACCGAATTGAACGTCGGATGAATTCTGCGCGGATGGATCGCATACAGAATTCATCAGGCGTTCAATTAGCATGGACAGCGTGGTATATACGTCAAGGCTTTGTACGAGCTCCCGCCATCTTTAGCTGCGCAATTAATTAGGCGATGCGGCACTGCAGCTTTGGAACTAGTTGTCGGAAGCATTCGGAGCACGTCGCTCAGCAACAATGGCTGCTTCGCTATCTTTCTGCTCTCAGTTTTTCAACAAAACTTTACAAGCACATTCGGAGTTTATATCCTCATAGATTTGCCGAGTTTTGTTTCTACCTGGTTTAATACTTGACAAATTTATGCTATTTCAAAAGTATCAGCCTCGCGATTTTAACCGGTGTCGCACCATAAGTCCTGGAAACCAATTTATTTTGGAATCAAAGGGCAAAGGTCAAGGTCGCGAGTCACAAAAACATTGCCGGCATAGGTGTTTGCACTCTTGTGAGTGCTGGCTTCTTCTAGTTCACAGCTAGTGCAGTAAGCGTACAGTCCGTTTCGCTTACCATCGACGGGGAAATATGCAGCGTCCACTGCGATTGACCGGTCCGTACTGTACGGCGACGCCGCTCCGCAGATTTAGGGAGGAAGATTTAGAGCCGCTCGGGACCGCGTCGCGTCTGTCGGCCGGCATCGGTTTATTACGGGCCGGCGAGTGGCCAATTGACGCCGGCAACGCCTTCCGACTACCAATGACTGCTGAGCTGGCCACTGACCGACGGCAAATCCACGGAGAAACTGTCGCGTTGTGCGGGGTCATCGCTCGTCTACTCTCAGTCATAAGTTTTGTCCGGGGGACTAGATGTCGGAAACATATTACATATTTTCGCCGCGACTCAAGAGCACAAAACTACAGCAATCGGGCAACAGTGGCGTATGCAGGATTCAACAGACGGGGATGCCAGAACGGATTTAGACCCTAATAGAGCAAGCAAAGCGAGCGAGAATTTTTTGACATTATATGCAGAATTTTATTATTTATTGACTTTAACTGAAGTATTTTACAGTATTTTCTGTTAAATTTCATAAGATAAGAATGACTCCATGCAAGACACCAGAAATAGTATTTTTTTTAATTTTTAAAGGGGGATACCATGGCCTACTAGCATCTCCCTGAATATGCCATTGTCCGGAGGGGAGATACCCACTACCCGAGAACTTTATCGTCGGATTTGTGAAAATCCATAAGATCATTCTGATAGTGGCTGGTGGTCTGTACCCTCGGAACTTCCTGGCCGACTACATCTCTCCTCTTATTGGAGAGGGTATCATCCCGGGGAGGGCGTCACCAGGTGGAAATATTCCGAGACTCAAAAGGCGGTAGATGCGATGTACATTTTAATAAGTCTACTACAGGCAGTTTTATCTATACAAATATACGCCTGCCTCTGCACTCTGCAGTGCTGTGTCTAAGTTAGTCACTTAAAAATTGACCAAACAAAAATATAACCAGTAAGTAACAGTAATTTAGCGTTCTCTATTATCTGTCTGTTTGTTTATTGTGTATGTTTTCTGTCTACCATAATATGGTGAATAAAGATGAATATATAATATTAGTTTTTTTACCTAATGACAGCACAAACAACCAACAATTTTTAAAGTAATACTTCTTTGCAACCAACAACACGTGACCGTGATGTGATATAGGCGGGGGAGCCTAAACGATTGACATATTGCTGATGTCGCTAACTCTAATTGGCTATCGATATCAGCAAATTCGAATTGATGACCCCTCAACATTCGAACAATTCAAATTAGCGATATCTGTAATTCCAATTAGCAATATCAACGGTTGTGGATAAAATCCGCTTGCCCTATATACGTGACGGCAGGAATATCCGAGATACCACGAGTCATAGGACTATAGGACTGCAATCAACCCAGGAATAGTAACACTAGTGCAAAGACATCAAACCTGGCGGGAAGTATGACGCCAGTGCCGCCCAGTCTTCGTCGATTTTTGGATGCTCTGGCTGGCAGCCTGCATTGATCACAAGCTCACAGCATGCCGCGGAGTAGTCCGATCAATCGGAAACTGTTTAAGAATCAGACTGCTTCAGATGCGATTCAGTTATGTAAGAATTGACGCTCAAGGCTAACTTCTACTGTATGCTGCTGACGCTAAATGTTTTCTACTTAATGATGGGAACAACCGTAATCAACTAGATTGAAAATACTCTGAGAAAGTACAACTCCCCGCGAAAGCGAAATTTGGGGAGTTTTTGTCGCCGACACTTGGCAATACTTGCCACACGTACTATTAGAAGTATAAAATGTAAACAATCGCCGGTTTACGGAGTTTTTGACCGTTTAATTACTTCCACATCCCGTTACCGATCATAACGAAACACGAACTTGGTCTTCCCTTTCCCCCTAGGAACTTTCCCATAAAATTTGGTACAAACCCGTCCACAGTCTTTTAGTTATCGTGGTCACGGACAGACACACAGACAGACAGACACACAAACAAACGCCGGTAAAAAACATAGGCTACCCCTCGCTTTCGCGGGGAGAATTAGTCACTGCATCAACTACAGGTCTTACCGACCATTTCGCACCATGAACTCGACAAACAACAAATAAAATGCATATTTGTTGTGTGCGCTTTTGGTGCTGCCCTCTGGCGATTCGTGATGCATACGTCACCTCGTAACGTGGATCCGTAGCCGAAAATGGGTCATTTTGCAGTCTATGATCTTGAACATTGACCTTAACCATGGAACATGATTTAGACAGACTTGGAACGATTGGATTTAGATAGGGCAAGGATAAACCGGCTAGGTCAAAAGTCATTTTCATTAAACGATTATCCTGAGATATACACAGACACCATCACCTATCTCATTGCTCCACCTGGCCCACTAAAGACAACAAGGTCCATAGACTGAACTAAAACAGAGGAAAGAAAAGCTGCGGATATCACCACACCCAAAACGTGTCGCTACACTACCTTGCGAAATATTTGGCACCTGTGCGAGTGTGCGGCTCACATTGGTCGATGGCGCTGTTTCGAGCCACCCTATATATGCAGGATTGGTCACAATATCCGGTGATTTTCTGAGCTCCCTATGGGTGGGAGATCTCCACGCTGAGGTTTGCCGATCCCACCCTGAACAAGTAGCCAAAGAATTTTGACGAAATGCCGCATTGCCGTATTCTCACCCCTTTCGGCGACGAATGGAATCGTCCGACGTTCATCCCATCTAATAAACGGTTCCTTGGGCCCATATGAATCAGCTCCCCGAACGGCATCTCGATCGGTTCAGCCGTGACCATTATCCTAAAGGTCACCGATAATGGTGCCATTCGATAGACAGACGGACAGACACACGATGACTGCATATAGGCTACCGCGCTAGCATAGCGTCGCGCGGTAAAACCTCTGTTGGTATCGCCGGTGACGTGTGTGGGCCGTGCTGTACTACGTGTGTGGTCCGACGGTATTCGACTATCAATCGTGCGGCAATCGCGCGTCATCTGCGCCTCTGTCGACCGCCTCGACAGCTCTTCAAGCCGACGCAGATGCCACCCGTGCGGCTTCAGCGCTGCCGCGGATGCTCTGGTACCCGCCCCGGTCTTCGACTTTGGAAGCAGACCACTTAAAACCCACAAATCCTTCCTACCATAGTCTGCCTGCTTCCTGCTTCCGCAGTAGTACATGGATGCGGTCTACTGCTACAAATGTCGCACGTAGCGTGGTCTGTGTGTGTGTGTGTGTTGGGCACACAGGCGAGCTGTGCAAAAAACGGCTAAACAGATCGTGATGTCGTTTGTTAGAAGACTCCCGTGGGCCCATATGCTTAGCGCTGTATAATGCCTTATATCCATCCTTATACGCCGGTCTTATAATGAAATGGCTGAATATATCGTCAAGCAGAGAATGCTGAATGGTAAGGCAGGGAAAAGGGAAAGGAAGAGTATTTATATAGCGCCATTTATGCAGTATGTATATCTCACAACGCTCAGACATGGATCACGCAGTTTTACCTGCAAATTACACCATGCCTGCCTTTCCTTCGTAAGCGTTCACCAGATGGCGCCACCTCTAATTGAGGTTGCAGACATCCAGTGGCAGCTTACTACTCATACTATCGACCCCGATGGGATGAAAGGCTGAGTTGGCCTGGTTGGTTGACCTATAGCGGACGGTTAACCCACATAAGTGGCCACCAGTCAGCTACAGGTCGAGCGCAGGACAGAGAAAGTACGCCGGCCGAAGACCGACGTTCTACCGCTGTGCCAGGCGTGGCCAGGTCACGTGAATTTTGGTCGGTACCAACCATATCTCTGGAACGGCTGAAGCTAGAGTGATCAAAGTTTGTACACCAGTAGGCTATATCTAGGTTCAAGTTCCGGCATACAGAAGGCGAATCACCCTAAAAAGGACGTGATCAGAGTCACGTGACCCATTTTAAATTTTCGGACCCCAATGATATCTCTGGAACGGCTGAAGCTAGAGTCGTCAAATTTTGTACACAGGTAGATTATGTCATACCCCAGCCTAAAGATGACAGACCACCCTATAAAGGGGCGTAGTCAGGGTCACGTGACAAATTTTGCAATTCTTCGGAACGACTGAAGCGACAGTCGCCATATTTTGTATGCCGGTAGAATGTATCGAGCGCTTGGCTTTCGATGACAGACAACTCCCTAATGGGCGTGGTCAGAGTCACGTGACCTGTTTTAAAAATTTTGCCCTAATCATATTTGGAATCGGTGAAGCTACGTACTTCAGATTTCGTGTGCTGATTGAAACGTAAGAGTACTGGTGCCCGGATGACATATTACTCCCGAAAGGGATGTGTGCTGGGTCCAATGACCTCCTCGAATTTTGGGAAACAAGTGACAATATCTTATTAACGGTGCAAGATAGAGACATATAGAGACATAGGCCTAGTTGCAATGGAACACTAATAGGAAATCGTATGTGGCCTATTGAATGACACCATTGCCAATGCCTTTGAATGACCTTGAAGGTCACTTTTGCTGCTGGAAACTTTGTAACTCACATACCTTGGTTGGCGGTTTGGCGTAGTGGTAGCACGTTGGTTTCGATCAACGAAGTTAACCTACGCTGAGCCCGGTTAGTACTGGGATGGATGACTGTGTCTGGGTTCGACTCGACTGCAGGAAATAAACAGGTTGTACACAGCTAGCCGAGCGCTTCAAGCCGAATACTGTATTGTGTGTATTCCACACAATACAGCTGTCTAGTTTCGAAAGTTTCTCTCGTTCAGTTTTAAATGTCCGCGTGCTATTATGACGTACTAAAAATGAAAACGGCAAAATAAAACGTTTGAAAACGTAAACAGTGACACAAGCAAAATGTTTTAACGTTTTATACCTATATGGTCATACGTGTGCCTATGGTTACGAGAGGCATACGACTGACTGTGCTTTGGCCTCCGGATTTGTTAACGGAAAAGATCTAGCTTCTTTGCCATCTACGAAGAGCTGTTTCCGGCCTTGTCACCAGTTTCAACCGACATAGACCAGTAATCTCCCATAATTCCTCCTCGCTGCCGACCTTACTGCTACGTTCCAAGTCGTCCCGCTGTACGGGTCGGGTACGCACTACCAATCCGTGCCACGTTTCATCGTCTCGTGACGAGAATTAACCGCTGTCCATGCCACGACGCCAGCAATAAAACCCTTGTCGACAATATATATATACGACGCCGCGGCTGTCTGCCGCCCGAGAATACCGTACGTCACCGACGGATTAGACGTATAAATAAAGACGTGAGTGAACGGTCGCCGGTTATTGCCGCTGTTCAGCAAATTCCTTACTTACTTATTTTGTGTGTCGGTGCCCTTATTTTTTATGCTACTGTTTATTGCCACTGTTCAGCGACGCAACGACGACAAGCTGCCAGACGTTAGATCAAACAGTCCGTCTTATCAGAGTTGTCCCAGACGAATGTGACGTCGAGAATTCTCGTCCAATCATCGTCCTAGTTGGGTCTTATGAACAAGCGATATCCCCCGTTGGCAGAGAAACGATATGCACCCCCCCCCTGGCGATAGCCATTTGCACCCTATTCGGTGATTAGGCGATACAAACGACCATGGCAAATGATCGGCAACCTGTGAGTGACTTAATATTCATGTTTAATAGTAACCCTGGCTGTATCCATCTTGGTTTTCTAAATGTACAGAACCGGATTTACAGATCATGTGGGGCCCTGTTCAATACACATTGGGGCCGGGGCCCTGGCCTTACAATTTACTTCCTTCTTTTTTAACTTTCCGCTATTTGACCATGCCCGTCTATGTGTGTCCTACAAAAATATTGTGGAGTCCCCTAGCATTGACGTCGCCAGCTATGAGGCAATAGGGCACGTGCCCCCTCGACTTACAACAATTTAGCAAAATCACCTAATGACGGCAGGACAGCGGGGCTGCTCCAGCTGGTGTTACATTATTGTCTTGAAAATTCGTCCCACCGCGATGCGGTCTTTTGTGAGAATTCTTTCAGCACTTGTTCTTTTTTTGACCGCGGTTTGTTCAGTGGAGATGTATGGTGTTTGTTGTATAGCAAGGACGTGAGGTTGCCGATCCAGCTGCAGAGAGCAATGGCGGCGGAAGCAGAAGCAACCAGAGAAGCCAAGGCAAAGGTATATATTCACTCTTTGAAATAATAGTAATAACTAAAATGTTGGCAATTATCGTGTCAATTCCCAACGTGAAGATCGCTCTCTTGTTCAGTTTAGGTCTTTAGACCGTGGCAATTCGCTGTATGAACAAATCCCCCGGTATAATCTAACACGTCGATCTCCACCACCGTTTAACTGACCCCTACCAAATTTGGTGAAAGTATAGGCTAATAATCACTGATCGATGAACACTATTGTTTTTCAATTTTCTATTTTCCTTCCACATCACGAGTGATGGCGCTTAATATGTTGCGGTTAGACTCAAAATTGGGCGAAATTTGGGGGTTTTTCGCCCCTCATTTTTGTTAGGGGTACTTTCAGGAAATCGGAGTAGCAGTGCTTCCTTTGGGGCTGAAGCCACGTCATGTGGAAAAGTTTCGAGCATGTCGGTTGACGGACGTCGGAGAAAGTGAGTTGACAGATGAAAAAGAAGAAACGTGCGCAAAACATAAGATCACGTTCGGCACACATCGTCGGATGCTGCGCAACAGTGACGTAAGGTGGCGAAGCAGCGAGGTGCTGTCCATCGCACGCGAGTTCGCATCGTCAGATCTTGATCGATGAAAACGCCGAGATCACGGACAGTATAGTAGACGGTGTAATCACGGTCGAGCCGATCAAGGGACCAGAAGTAGGCAGTCGGTGCTAGCTATACGCACAGTACTAAGCAACGTGAGTTCATATGAATGCATATGATACACAAAAAATTGAACAAATGAAAACAACGAGTACTACCAATAATGTAGTAATACTGCTGCTATAATTATTTTTTGATACTGGAATGTCGCTGCTGTGATGAACTACATCTCTTGTGTCCTGCTGAACATTTAACATTGGACTATATTTTCTTGTTTTTTTGGCTATCTAGGCTCTATATGTATTTATGTACTTTTTGTGACTAATCCAGCTGTTGCTGCCAAATCAAATAAACCATTATTACAAACAGAAGTGCCAGCAGCACTCAGAGGAAGATAAACTGCTCTAATCTAATCTAATCTAATCTAATCTATAGTTTTTTTATAGTGGCCTAAATAGCCAAAGCTATTGCAAGGTCCACTCAGGTGTCACAATGATGTCCGGGAA
>Ga0209780_1000904_pt1 | contig 17985 bp, 6 predicted proteins | sample WorMetexBAHAMAS2_FD_187384 | JGI IMG/M metagenome (GOLD analysis project Ga0209780, IMG submission 187384) | Marine gutless worms symbiont microbial communities from Max Planck institute for Marine Microbiology, Germany - Inanidrilus exumae... | ecosystem: Host-associated > Annelida > Digestive...
ATATATATCACAATTTCACAATTTATCAGCAAGCCATCTGCCAGCCGTTAAGCTTCCTGACTACCCAGACTTCTCATTCCATAACGTTAACAGTGCAGTACAAACGTAACTTACGTAAGCTTAGCTATTACGGCCCACGGTTACCGTCTATACGTTTAAAGTGTGAAAACAAGCCTACACAACACTGAAAATGTCGCAGGGTCTAAACAGTGGGGTCGACAATGGAGTTGAGTGGCTTAAGTAAAGACCACGAGGAAAGTGGGTTGTGGGGAGGGCACAACTCTATTCCAGACACATCCTCATGAACGGTGAGGTATGGGAGGGGATTATGCCCCCTTCCTATGAAAAAATTCAATGTTTTTCTTTGGAAATGGAGTGTTTTGGTGCATGTTCACTGTTATTCGCGTACGTTTGAATTTCAACCTGTCAACAGTCTCATTAAATTGTAGGCAAAGTCCAGCAAGTCAGTAGCCGGCCACTTTGTAATAATAATTAAAAAGAAGCGGCAAGTTTATGTCTCACCCACCGATTCCTCAAAGCCCCCGTAAACTCATCAGAGCTGCATCAATCTTAGGAACAAAGTCACTCTGGCAAAAGTGGGGTGGACATGTTCACCCAATTCCACCCCGTGCCGACGTCCCTGAAACACTCGCGTACGACTAAAGGACGATACTGAAATACTGAATGTTGGACTGTTACTGAGTGTTATCACTGACGTCGTCGCACGCCCTTAACGGCGTCAGTGAGAACGAAAGTGCAACTTCTATATTACCGCAGTGGTGCCAAGAAGTTACACGATCTGTAGTTGATTTGTGGAGTTATGCTATGTTTTTCTGTTACAAAAAATAAAACAATGCAATCGTAGACATTCGACTTTGTCCCCGGTGCCGCCACCTGGCGAACTCGACAAAACAACGTCGTCTTTGATTCTGCTTCATTGGTGCCATTATGTGAAAACATGGCGTCATCCACAAAACCGGAAGTACATAACATATTGCATTGTTGCACTGTCGTCAGAAGAGAACCGAGCCACAAGCAACATGTACAGAAAATTTTGTGAAATTTGGACGTGTGGTTTTTGAGATATACAAGTGGACAGACAGCTAGACATACGTACAAAGATACAGACAAACATGCAGACACATTGATCCCAATGCCTCGCACGTCTACCGAAGGCGAACTAACATACTGTGGAAGTCAAGTAATGATTGTACATCTTCAAAAGTCTGCCGACGCTTGCATTGTCACCTAAATTACAGATAACAAACAATGCATCAATAGCCTATACGAATGAAATTTTCCTTTCTTACTGGCAACTTCGTAACATTAATAAAGAAAATATAAAGAAATATAGCTGTTTACAGTTATCAAAAGCTATATTCAAAATGTTCGCCTCAGCCACGCAAGCAACTACGCTGTCCTCTGCGCCGTTAGTCAACTGTCGGATCAAGAATGCTGTTTGAAAGCACATGATTTTTTCGATCAGTTTATGTGTGCCGTGAATTTTGTCTGGATAAGAAAAAAGTCTTGACAAAGATGTAAAACGACGTTTACACATCAGCAGCTACATGCTCAGCAAAATTGAATTTAGTGCAAATCCAAGATTTTATGCTTCGTATTTGCGGCTAATTTATTCCAGCGATTTGATCAATCTATGACGTACTAAATTACAGCTTAGATTTTAGGCGTTATTTATCGCAGAATACAAAAAAGAACCGGTAGAGTACATTTTCGACCCATAGCACTTCACGATGTCATTAACAACTCATGATAGCCTACTCCGAATAATATGATATTGCGAGCCCAAGGCATCCATAATCATACCCCCGGAACTGGTTTCATTGTAGTGTGGGATTTTGTTATAGTCTACGTATAGCACGCAGCTTCTATTTAGACCTACTTCTATTATGAGATTTTGGGTCAATATATGCATGCAATTTTTGTAAAGACTGCATTATTATACGTCGTCTCCGAAATGAGCTATGAGTCGGGAGACGTTAAGCCGAATCTGATCTCGCTCGCATTATTATGCAAAAGCAGCAAACGTAATTCCACGGCTCCACTGGTCAGTAATGACCAGCAGCTGAAAATAATCAACTAACAGGACGCGCGTTACGCTATTGGGCATTAAGTACCACCGAAGATCGATTACTTACGTACCAGTGATAAAAATCAGCAGTGTATAGCCAGGAGATAATAGAACTGTGGAGTCTATTGTAATGAAGTCATGTAAATAGAGCAACCGCCTAGACAAAATTTCTGTGTTCTTAATCAATGTTTCCTAAATGAACTACAGTTACTATCGTTGGCAGTGACGAGCAATAGTTATACTATTAATATTTCACTAGAAATGAGTGGCAAAGCTCAACGTTTAGCCCGCCCGTCGCAAACATGCCGCTGCTGCTTACCTTGCACTATGGCATAAAAGCCTTCACAACAGTGAGAGCGGAGACACGGTAACAGAGTGCCCTTTTCTGATCTTCGTTTATTTTAGGGGACATTTCAAGGAAATCGGCATAGCAGGTTTTCTATTGTGGCTAAATGAACACCATGTGAGTAGCATATGGGGACAGCTGCCTCCCCAACGGCATCTCGATCGGTTCAGCCGTTTTCGCATGGCTCATGAACGTATGAGAAAGTATGAAAGAAAGTAACATCTGCGAAACATAATCCCTTTGGCATGCGATGGCGGGCTGGCTAACTGTATAGTATTTTAGTTACTTTTAGACCGCATCGCAGCGATAGCTAGTGATAGCGGCTTATTGCTACAGACAGAGTAGCGTGGTCGGTCTCTGTGTGTGTGTGTGTGTGTCTGTTGGTCACGTTCGTTAGCCCTGCGAAAACGGCTAAACTGATCTAGATGCCGTTGGGGAGGGAGGCTGAGTCGAGTGGGCCCAAAGCTCATATATTAGATGGGGTGCATATACCCAATGGGAAGGGGCAATTTTCGGGAGTGGTCCGCCCCACTAAAAAGCATCGCAGCCTTTGCTGCGGTGTACGCAAAAACGGCTCGACCGATCGAGATGCTGTTTGGGATGACTCATGTGAGCCCAAGGAACCTCATAATGTGTCAGGTCAAGGCCGGGCGAATCCATTTGCCTCCTCTTTGACCATTTGTTAACTACTTTTGGAAACCTAGTTAGTAGCTGGCAGTTAAAACACTAATTATGCTAATTGCAGGTAGTTAATTATTATATTTTATAACTAGTTTTTAACCAGAATGACTGAAAAACTTTAACGTGTAGGACAGCCAACATCCATTGCATATTTGGTGCTTTATTCCTGCATCTATAGATGCCTTATGTTGCTGATGGAATAGCTGTTATTATGACAGCATCGATTAGACTAACGCTGACTAAATATGAATAACGTTTAAACAGTTGAATGGTACCGTATGTCATTAGAGTAATAAAATGTTTAATACTTGTTATGGAGGACTTGAAGATCACGGCAGTAACGACAGTAAAAAAGTAGTTAGCCAGTAGGCAGTAGTAATTTGATAACTACTATGGACTGTAACTACTTTTATAATAGTTATGCGCATCACTAGTTATTAGTACAGACAATAATCTTTCGTCATAAACCCATAGTATACCCACAGTATTATGCTTAAAAGCTTATTTATCACGTAGGAGCTAGTATTATAAAATAAATTGTATCAAATTTGGTTTCAAGAGCCTACGAGTAGAAAACAACATTTGTGTAATAAACATGTCTTCTTATAGATACAAAAGCTAGTAAAAACAAAAGATACGACAAATATTTAAACGTTGCAATATCTATATTTACACAATACAAGCTGTGTACTCGCAAGCAACAAATTACAGAGCCCAGTACCAGATACAAGATGACGGAAGAAAACGTTATGTATACGAGATCGTTTTGCTGGATAAAACATGGTCAAACACTATCGTCGAGTTCAGTTGTAAAACAATAACAGAGAAATATACCCTAAAATCCGTTTTAAAATTAATGTAATCTGTTGTAATATTTATACACTACGTTCCCCAAAGTCCCATCTTTGTTTTGCTATAACTTTGACAAACATGAACGGATTTTTTTAACTTTTGAGACGCGTGTTACTTTAAAAACCTTTTGACTGGGAAAAAATAAACTTGTTTGATTGCTTACTTTCTCAGTACCTTTCTCAGTATAATGTCTGACAAAAATTATCAATACCGATTCACGCATGACAAAGTTCATAGCAAGCCAAAGTGGAACGTTTTTGAGACACATTATGGTTCAAAGTTAGTGACGTAATCTGGAAAACAGACAAAAGTGTACGTCAACAACGAATTCGTTGACATAAGCTAATTGTAATTACGATTAATTTTGTCTGAACATTCTATGATTATAATTTCAATGGTAACTGCATGTAAACTAATTCCAATTGTCACGTATCACTATGTTTTTGCTGTACTACAACTATCATGCATAACTTCTTTAATTATTGTGTTTAATAATATGAATACTTTAATAACACTTAAAGTATAACTCGAACACCAATTAGCAGTTAAGCGTGTCTTAAAAATCTGCGAGTAATGTTTCGTTTCCGTTAAGACGAATCACATCTGCTGATTCTGTAAAGACATTGCAACAAAAATTACACTGCTGTTGTAACTAATTCATTAGTCATCTAAATAATTTAATTTACTCATTCGTTCATTGATTAACTGACCACTTAATTGTAATTTCAATTATATTCTAAAGTAATGACGTGATTGACTTTAAATTGTTGAAACCTTAGTAACTGTAGCAACAACTCATTACTGAAAAGTATGATGTCGACATGATAAGGGGGCTAAATGTGAAGGCATTTTGTTGTTCTGTTGATGTACGCACAGAAGATGTTGAACGGGAGCTCAGCTGTCGCTGAGAAAAGGCGTCATGCCGAATGCGCTATGGTATACAGACATATTTGGCTTATAAGTAAACAACCGCATGCAAAAATTATCGTCGTGTGCTTCCGTTAATGCATGGTGCAATATCGTAACGAACAGGTGCCACCAGGTAGGCGTTCATGCTATAGCCGGCATGACGCCAAGAACTTAAATGTTAGAAGTTTCCCGGGTAAACTACAACTGGCTTTCGTTGTCACGATGACCAGGCTCCGTGCCGCCAGGTGGTAGTGAATGGTGCTCATCGTCTCCCGATAAACCGGACCGGGTTTGCCGAGCCCTGCTGCTGCTGCTCCTCCAGACTCTCCCTTCTCTTCTCGTCAGCCAGCAAGCTCGCGTACGTGTTGAGGGCAGCGCTGGCGGCGTTCTGACCGAGACCCAGGTAGACCGGATGGAGTTCTCTAGGGCTGCGAAGATGAACAATTGTCCTCTTCGTGGGAATTCCGGTCTCCACTGGCCCTCCATATGCTGAGCTGTAAACGCCCTTCACGCTGCTCATCGGATAGTCGTCGAATTGACCGTACGCTGCTGCCCACGGCTGGCGGCGGTGATGTTCCGCGGGTGGATGACGACGAAGATGCTCCAGCAGCGCGACGTCAGCGAGCAGGCTGGCAACCTGCGAGTGCTCGACGTCGTTCATCGGGCCCCACGCGTCGGCGACGGGAAGAGTCAAAAGAGGACCGGCCTGGCGCGCCATCACCGGCACGCCGAGTGCAACAGGTGCGCTGTACGTGCGCCGCCTGGCGCGCATCTCGCGAGCCGGCCTCTTCACCACCGTGTCGCGTGACGTCACGTCATTTCCGGTGACGTCATCAGGGGGCGACGGCTTGCGGAGAGCACGCGCGTCGACGCACTGCAGACTGATGACGCACATCGTCGTCAAAGCGATCGCCATTAACAGCTTTACTGGCATCGTCGACGACTTGTCGCTGAAACCAAACCGACGACATTTGTAACTAGCAGACCTTACTCGAGGCCGCACCGACCACTTGATGGTGGCTCAGTAGTACAGTGGTTAAGACGTCGGACGTGCGTCACAATGGTCCGGCCGCCGCACTACAGGTCGATATGCACTGGGATGGGTAGGTGGCCGTCTTCGGGCGAGCATATACCATCTCCGTATGTAACCAGCCACCCAGGCCAACTCAGCCTCCCACCTTCTGTGGGACGGGAAATAAGTACCAGCCATAGCCCAATGTGCGGCGATGCGCTGCGGCTGGGGAGTAAAGGCAGGATGGCTCATTCCATTCCTGGATAAACGTGTGGGTGGCAGGTAAAACTGTGTGATCCCTCGTTAACAAGTGTCAGCCTGAGCGCTTTATAGGTGAGATGTCACAAAAAGGCGCTATACAAAATCCTAAATGTCCTGTCTTCAACTTTTTCTTATTTCAGCAACGTAAATTTTTATTCTTGAGCAATAGCGGCTTGTACGCATATAAGGTTCTTAACAAGAACAAAACAGAATTCTATAGAAAGCAAACAAAAAACGCAGAACTTTATCGAATCCGCGAGAGGGTGTATACCAGACCCTGACTTTGATAGGATTGAATCGTTTAGCTGTTCTTAGACTGGTCGGTGTGTCAAATCGTTGGGAATAAAATCTATTAGTTGCCTCTCGAAGAGACTATGTGATATACAGTATTAGGCTATGAGGTAGCGAGTTTGATGGACAATACGTGCTAGAAATCGGGGCCGATAAAGACTTAATGGTTGACAGAATTTATACGGGAGTGACAAGCGTTTGTATTCGATGCATTCGTTTAATTTAAGCCATCGTTCGGAGTTACATGAGAAGATTTAGAAGCTTTAACAATGGCGCATGCGACAGACTTATGTAAATCTGTAGACGTCGATTTATTTGAGGCTCTGTAATCTTATTGGCCTAGTAGCCGAGTTTGGAGTGAACAACAGATGTGGATATTGAATGCCTGTTTTGGAATTAAGCTACAAATGGATGCTGGGAAGCCCACGAGTTGCAGTGCGCAGTTGTTTACCGCAAAAGTTCTGCATGTGTAAAGCCCCGTCCACACCTGCAACAATGTCGAAGCAACATGGTCGAATGCTATAAGTGGAATGATTCTTTCGACGAAGTCGAACGTTGCTTCGAAACTGTTGCTTGTGTGCACGGGTCTTGACAGAAGCACCGCCACAACGCTGTCGTCGTAATGTAGTATGGCAGCGCTGACACGGAGACACACATATAGCGAATGACACGTCGAAAACTGCTATTAAAGGTGATAATGTCGACGCGCCGTCACATCGTCTGCGTCAATGTAGCGCTGAGTGATTTTGCAGTTTTGGAAGTAGGCCTATTACACGTACGTATCGCTATTAACACATTAAAACCTACAAACTGCAGTATTTACGTTGATATTATTTGCTATTTACGACAGCGTTAGCCGGAAAGGCTCCAAATTACGTTTCTCATCTCGCTATGAAAACATAGTTGCAAGCGATCGTCATTAATATTAAAGTGTTTTTAGTTTAGCGATCCTCGTATACTATTGTTTCGTGCATTCACAACATTTGTGAGACCAGTTATAGAATATTGTTCACCAGTTTGGTCATCTGTCTACTAGTGTGATGTAAATTGTATTGAGGCAGTCTAACGTAAATTGGTCGCTGGCCGGTTTTACGTTTTTGTAATATGAGCAGAGGCTAAAAGCACTGAAAGCAGGAACAATTACGTCAGTGGGGACTGACCTCTATCCACACATGCCGATCCTCCTTCCAAACGCCGCGCGATATTCCACGAACGGCGCATCTCTAGCGAGACGTTTACGTGGGCGCATCTCCACGGTACTATAAATAGAACGTCGCTCTGACTTCAGCCAGCCTAGGCCTGTAGGCTAGGCTAGGCTTTTTCTAGTGCTATTTATAGTGCATTTTCATTTGCATGTCGTCCTGTCAACTGTTGGAATAGTTCGCTAATTGCGTTCGCTGTGCGACTCCTATTTATTACCCACGCTGACATAGCCGCCGGCGTGTGTAAGGCGTTCAGTCGCGTCTGTTTCTCTGTCTGTCTGTCTGTCCACGCTGTAACAGGGAAACGGCTTGAGCTATCAACACCAAACTTGGTATACACGTATATACTCTATAGCAGTCGCTCAGCATGCATTGACCCAGAGGTCAAAAGGTCAAAGGTCAAGGTCACACGGTACAAAAATCGCAACGGTCACACAGTTGCTAATGACCATCACCGGTATTCCGTATATCTATACGCCGCTGTGCGACCTGCGGCCGTTGCCGGTATGGGTCTGCATGTCGATACGATTGCCTATGTTTTCTAGTTCTTTTAAACGTTTGTTAGATAGTTGTGATCTTACATCGTTCTTAACGTAATGTGTTTTTAGTGTTTGAACCACTGTGAGTGCCAGTCAATGGCCTGATGGTCCATCAGTTCTTTCCTGTTTGTCTTATCATTTGTGACATTTACTTGATTTTATTGATAAATAAATAAATAAAAATGAAATAAATAAATAACAGGTAAAGTAATCGGTAGCGTCCGTCTGTCCGCTCTGTCTTATAAACCGAATGACTTGTGCACTTTTTTATTTATGTGCGTGGGTCATGACCATAGCTCGCCTTGAATTGAAAGTCAAGGTTATAGGTCAAGATCAAAGGTAAAGGTCAATGTCCAGCGCGTGTGGGCGTGGTATCGCAGTAAAGCGGTCTGTCTAACCTCGGTTCTCGTCCGAGGATAGTTTTTACCGCGCGACGCTATGCTAGTGAGGTATATGCTGTCGTCCTGTGTCCGTCCGTCTGTCGTCCGTCCGTCACTAGCCGGTATGGTATTGTATCAAAACGGCTAAATGTAGAATAATGCATGCAAACAACATTCTGATTTTTAAACGTCCATCTGCGATGATCTGGCTACATTGTGTAAACATTTGATGAACTTCGGTCCAGTAACTCCAGAGTTTAAGACGGTGAAAGTGTACACCCCTCGTCGATCAGCCATTTGGCTACGTTCGCTTTACTACTAGACCTTGCGGGGATCAGTACTGAGTTTTTCTGGGGGATTACTACTCAGTTTTGTTTCACCTATACGCCAGAGGGCGTCACTGCTATGCCGCGCGGGCTACACGCTAGGCTCTGTTGCGCATTTCTAGTCTCATAAGAGTCACCCGTTGGTAGATAAAGTCGCCAAATTTATAAAGCAGTCACCTGACCCTATGCACCTCTCCTTAGGACTACAAAATGCTAAGTACTGCTATAGAACTGGCTATCTAGCCTACATCCTGATAAACTATCGGATTTCTATTTTATGCATATCGAGTGAATGATACAAGAAGTTAAGCTATCGCAGAAAGACCGCAAGAGGCGCTGTCAGTTGAAAATTTGTCAATTGTTGCGCACCTGTACGAAAATTTCCATGTGAAAAAACTTGCAATATGTAAATGACCTTGAAGGCTACTCAAGGTCATCAGAATTGCTGCTTCTCGATAAGCCATAATTATATCTCCTATTAGTGGTCACTAGTAATAACAACGCCACTTCTTGCACCGTTTCCGAAAATTTGTCACATTTCCACTGTACGTGGCTACCTGTGACCTCGAGCAGTCCTTCAGGTTTTTTTGCCATATGTTGACCGACTTTAACAAGGTGTCGCCTTGACGGGACGTAACACTACTGGCCCGCCGTGTGCTGCCCCTGGTGAGTTACGTTGCGCCGTGAAGTGTTACAGACGCCGATAGACGACGACTGACGACGACAGATGCAAGGCGAGCAAAACAATATTGGCCCCTACACTATGTGTAGGCGGGCCAATAACAAGAAGCTCAGTTACCGCAGAGGGACCGCGCGACGCACTGTGTCAGTTGAAACCTTGTTAACTGCTGCATAGCTGTACGAAAAATCATCTGAGAAGGTTTGAAAAGGCAAACAAACATATCGTAGATAATGCATGCCAAATTTGCCGAGGTATGAAAGTTAGAAAGGTTTCAAACGGCAAAGGTGGCCTTCGAGGTCACTCAAGGTCGTTGCTTTTTCTGCCATTCGATAGGTACAGTGTATATACGATTTCCAATTAATTTGGTCAGAGAAGGTAAGACGTTCGTCAAAGATAAAGTCAAGATTTCGAGCAGGTGTAAAGTGAAGACTTGTGTATTTTGGCAAGTTGGTTTTTGAGTGAGTTCGTTGAGCAAGAATTCAGTCTTGGAGGAGTCAACAGTAAGAAGATTAGAGAGTTTTGAAGGTGAGAAATGCTTGAGTCAAAGTTGAGTCGGTGAAAAGAGAAGAACAGCTAAGTGTCATCTACACAAAGGTGGTAGTCAGGGAAAGGGAAGAGATCAGGGTACTGAGAGGGGCAGTGCAGTGAGGCGGGTGATTGAGATGTTGTGCATGGTCGATGGTGTCAAAGGCAGCAGAGAGATCAAAAAGGCAAAGGCATGACACTTTTTGTGATCCTATTGCTACTACTTTCTACGATGAACCTATCTACCAAAGTTGAAGTCTATAACGTACTTCATCCTTTACGAAGATATGAAATGCGATACAAAATATAGAAAATGGGTTGGTTTATGGTAGATAGTGGTAACTCAAGTAACTGGAAATAGTGCCATTCGAATGAGCGCATACGAGTTCCTATTAGCCTTCCATAGTTACTGTGTCCCTATCTTGCACCGTTTTTGAGATATCACGAGATATTGGTCGAAATTAAGTCGCCGATTGTAGCCCACCTACCTGTATTTTGCGTCCCCATTTGACATCACTTCATTGGAATTTCACTGAGATCTTTGGCAATATAAAACTCGAGTTCCTAGACGATCCCACGATTAGTCGTTTTAGACCTCCGATTTGTGACAGACAGACGGTCGGACAAAAAAATTGCGATGGCATATGCCGCGCTATAGCACAGCATTGCGCGGTAAAAATTCTTTTAAAGCTTACTTAGCAGAAAATTTGTACTAAAGTAGTAGTCAGAGGTCCTACCACACCTTAAGCACGTTACTACACTACCTTGTGATTTATCGTTAATTGCATGTTTTAGGTTGTTGCTGATTTTCTGACATGAATATTTCACAAGGTAGTGTAGCGACTCGTTTGCGGTGTAGTGAGTTCATTACGACTACTTTATTACGAATTGAATGTCAAGTCCGTCAGCAAAAGAATTTGGAAAATTTTTCAGCATTTGGCAAAATTAGACGCAAGAATAGAGTGGCACAATTTTTCCCTGGTACTGTGTATTATTATGCCTATGAGTCTCAGTCAGACTACGAGTGGTGTCACACAAATACAATGTGCATACCTGCAGTTGTAGGGAGTTGCTGTTGTCGAAGTTCGATAACGGAAATACGAAACGTACGCCGGAAGATAACGTCGATCTCTCTATAGAGATCTTGCTCGGTGCTGCGGACGCTGTCTATATCTGTGAGTTGAGTGCGTGTGCAGCTTTATAAAGGCTCGTCGATCGTGTCTCGGTGGTCGACGACCTACTCATCAGTTCACGTGATGGCGTGGGCGCCGCTCATGCGACGTTCGTCGCGCACATTGTCAACACGGTTTCGTCGGAAATGCGAGCGAGCGAGAGCAATCAAGATCGGCGCGACGCCCTCTCCCACCGGGCGCGTCACTGGACGCCTGTTCTCGTCCGGAGGACGTCGTCAAAAACACCGGGACGCAGGCGTGGACGGACAAGGAGAGTGGCTCTGGAGCACTGCTAGGGGACGTTCATGGTCACATCGGTCTAATTTAGCCCGCCTGGCCTACCTTTGGCACGCTATAAGATGTTACTTTCTTTTTAACGGTCTCATTGGAAACCAATTATCTCAGAAAGTACTGGACCGCTCTTCACTAAATTTTTAGGATAGGTACATATATAGGTAGGCCTGATCAAACCCACCTTCTTTTTCGCTATCGTTCAAGGGACCTTGCTATGATAACCGATTTTTGGCGCCTATCGACATACCCCACCTTCATTGCGTGCGCTGGTTCCGACGTCTGTTAACCGACATTTCGTAACTTTCCCACATGATGTTCATAACAATATAACATAACAATAGAAAACCTACTATGCCGACTCCCAGAAAATACCCCTTAAAATAAATAAGGGACAGAAAAGGGCACTCTGTTACCGTATCTTTGCACTCTGCCGCAGTGCGGTGTATGTAGTTGTGCCAGGCGGGCTCACGCTGGGCTTTGCCACGCATCTAGTTGTTTTTCGGGTATCCGTCTGTCATGCTGATAGCCCACCGAAAAACCGCTGAAATCGAAATCTTGGATAAGTGCCACCATTTGCGGATACTAGGAAGGCAAATCAGAAGCAGAGTAGTGGTCGAGTGACCGAAATGATAGTTCGTAATTTTAGTATAGGCCTAGCACATGCAAAAAAACGTATAGACCGGTATACTGATTTTAAAAAATCAGCTTGCGTCAACATGTGACAAAATGTTATATGTGCTGAAATTCAAACGGAGACAATCTTCTCCAGACGGCAAGTTTACAAAGAACTAGATGGCTGTATTTTGTCGATTGTACAAAATACAGTGTTCGTCTCGAAGCGCGCGCATTTACATCATTTACTGTTTTATCAACAGAAGAGATACAACCGGTCGGAACGGAAGCTTAAATGTCTCACTTCTCCTGGTGTCCCAGTTAATCCGAAGTCACCCTATTGTCGTTGTATGATTTTATCTATAAACTCTACTTTCAATTACGTTTTTTATTCCAATGCTGCATATATGTTTGTTATGTGTCAATGAAAACTTCTTACTTACTTAATTACTTACTTATTTAATGTTTGTGCAGTTCAGTGACTTAGTTTCCTGTTATTGTATTGAATGACCTGGGCGTGGCCTGATGAGGTCAGGGTGCCTGGTCAAAAAAGCGACAAGCTAAAAGTCAAAACGGCGACAATCCCAAACGGCGACAGGATAAGGGGACCCGAAACGGCGACAGAGAAGTGTGGCAAAACGGCATCTAAGGACAGCAAAATGCTTAAGCTAAATTCACACTTTGCTCAACTCGGTGACATGATTACGATTAATTGGGCAACACAGCCGCAACACACATGTGGACGTATATTAACTGTGATCCCTTCAAGGAAGTAGCTAGTTACTAGTAAGTAATCCACAAACTACTACTGCACTTCATTCGGGTCGACTGCTGCATGGAAGCAAGCAGACTTCAAAGAAACACTGTGAAACAACAACAATCCCGTCGCCGTTCAGGCATGTCGCCGTTTTGACTTTCGCCGTTTTGGTTTTTGGCCGTTTTAACCATATTCCGACTTCATCAGGCCACGCCCACTTAGACGTCACCGACTCACCGTTATGAGAAGAGAATTTGGGGAGGTTTCTTGTACGGAATGTACAGGCCAGGGGAATGACGCTGAATTGATTCCAAAGATGAAAAGCGAAACTAGACATCCAGTAGAGGGTTCTTTTGGTAGTGAATTTCCGGAGATATGTAATCAGTGCGGAGTTATCGCGGCCTTAAGTCGAAAGACGTTAAAAAATTTGTGAGATTTTTTGCGTTTTTTTGGAAAAACGACTTCTTACGGTAAAATATTCAAAATTCTGTTCCGAAAGTTTTTATCGCGACATCGATCGACGTGTTATGTTTAAATTTCGTGATATTTGGCCGACGCGAAATCGGAAAAATTGTGCGTTATTTGCCTGACAAAAAAATTCGCCTGTCGCTGCCGTGCGGATCGCGCCCAAAATCTGCCCGAGCCAGCCCCCGACAATGTACTCAGACTGCTCTAGATTTAATCCAAATAGGTTTACTTTCGGCGGAGTTACAGCCAAACGCGTGAACATCGGCAAACCGCGCCGTAAACTAAGTCCAATATTCGGCTGAAGCCTAGCTTCGAGCCAAATAATGATGTACGGCGCAGTAATTTTTGCAAAAAAAACAACCGAATAACTCGGCTACCGCCTGCGATCCGCCGACGCCAGCGAGTACATTACCACGCCTTAATTCCTAAGAAATTCGTCGACGGGCATTCTCGCATTCCGGCCCTGCTGCTGGACATTATCTGAACCATTTCGTAGGCCTACAGTCAATGACAATCAGTCTAGATGCAAACAAGAGACATTCCTTTCATGCCGTCATCGTTTTGGATAATTTTATCGTTACTTCCGCCGCAGCTTGGCGGGGGTAATGTTATGACCGCCGTTTGTTTGTATGCTTGTCTGTCTATCTGTTAGCAGGATAGCTCGAAACGTTATGGTTGGATTTTCATGAAATTTAGGGAATGAGTAGACATGGACTAGAGCAAAGTTGATTAAATTTTCGAACTTAGGTTAAGGTTAGGGGGTTAAGGTAAAGTAAACAATGTATAGCAGTTTGCAACAACTTAGCCGCACCGCTACGGGAAACTCACATGCCATATGGGATCACACAGTGTTACCTGCCACCCGGCAGTGGTGAGAATCCCGCCTTTACCCCCAGCCGAAGCAGGTGCTCGATTTAGCGACCCAAGGCTGAGTTGACCTATAGGCCTCCTATTACGTGAAAGCGGACCGGCTGGGAATTGAATCCGCGAACTATCAAACGCAAGTCCAACACCCTACCGCAGCGCCACCACGCAACACATGCTTTGTTATGGTTAGAGTTATGGTAATAGGCCTAGTATAAATAGTCCAGAAGTCAGTTGATGTAAAAGAAGCGGGAAATTCTAGGCTGATGCTCGTCGTTAAGGCAGCCGACTTACTGTATTATAGATAGGGTGAAGTGACGTCACAGTAATCTGTGGTAACGATACGATCTTCATGTTGTAGGGCATGATGTCGTACTATGCGAAGTTAATTGGTAAGGATTTGTCACGTTATTTAAATAAAATTAAATCGGACAGTTTAAGAAAAGGTTATTGCTAGCGTCAGATCGGCGATCCGACTGTAATTGCTGCTAAATGTTTACGTTTTCCTTGATCTACATCAAAGCGGCCAGAAGATGGCACAGATAGGATAGAAATGAAGCAATTACGTCATTGTCAACCTATGTATACACGGTCCTAACGCGGCCACAAAAAAGGTCCGCAAAGATGGCCAGTATGCATAGTTCACGTGTACGTAAGCATAACAAAGACGGCGAGTGTAGCCTACCATGTTTAGCACTGCATATTTCCGCATTACGTATTCTAACAATTCTGTCCAACGTAAACAGCACTCTGCATAATTAGACGGCTGTGGAGCAGTTTCCATTTGGTGATGGATGAACGCTTGTCGATTGCGTACGGAAGTCGGGACAGCCGACATCAGATGAGAAGTAATCGTCGCTGGCTGGCAGTGCTGACAACGATGGAGCGCGTGCATTCAGACATCAACGAATTACTCCGAAACTGACGACGACAACAACCACTACTACTACTATTACTGTTACTGGTTAGATCTGGACTGTACGCGGGAAGAGAAAGTTGTTTGTTTCATTTCGCAGCTGACATAATTTCCATCATGCAAAATTCAAGTTTTAAGCTCACGATTGATTGATTGATTGATTGATTGTACTCATCCTCATGAAAGCATTCCTATTCCTGCAGGCATCTCACAACACAGCATGCGACTCATCTGCCGCAGATGGACCGCACGACGCTCTGTTTTCACGGGCGACGCTGTTGGCGGCGTGAACATGGTTCGTCAAGACGGCCCGTCGACCGGGGTGTCCAAAATGACAATCATGTCGACGGGACGTGTCGGAGGTGTGTACCGACCTTCATGCGGGCTGTGATATAAACTTGCGACAACCGAACGAAGTTGACAACACATGCGACAATCGACGTGTGAATGTATTTCAAAATTCATATTTAGAACACTGTTAAGTTGCATTCTCACGGCTGCGATATATCGCCGCAGTGAGATCGCTACGTTACTGTTTAAACTAATAGGCCTACGGCTGTGCCATCGTTTCACGTCAGACGTTCACACGTGTGTATTCTCGTGCAAAAGCAGGCGAAATAGGGCTTAGAAACGCAAACTGCGATTTTTACCTGCCCCCACTACGTTTTCGAACAAACGACAACCTCATTCTCGTTTGCCTCCGTCTGTCAACTCGCACAAATTGTTTTAATAATCGCCGTTTTTCCGCGAATACCCGCGACATTGTCGTGTGTAACACGGTCTCTGATCTGATATAGTGACGGTCGGAGAACATTTGCATTTAACGACCGGTCGAGGCTGACTGTTTCGGAATCTGGGCGATACATTTGGTGAGAGAAACCGAGAACGATGACGCTATCACGCGACGATTAAACTTGTTATGTTCAGCCCTTTCGACACAATATCGGAATGCAACGGACGGGCATATTACAGACTGATGGACAGAATTACGACAACATACACGATGCTTGCATGCCTACCATGTCAGGAGATAAACAACAGCTCAGCATTTGCTGTGATGAGCGACCAGGTCGAATTACATCGAAAATGCATATTCACGCCTACAAAGCCAGTCGTTACTAGGGGGGACAGTTTGAAAGGTCGCGTGGCTTTTAAAATTAGTTGTAACGACCTTAGTTTGCGTAAAACTGGTAATTAATTTATGGCGATTACTGCAAGAAGCGACCGGTATACGCCGGGGGCGGGTATACCGTAGTCGCTAAAACTATTAAAACTGACGATAACTCAAAAATTAAGTAAACTCAGTACATGAAACATTACGAGAATCGGAATTCATGCGAAAGCTATTATTTCTACTGTCGTATTTAACTGAAACAAGCGGCCAAAAAATTTCGTCGAAAGGCCGCATCGCACGTCGTGCCGTGATTGAGGATTGGATGACCCCTTTTTCTGCATACACCGCAGCAGAGACTCCCAATTAATGCTTTTCAATGAGCCGGACAACTCCCAAAATTACCCCCTTCGCATTGGAGTCTTGATTCTCGACTCCCATCTAATACATGGTTCTTTTGGCTCACAAAATTCAATCCACCAAACGGCATCTCGATCGGTTCAGCCGTTTTTACACAGCTCATCCGTGTGCCCAACACACACACACAGACCACGCTACGTGCGACGTAAGTTCCTGATTCACAAACTGCGCAAATAAGTAAACAAGGCAATTGTAGATATCAGACTTCGCCAGCGGTGTGCAAACGCATCCTTAACTCTACTACTTCCTTAACCTAAGTCCCATTAACGCTAAATTAACTTCGCTTTCCTACATCCATGTATTAATATATATATTTGTTTGTTCGTCAACGTACACCGTTATCATAATAACAATAGCAACCGCGACGTGCGTTTAGGTAATTCCTCCCATTTATCGTCAAATTTCGCCGTTCCTCTTTTAGTTTAGTTTGAGCGTCTGGAGTCTTTGATTTACTGGCGCTATACAAGCTAGATTATGATGATGATTGTAGTTATTATAAATAGTTATTCAAAATCAGGCACTGGTCTAATTTCGCACGTAACTATGTCCGACCGTCGCAACACTTCCGTCATACAAGCTACTGTTAGAACGTATCGTAAACAACATTTATGGCGTTTATTGTTGTCCGCGGACGTACACGTGTGTTCGGTAAAATACTATTTCTTTTCGCCAAAACAACGCACTCTTATGTTATATTTGGTGGATCATCCGGTCTTCTCCGTTTACCTCACCGACAACAGTCCTCCTACAGTCGATGTAATATCTTTTCGCCAGTCAACCAAATTGCGCTAACATTATTGGATGAATATTTTTCAGCAACTGTTTCGAATGGCTGAGTTTTGCGACACCTCATACTCTGCTCGAAACCTTGGCTTCATCTTTGACGAACATCTTACTTTTGCTGACCAAATTACTGCTCTCTCCAAAGCTTGTTGCTATCACATTCGTCAACTTCGCTGTATACGGCCATACCTTGATTCGTCAACTACCTGTACCATTGCTGCCTCTATCGTTCACTCCAAACTTGATTAGCCTACTGTAATTCTCTCTACTATAAACTACCTAAGTCTCAACTATCCCGTCTCCAGCATATCCAGAACTCTCTTGCTCGTACTGTCATGAAAGCTCCCAAGTCATGTCATATCACTCTTATCCTACGCTCTCTTCACTGGCTCAGGATCACTGAACGCATCGAATACAAGCTCCTCTCACTTACCTACAAAGTTCTCACAACTACCCAACCTCCATACCTTCATAAGCTCATCTCCACTCAACG
>Ga0209780_1000905_pt1 | contig 17976 bp, 6 predicted proteins | sample WorMetexBAHAMAS2_FD_187384 | JGI IMG/M metagenome (GOLD analysis project Ga0209780, IMG submission 187384) | Marine gutless worms symbiont microbial communities from Max Planck institute for Marine Microbiology, Germany - Inanidrilus exumae... | ecosystem: Host-associated > Annelida > Digestive...
GTACACTACAGGTCGGCAGACATAGCCGACCTTCAGTGTACTGTTTACCTCTAGCGCCTCTGAAGTTACAACATTATGGCGGTATAAAAAATGTGTGTATTATTATTATTATTATTATTTACCTCTTCCCACTGGCTGACGTAGCGGACGAGTCGACTCAGCCGTAGTAGTCGTAACAAACTGAGAAGTTTGACAAGACGAACCATGCGAAGAGCGCGACCTGCATGCCAACACAGCCATACACACACATCTGCGAACCCATCCAGTCGCTGTCTAGCTGTTTACGTGTAAAACCACTGTCTGGAGTGGTATAAGTGAGCGTTAACAAACTTTTAGACCACGACATGCTGTTTAACACACTTAATCGACCGTCGCACGAGTCACCAGTAGTGTATTTTTTGTCGCAGCTTCAGCCTATTGCAAGTGCAAGGCTGCCAGACTGTCAGTGGAAGCAGGTTGTTCGTAGCTGAGAGAAGTCATGGTTATGTGTGCTACTGCTTGTTTTGATATCGGTTATAAAGTATCTGATATATGTGATGATGAAGGTCATACTGTCGTAGTCGAAGCGTCTATGTTTACAACGGATGTCTGGCGTGGTATGACGTATTGTTAAACCGACGCATCACTCAAGCGTAGAATGGTTGATTGCTGACGTCACAGATGTTATCACTTTGCACCAGTTGTCTGTATTTCACTCTATCAAGGATCGTGCGGTTAACACTACGTTATACCACGCCAGACATCCATTGTAGAGATAGGCGCTACGAGTGCGACGGTGGAATAATAATATAAATAATAAGAAAGTGACCATGGCGACACGAATGTACAACTAGTATGATCGTTGTGACTTGGCTGTAATGATATTGTCATATAGGGCCTACTGGGTGCATAGATTCAGCGTGTCGTTGTTTTATAAATATACCTAAAAGTTATTTTGGTTGTTGCCATAATCTGCATTCTTATTTCTTTTTTAACGGCATGTTTCTACCATGTATTTGGTGAATAAAGCTGATAAATTCTAGTTCAAAAACTATATTTGCCAATATCTCGTAGAAATCTTTGGTTTAATATTTATAAAACTATGTATGACGTCGGCCACCAGGTGCTAACTGGAACCAGTTCTCTGGAAAAAAATATATCATCAAATTTATCAAAACCTACGTAGCAGGTTTGGCATTGAGCGTCGCCCGTATACTAAGAGCCGCATTGACCAAATTCCGTGTGTATGTATGTATGTGTGTATTTGTGTAACTACTCCTCCCAAACCACTGAACAGATTTGCATAGAAATTATACCAGCAAATACAGTGTCTTACGCTGATTGCTACAGGCTACTTAGATTGGAAATATTTACCCCCACTATATTTTTAAAAAAACCCAAAAACATTTCTGAGGCCACGTAATGTTAAACCAATGGGAAATAGAGGACTCTTGTAAGGCCCATTAAAATCAGTAGGAAAATATTCGCGGTTTATGACTTAAATGACGTGGTTCAGTCAAAGGATGGTCCTTTTGGGAGTTAGGACGATGAGTGACATCACTTGGGAAAAATGTGTCCCCCCAAAAAAACAAAAAGGGGCGTGAATAGGCATTTTCAAGCCAACCTAGCATAATATTGAAACTCACATATCTCGGCCGCGGTGCGAACGATTTCGACGAAATTTGGCATTGTGATGCAAGTGGACGCTCTTGACCGTTACGAACGTTAAAAATTTCAAATGTCGAAAATTCAAGATGACGGCTGCCGCCATCTTGAAAAATCGCCATATCTCCGCAACACCTTGACTGATCTGCACATCTGTATGGTTTCCTTCACACGGAGGGTGCGAATAGCTGGGGGCGGGTTTTGGTGTGCTGCATGCAACTCAGTTGTTCGGACATGCAGCACGTCTACTTTATTTGTTATCTTAAAAACTCCAACAAAGTCCCATGCTCAAGAAGATCTGTCTTGAAGAGTGACGGTCTACTCTAGTACTCACTCATGCATACACGAGTCATGGTCTCTCTGGCCGGTAGCACTGTACAATCTCGTAGAGTTGCAGACCGATGCCGTGATCTTAAACTTCAAACGGACACAGACCGCAGTGATCGATAACCGATGACGATAATGACCGCGTCTATTTTTTTCTGAGCGACTGCTGAGGCAAATCGATGTGGTTTAAACATGTCATTAGTCAAACGAGATTTGTGCGCAGTGGACCACGCGTGCGAAATTGCGTGCGGTATAAAACGGTTCTAAAACTGTGTGCAGCTCTAAAATTAAACTACTGAAGTTCAAACACAGTGAGTTTCACATTGAAGATATTACGATACGATACAGTATATTTAAGTGCGCTCAAAAGCTGACGAGATGGCAAGCCCAATCCAGCGCACAGCACAAAAAACGCTAGAATGAGTGTGACGCAGAGTCATGTCTCATTTCATTGTAACCAAGCCAACAGGTTTATGAGAGGAAGACGACAACTTTTCTGGTGTTAATGTATTCTCATATTAGCCTATTGTATAGGAACATAACTAGGTGAGTAGGAGAACTACGAACACATTTTTAGAAGCTGCCGCGGTATCAGGATACCGTTGAGCAAGTTTCACTGCGATTGATTTATAACTGTAGAAGATACTGACGGTGGCAAAGTGGGGTCGTTTTTTGACGCACCGTGTATAGACTTCGGTGAACATGAAACAGATTTCCGCGGTATTCCGATCACACGATACGTGTAGTACAAATCCAAACGGCCGCAACGATCGCTCAATAATTTCGTCCTAATCTACCAGGCACGCGTCATCGTTGTATTGCGTATTGAGTGCCTGCGACGTTAGAGCACCGAGTACTGTGGAGTTGACTGAAATTACGGGACTGGACATTCATGGACGAATGATGTGCAATACGGTAGTGCGACGTCATATTGACTTCTAATGTTCTCTGGGTTGTGACGTTATACTGACCAGTGTGTGGGGTGCAGGAGTAGGCAGGCGAATGGCGGGCATATTTCGGGTATGATGTTTCGGAAATAGGCCTACACGTTAATTTATCAGTGATTTTTTTGCTTTGCATTACACAAAAGGGTCTTAGGCTAAAAGAGTTTTTCAAGGCTCACAAACAACATTAGTTAGACAACACTCCAGGGACCCCAGTCTTCACCAATCACGTTTCACTATGCTGCCGTCGTCTCGCCTTCTCCACCTGCCGTCACACCCCTAGTCAATATAACGTCGCACAATCTGCAACACTCGTATGATTGGAGCGGCAACTCAAGAGCTGTAGGCCTATCACACATCGTAAACAATCGCAAAGTGTGGTAACTTAAATCTTGTCATTAAATAAATCTAAACCGTTCTTCTGTTTTTTTTTCAGGACACGATATTGCACGTAATGTGCACGGACGCTCAAAATTATTGTTGTACGAAACTTTACCTTTTTAATACTGGCGCTAGAAACAGGTAACAGCTTTGCGACTGCCCTGACAAACTGTGTTAATATAATAGAAATTTATTGTACTACTAGCAATGTCGGAGAGTGTAACAGGATTTGCACAGTTTGTAAATTCTTATTGTTGTCACCGTCAAAAACATGTAAACTGGTTTAAGTGTCCTTTGGCTAACATTCAACAGCAAACAATGACACAACCTCTTGATTTTACACTTAGGCCTACTTAAACGCGGCAAGTAATGAAACACATACATTTTCTGTAACTATAAAGTAAATATGGAAAAGTCACAGCATACCGATTTAAACGAAGATACGACTGATGACAGCGCTTTAGTTTGGCCTGTAGTAATGTACGGCTGTGAAAGCTGGACGCTGAGAAAGAATGAAGAAACACGTCTTAACGCCTTTGAGACGAAAAGGCTGAGAAAAATTCTGCGGGTTTCGTGGACAGCACAGAAAACAAATGAATGAGTTCTTAATAAAGCTGGAATAAAGAGGGAACTGCTAGACACTGTCACAGCAAGGAAGCTAGCATACTATGGTCACACCATGAGGAAACAAAGGAAACTCTGAAACTGTTTCAGCGTTTTATTTCTGTTTCGTTTAAGACGTAAGACTGTTTTATTTCAGTTTTATTTTAGTTTCATTTCACGTGTAAGCACGGCACAACGTGCAAGAAGTTGTCTGTAGTCATTTCGGCGGGCGTACACTCGTTAGCGGTGGTTCGAGACAGCGGGGCATTGTGGCGAGTGCCAATCGATCACGTAATTGATTGAAGAACTAATTACTTTACGGCACTGTCTATGACGTCCACCGAGGTATGTGCGACTTACGAACAATGTTCGCGTATAGGGTGAAGTGACGTCACAGTAATCCATGGTCACGATACGATCTCCATGTTATAGGGCATGATGTCGTACTTTGCGAAGTTAACTGGTGAAGATTTGTCACGTTATTTAAATAAAACTAAATCAGTCGGTTTAAGAAAAGCTTATTGCTATCGCCAGATCAGCGATCTGACTCTAAATGCTGAAAAATGTTTACATTTCCTTGCCCTACTTCATGGTGGCCAGAACAGCTGGCAAAGAAACGAAAATTACGTCACTGTCAATCTATGTATACAAGCGGAATCGCCCCGATGCGACGAAACGATATGTTCCACGCCGGTGGCTAATTCGGTCCTTTTCGGTGATCAGGCGGTACCGACTACCACGGTAAATGACAGAGGCCTGTGATTTCCTACTCATGTTTGTAAGGTAAACATGTTTTTGGCCTATAGCTTAGTATAGCGCTTGATCATCATCTCTAATCTCATCTTTAAGCGCTCAAGATGGCACATGTTGAAGGGACCACACAGTTTTACCTGCCACTCACAATCATGTCTATCTACGAATGGAATGATCCAGCTGCCTTTACTCCCAGCCGCAGTTGCTTACTAATAACCACTACAGTCAATCTACCTGGCATAGGCTGAAAGTTAATTCAAGTGCTCAAAACGGCCGCATCTGGCACAAGCAACAGTCCACAGACGTTGGAGCCGTTCATTGATAGCTATATCAATGACAGTCTGCTGCAGCCGTGTGGAGTATGGCTTAATAGAGTAGAACAGTGAACTGAACGAACCTCGGGTCTGACATTGATAAAACGCGAAGAAAACAACATCTCTGGTATTTTCGAAAACGACAGCATTGCCATTCGCTAGCCACATATATTTTGTATGCGGGAGGTCTTTTTTCGAAGCTTCAGCCTTGTGTGTTATCGAAATACTTTGCTACTGTTGATCAACGCTCTTAGTGTTTACAGGGCCGGATTTAGTCTAGGTGGGGGGCCCTGTTCAAAAAATATGTGGGGGCCCTTCCCTGCCTTAAACTCGTCGCCCAGTTGCCCGACTGCTTTCGCACACAAAGTTGCCATCATCGACATATAAGCGTACCCGTGCCACCTCGAGCCGGTAAAAGCCCCTGGTATATTTTGAGACCAGCCTTTCTGTAGTTTTCTGGAATCATGGACACTGTGGAAATCTGGCAGGAGAGGGTGGGTTGACTAGGGCTAAGATTAGGGAAGGAATCAATCGTTAACGTGTATTAGGATTCAGGTTAATACCGCAAGTTTCTCCACAAATTGCTGGAAATGCTCCGAACTTTGGGGCTCATCTGTTAAGATAAAAGTTCACATCACGGCATTATATCGCGCCATTTAACACCTTAATTCTAATAAAAATTACTAAAGTTGACCCATGGCTTCCTACGGTATGGGATCCTTTGCCGCGGCGTACTTACTTACTAACTTATCTCTCCAATAACTCATCCGCTCATTCTATCGACTGATGCGCGTAAGTCCGCTCGCTGTTGTATTGCGTCTGGCAGGTAAGCTAGTAAGGCCTACAGAAAATAAAACAAACTACTTTCAACTGTTTATGCAATTAGAGAAAACAAGTGTCCAAAGTCATTCGACAAAAGGCCGCATCGCCGTTTTGTTAACCCGCGCGGCAATGAATGTATTTGTTCGATCTTGACCTCATCTAGTACGTGTTTCTTTGGACCCTTGTAAGTCAGCCTCCCCCAAACGGCATCTCGATCGGTTTAGCCGTTTTTTGCACAGCTCACCCGTGCGCCCAACACACAGACACACAGACCGCGCTACGTGCGACATCTGTTGTAGGCGATGCAGTCTGATAATATGTAAGATGTGCATGGGCGCCCATAAGCATGGGAAAGGAGAGGGGGAACTTGCCCCTCCCTGAAAAAGTGAGAGGCAGCCGCCTTGGACTGCTGCCTGGACTCAATATATAGACGGTCTTGATATCAAAGTTATTGGCCTTATTAGATGTACAAATGCTTCAAATCGTTCAGCTACAGGGGGCTTTGCCCCCTGACCCCCTGACCAGGGGCTCTGCCCTGAACCCCGCTGGTGGCTCCGCCTTCATGCCCTGTTATCGGCTCGCGCTCCGCGCTTGCCATGCCCCCTAGCCTCTGTCCCTCCCTCGAAAAATCCCCATAGACGCCCACGAAGAAGTAAAAGTTCGCTTCGACAAACCGGCGTGCAGCAAGTGCGAGAAGCTGCCTGCGTCCGGGATGAGGAGGGTGATGGTGTAGTCGAGCGGCAACGAGCTGATGAGGTCCAGAACAAACCACGATCGCAGGTAGTGATGGGCGATCTGCTTCGGATCGAGAATTATTTCATCCGCCTTGTTTTCAGCCATAATGCCTGCCACGTTCATTGCAACCAACACAGTAAAGTCAGTAAGTAACAATCAGTCAATGACAAAAGAATTTTGACAAAAGGCCGCATAGCCGTCTTGACACCCCTCGCGGCTGTGAATGAATTTGTCCTACCTTGATCCCATCCACTACATGCTTTCTTGGGCCCACATTAGTTAGCGCCCAAACGGCATCTCGATCAGTTCAGCCGTTTTTGCGTAAGCCGCGGCAAAGGCTTCCAATGCCTTTTAATGGGGCGGACAACCTTAAAAATTACCCCTTCCCCTTGGGGGACTGGAACCCCAAATACATGGTTCCTTGGGCCCACCCGAGTCGATCCCCGAACGGCATCTCGATCGTTTCAGCCGATTTCGCAGGGCTCACGAACGTGACCAACAGGCAGACAAACAGACCGACCAACCACGGCACACTGTGTGTATCAATAAGCCGCTATCACTAGCTAACGCTACGATGTAGCCTAAAATATTTAGATAACGAAAAGTCAAAAGAACGCATAAGCCTACATATACTCTATTTCGCTCAAACAGTACGATATTAGAGTAATACATTCCACAGTAGCAAGTACTGCCTAAGTAGGGTATGTAAGGCCAAATAAAATAATGGCAGCTGACAACAACCGTGCGCTGACAATAGGGCCTACTGTACATTGAACAATATACTGAAATGCCAATCTATTAACAAACATGACCAGCTAAAACATTCAATGGACATTACAACGTAGAACATTTGATAAGTCGTCTGATGCTATGATGTTTTAAAGTCATTTGGCCCATGCTAGAAAATCTATATCACGTGTTAGACTATTCCAGACAATTTTAAGACTCGTTTTCCAAAACAAAAACGATGCAGCAGAGCAGTTTCCGCAGTGAGTCTTATACAGTTTATATCAATTACAATATGGATGTCGTCTGGTACGGCAGGTGTTACACTTAAATACCCCCTCCCCTGTAATAAACAGCATCAGAGCTCTGATGATTGCCTGAAAGTTAGGAGGGAAAATAGTCAGAACTGCTCTGTGCGGTGTTGTGTATGACAGTTGTGCACAATGATACACACACACGCGCGAACAGTTATTAAATTTGCATGTTGGTTTAGGTCTAGATTTCGTTTTTGCCTGTTTGTTTAGGTTCAGTATTTTTCATGTTTTTTGTTAGCTTAGATCATTTTATTCCGGTGTTGCCTGATTTTGCAGTGTTAGGTTTAGTTTCTTCACTACTAAGCCAAGAGACTGGCTAGAGAGTACGGCTCCGCAATGTCCTATTGTGTGTCGAGTGGGACGTAAAACCATAACTCAGTCAATACACACAAATAAGTTGGCACAAGTAAACTTTATTGTCATTCTAATCAAACAGCTTTGACTTTGCCTGTTCGAAAGTTGATGAGCAGGTCGAGAAGGAAGACAGTGTCGGACATACAGTTGAAGACCACCCATCGTGTGCTGTGATCGTCGTTGAAGAATGATATTGCTACCGGGAGAACGATAAGATTCGCAATCAGCAACGTCAGCATACAACAGTCCCAGTAAAACCTGCAATCGACATTTTCATAGCATGCTTGATAAGTACAGCTATATCACACTTTGTAGCAAGGGCGAGGACAGGGGGCGACTAAAGGGGTTAAGCCCACAAGTGCCACAAGTAGCCTCCCAAACGTGCATGGTCCAACCCCTAAAGCATTCGCCAATAAATTCGCTTTAACGTGCATGTGTTTATTACTATAAACCCTTAGACTGCCTGCATGAACTATGGACTCGGATCGAATCTTCTGTGCCAATCCGATATTTATTTCAGTTCTTATTTTCGTTATTTTTGCCGGTGCGATTTTGTGTGGTAGATTAAGCCGGCAACCTGCTAAGTATTTCTTATCGTATCGTATAAAAATTACCCATCGATATACAGTATTTGTTAAATGCGAAGAACAACTGATAAACACAAGCAATATGTTGCCGTTTTAGCCATGGCCGAGATGATTCACTATATGCTGTCACACAGCGAAGTAACTTCGTTTAAGTTCGTGGCACTCACAAGTACATCCGTTTTCGGGGACGGCCGTATATCCACACATGCCGATCCTACGCCCACACGCCGCGAGATTTCACGATTTCACTAGCGTGGCGTTTGGACAGCGCGCTCACTGAACTATAAATAAAACGTCGCTCTGACGTCAGTCAGCCTAGGCCTGCAGGCTAGGCTAGGCTCCTATTCGTCCGATTTTGGGCTTCTGGGAGCAAATTCCCAAAAAAGTGAGATTCTCTGCCCAGGACGCCGATAAACCGCCTAGCAAAATTTGACGCCGCTAGCTTTATCGTCGGCGGAGAAATGCGCAACCGTACAAACACAACATTACTAACAAACGAACAAACAGTAACCGATATATCCACACTTTGCCTATCGGCATGTGTGGATGTGTGTCATCCAACCGCCAAGTAGTTGTCCAATTCCAGTAATTTTCGGTACAATGACTGAGTGAATATGTGGTGAATAAGGTGGTTTAATTTCCTACCTCATCTGCCTTACCCTGGGAAACTTTAAGACCCCGAAATGACAAACTCAGGAACATCTTTTTAAGAATAAAGAAAGTCATCTACACTTTATTTGTAGATAACGTTTTAGTCTCAGGAGTAGACAAGCTTACAATAAATGTTCAAAACAAAATGTTGTCCATCTGCACGAACGGATACCATCAGTCGCTTTCTCCACTCGTTGAAGGTCGAGTCAATAATGTTCTGCTGCGGACTATGTAAGACATTCAACGAGATTGTCGTCTGCAATAACGCTTATTCCTTTTCTTCTTCAGCTGGAAATTGCATGATAAGTAAGCTAATTACCGTTTCACATTTAACTTCCTAGCATTCGGGATAATTGCAATTTGAGGCTAAATTCATGTTTTTCAGGGTCCTAAAGTTTCCCTAGGTAACGATATGACATAAAAAGTACAAATTTAGTTTTTAACAAGTTTCACCATAGCAAAAGTAACATGTGGTATAATAAGATTAAGAAGTCAAAGGTCAATGTCAAGGTTAGCATATCGCATACCCAGCGAATGCATTAAGGACAGCTACACAAACTACAGATTTAACTAGATGGAAAATACTCAGAGAGAGAGAGAGAGAGAGAGAGTACAACTCCCCGCGAAAGTTGCCCAATGGTGCTGCTTACATGGGGCCATTTCGGCATTTAGGTACATCGCGTTCGCCGATTGTGAATACGATTAATCATCACCGTGCTTGTGATGCATAAAACGTAAAAAATCGCAGGTTTACGGAGTTTTTTGACCGTTACTTCCACATCCCTCTACCGATCGTAACGAAACACGAACTTGTTCTTCCCTTTCCCCTAGGAACCTTCCCATAAAATTCGGTACAAATTCGTCCGCAATCGTTTTAGTTATCGTGTTCACAGACAGACAAACACACAGAGAGACAGACAAACCAACGCCGGTAAACATATTCCCTCGCTTTCGCGGGGATAATGAATGTTAATGTCATGCAATACAACACACAGTGGTAAGGTTTAGCGTCGAAATGCAGAGTCATTGGCGCCACATTTCAAACTTAAGCGATTCCAATGTATGAACGCAATCCTGTAAATGCAGAGAGAGAGAGCTGCATATTGCTGTGGCTATTGAGGTCGCATTCTTGTGTAAGCCTATTGGTTTCTTGATGCGGATGGGACAGACTGTAACCATGTCACCGACGCGTATACATAGGGTGAAGTGACGTCACAGTAATCTATGGTCACGATACGATCTCCATGTTGTACGGCATGATGCCGTACAGTGCGAAGTTAACTAGTAAAGGTTTGTCATGTTATTTAAATAAAACTGAATCAGTAGGTTTAAGAAAAGCTTAGTGCTAACGCCAGATCGACGATCTGACTGTAAGTGCTGCAAAATATTTACATTTCCTTGCCGTACACCATGACGGCCAGAACAGCTGGCATGGAAGAAATTACGTCACTGTCAACTTATGTATATGTACTGTCCCTTACGATGCGGATAAGAAGTTTCGTTGCGTGAACGTTCGTTCTCTTATACGACGCTTTAAGCCGAACGGTTAAACCCAATTAAGACGACTTACGAGTTACGATCCAAGGTCGGACAGCCACTGGACCTGTCCGGCATTCCAGCAGTTATAGCAACCGGGCCGTCCCGGTAAAAAGACCCGATAACGAAGAAAGTCTCCGCGGGGAGATTTTTCAGGGTGAGGTCGTATAACAGGAGCGTCGCCAGCCAAAACAAGACGCTCCGCTACTGCAGAGGGACCGCGCGACGCAGTATGTCAGTTGAAGTCTTGTCAACTGCTGCATAGCTGTATTCGAAAAATCACATTTGATAAGTCTTGCAGTGGGTGAATGACATTGAAGGTCACTCAAGTTCATCACAATTTCCTTTATTCCACCGTCGCACTCGTCGAGCCTATCACTACAATGCATGTCTGGCGTGGTATAACGTAGCGTTAACCGCACGATCACTCAGCCACCACGCAACAACGACTCCACCTGGCACCGTGTTCGAAGATATTACCACGTTTACAGTGTATATGATTGACTGTGACCTTGAGAAGTCCTTCGTTTTCGAAAAGATGAAATTACAAGTCACGTGCGCTATCGGATTCATGTGTCATGATATAATAGATATAATAGATAATGCACGCTAGGCGTATATGTCCCGAGTTGTCAAGATATGACCGTTTTGCAATTTTTCAGAATGACTGCTGTCCGCCATCTTGGATTTGTTTTAGACTGCTTGCTTGGGATCAACCATGAAGATTAGTGGTCTTAATCATTGTGCAAAATTTGGCTGGAATCGCTAGTGCCGTTTTGAAAATATGTGACTTCCAATGTTATGCGAGTTTTTGCTTGGAAATGCCTATTCACGTCCCGTTTGGGGAGGGAATGTTTTGGGATAAAAGTGGGGGCAAACGGAAACATCTAGCAGTGTTATCCCTCTAAAATGCAATAACCTGGGACTGACATCATGTGAATCAAACAGCGTAAAATCGGTTATGAGGTTTAGTCTCGAGACGCGAGCAATATTTGGAGTCAGCACATCGGACAATAGGGCTCGTTTGCGGTCCGAGGGCATTCTCATCAATATTGCGTCGATGTACTAAAGCCGACAGGAACCAAAGCGTGGGTCTATAATCCGTTTTTATGAAGTGCGATACAAAAATCGCCAGAAAAGCAATTCGGGTGAGATTTATGGGTCTTCCGCGCATAATAAGCGTCTTGGTGATAACAGTTGACAGTTTGCAATCACTACGCACAGCGAAACGCGGAAAGCAATCGAATAGAAAATCCGTTGGCGCTTCGTCGTCGGCGGCTGTTTTGAAGCAGCGACATCTAGCGAGCGATACGGTAAGACGTCGGCGGAGATTGCCGCGCGATCCTCGGTGTTCCGCGTCACCGGTTCAGCTGACGCAAACTGGAGCGTCGCCGTTTAACGATCGATGGGCGATCGCCGCAGCGCAAGCGATACGCGATGGCCTCGGCGGCGAGGCGTCGTTCTGGGGATAAGCCGGGAGCGGGCAGCTGGGAGTGAGAAGGTGCCCGTCACGGTATCACCGACCAATAGGCCTACTGCTATACAGTGCGTGCGTAACTCTCTACGCTGAACGTAAAGACCCGCATCTCCTCCCCCCCTCCAACAGACAACATCTGAGCTATGGTGATTGTCTGGAGGGTAAGAGGGGAGATTATTTGACCAGCTCTGTGTTGTTGTGCATTATAATTGTGCACATCGTATGCACACCTATATAATGAGCAGTTCGTACACGGTAGACTGGATCGGGCTTTGATCTTGCTTGGCTTAGCTGTCTTCCTAGTGCCTCTGTGTCTTCGGTGTACTTGGTGCTATATGTTGAAAAAAATTTTATTACATCCTTTTCTTTACCTTTTAGTGTGCTGAGCCTGTAAGATTGGCCCTTGACCTGGAAGACTATCATCCTTCAGTGCTATTACACTGTTGGTTGGGTCATCGGACCAGTAAAATCGTCTCCGAAATGACTTATAATGTGTCGAGTGGGACGTTAAACCATATAATACCATACCAAAGACCGGCAGTAAAAAGTCATTGTGATGTGCTCTGTAAAATGGAGTGATACCGATCACTTTAGCGGTCCAAACAAAGCACTCCGTCTCGGTGGGGTGTGTGCATATGTGTATCCGGACGCGGGAACCTTGGACCTACATCATAGGCCAAAAAGACTGTTCGCCCATCCTTTTCACTCTGATAGTGTTAATAACAATAAATATGTAATAAAACAGTGGTTTTATTGGTATTTTATGTTAATCATGAACAATAGTATGTAATCAAGTTGTTTTACCGTTGTAATGTTAAATATTTTATGGCACAGTAACAGAGTGGGTGAGTAGATTTTGAACGGCACCATCAGCACAAAGTAGGCTATTCGGTGCCAGTACAAGTTAAAACCAATACGATAAATTAATTAAAAACAAAAAGGACAAACAAATATAAGGTACACCAAATACTAAATACGAAGAATTGTGTTAAAAAGATACATTGGGTTGATTAAAAGGTTATTTAGATCGTTCGGTAAAAGCCGCTCTTTTTGGTAAAATCAAGGATGCAGTGTGCAGTAACAGAAAGCGAGATGACTCATTGTCGACTGCTACAATATGTAAAATGATTACGCTTTAAAAACCATGACTACCACTTGAAGATAATGTTACAGTCCAAGGCAACGCTGGAAAATTTAGTTAAAAGCACTGTTCAACGCGACCTTTGTTTTATGATTAATAGACCGTATTTCACAACCACACAGTACAGACGGTATGCAATATGGATGGATCACATGAACAGCAGAGGTCTTAAAGGGTTAACCGGCTGGAAGCACGCCTGTGCAGTGACTCGGTGCTAAGCCGTGGGAAGCAGACAACCCAACCATCGGGCGATCCGTAAGTCATTCGGTTGATTGGCAAGGGAACGCCTGATATCGTTAGGTCGTTATTCGATTTCACACTAGAACCGACGCGCTTTCGGTCGCGGCTTCAATTTTCGTCGGTGAAACCGTGGAAGTAATCTGTATCGCCCGAGAAGTGTCGTGCCCACAGCGTTGCCTCGAATCCGAAGAAACGGACAGACAACGACCGTTCTACTCGTTTGACATCCATCTCGCTTCATATATACGTATAAATGTAAAAAAACTGCAGTTTATACACACTGTTAACGGCTACGGATCGAAAACCGCAAAAATCATAAAAAGGCAATGTTAACCACACTAACATCGCCTAAATGTCAATGTTAGTGTGATTAACATTGCCTTTTTATGCAGTGAGTATAAAGTGCAGTTTTTTACATTTATATTTGCTGTTTTATTACCATTTTGAGTAGGCTATTAATAATGTCCATTAATACTACATTTTTCGATTTTTGAAGATGGCGGCCGTCCGCCATCTTGGATTTTTAAAAGTTCGATATTTCAACTGCTGGTCTGGTTCGGAGGACCAATATGCGTCATCGTACCAAATGCTGTGCCAATAGGTCAAACCGTTGCCGAGATATTGTAATTTTTAAATTTTTTAGGACGTCGGCCACCACTATCTTGGATTTATTTCAATTTTCAAATTTGTAACGGACCAAATGGTCGAGAGGGTCGAACTGCGTTATACTGCCAAATTTCGTGGCGATCGGTCAAACCGTCCTCGAAATATCTCGATTTTGGATTTTTCAAGATGGCGGCCGTCCGCCATATGGGATTTGTAATGCGTGTGTCGGGACCACCCACGAAGGGCATTTGGTGGTTTTTATCACTGTGCAAAATTTGGTTGGAATCAATGCAGTAGTTTTGATAATATGCACGTTTTTCGATTTCGCGAGTTTGGCTTGAAAACGCCTGTTCACACTCCAAAATTGGGGGGTTTGGGGTTTTTGACCACTAAATGGGGAACAATGTGAAAAAATCCCTTAAAAGGCACATCCTTGAGCGAGTTCGCGTCGTTTGAGCTATCATGCGTGAAAATCCGTCAACGGGTCTGGCCTCTAGGTGAGTTCCCGAAAAGGGCATAAATAAAAATAATTTTGGTTATATTTTATCCGTGTGCCCAGAAGCCCCCGTGGACGGATATGCACCTAATTTAGCATAGCCGTAGGGGTCGCCGACATAATAACCCGTAACAAATTGCTTGGTGATCGGTTGAGGGATGTCGATTCTGTGGGGGTGGAAAATTGCCCTTTCCCATTGACAAAGCCAGTGGCCGTTAACACAGGGCTGGCGCTACCGCGCAGCCTGTGATAGACGTGCTTACCTAACCGTTCGCGATGCTAATTACATTTCACCCTCATGTGAAAATCTATTTTTAAAAACTTTGTTCAATTGCATTGTATATTTAACTCTATATACTACCTTAACCTAAGTCCCATTAACGCTAAATTAACTTCACTTTCCTACGTCCATGCATCAAAGTCACTGGTATATTTGCTTCTCCGCCAACGTTCACCGTTACCATAGTAACAGTAACTACGGCGACGTGCGTTTCGGTAATTCTTTCCATTAATCGTCAAATTTCTTCGTTCCTCTTTTGCTTTAGTTTGCGATTTAAAAATAGTTAGTCAAAATTATGCCCTTTAATAATAGGAGATTGAATTCTGTCCGACTTTACGTGTAGTAAGTCAATTTAAGCAAATGGGTCCTTCGTAGCGAAATTCATACGCCATACGGCCCATTATAGACATAATGTCATCTACAAAACCAGAAGTACATAACGTATCGCAACGACGCCGGAGGAGGACCGAGCCACAGCCATAAACAACATGCACAAAAATTTGGCAAAAATCGTGCGTGTGGTTCCGGAGATATCCTCGCGGATAGACAGACAGACACACAGACACACACACAGACGTGTTCATCACAATGCTTCGTAACCGCTCCCGCGAGCGAAGTATTAATAATAAAATAATAACCTTATGTATACTAGGCCGTAACTCATCCAGGGTTTCATGTAGTAAGTTGCATATAGTCTAATATTATGTTTACAGGTTTTTCTTTTCTTTTTCTTGAAGCGCTCATGTTAGAGCAGTTTTCTCGGCCTTTGAGTTCTGCTAGCACACCCGATTGTATTTGTTGTTCCCATTTGTCCGACGTTTTGTTTATCATCTACGTTTTCTCTAATATTTTTGCTTGTAAATAAATAAATTTGATTTGATTCGATTTGAATTTCTAACGCACCGCAACATAGCAAGCCATGACAAGGGCACTCGTGCCTGCGGCGACAAAGTAGTCTAGGTCTCTCTGAACAGAGATGTTTTAGTGCAGTCTGGAACGCGTCGACTGTGTGAAAGTTGTGTTTACATTTCCTTGCCGTACGTCACGGCGGTCAGAACAGCTGCTTAGATAGCAATTATAAAACTACGCATTGTCAACCTGTGTATACTAGTTCAATAAAGATATTTGTATAGCGCCATAGGGTCGTAACTTCAGAGGAGCTTCAGCCAGGTAGTGTGTTGGTGATAAGTTGGAGTATGAGAGAAAGCCTAAGAGAAGAGATGAGTCTTTAGCCTAGATTTAAAAGAGGTTACAGTGTCACTGTCCAGAACTGTCTTTGGCAGCGAGTTCCAGATGGCTGGTGCTGTGCAGCGGAATGCGCGCTTTGCGATTGTTGTCTTGGTGAACGGTCGGCACAGCCCCGGAGTGGCCGATCGGCTTCGCAGTTACGGAAAACGGACCTTGAATATCACGCTCAAGGATCAGAGACTTCATGAAAGTATGAGGATGACTGGTCGCGACCACGCTGAGCAGGTTGTTGCTCAAGTATCCGGATGATCGACTGTCTTTATATATAAAGCTGCCACGTCTGTCTGTGTGTGTCTGTCTGTCTTCCGGATTTCTCAAAAACGTGCGGACCGATTTCCATGAAACTTTTCGTGTTCATAGGGGTCATAGGTAGACGTGAACAAATAAAAAACATCCGGAAAATTGCGACCCTTAATGTGTAAAAATGCGGAAAACGGCGCAAAATTGCCGACTTCGAGAAAGTCCCCAAGCGCGACGCACGCTGGCTTGCGCAATGGCCTGTGGTTCGAGTTCGCGAGCTCGCCTGCATGCTGGCCGGTGGTACGACAGCGGCACGGGCCAATCGCGCGCGGGCGTGGCCCGTAGCCGTCGATGGGGACCGTCTCAAACGCTATTGTGCTCCTGAGTTCAGTTAAGTGTTCCCACTTCCCGGCCGGACTTCGGCCGGGTAAACGCTAGTGTAACAATAAACTCGGAATCGAACTCCCAGGCATCAACGACTATTATCGCCGCACGGCGCCACTTGGAATGCCGTCGCCCACTATCTCACCGCTTGACGAAAATCGATATTGATCGATCGACTCATCAGTTAATTGATCACCGAGTATCATACTTCAAGACTGGACATCTTCGCGTGCCACTGAGGCACCTAGCAATCGTATCCAAACTCCCAGCGCCTCTGAAGTTACGACCATATGGCGCTATACAAATGTGTATATTATTATTATTATTATTATTACCACGAAATCTACCGGACACTGACAACGCTGAATTGGCGTAATCAATTCTAAGTTCTCGACCGTCCATATATACCGTGAGTCTTGCTGCGTCGCGATGTCAACACAACATCGCACCGCGTATCAGCAGGAATGGGCACGAGACGTTAAAGCCCGAGACCAAGACGAGACATTTGTGGGTCACGAGACGTCACCGAGACGTCAAAATAGGCCTAGGCCTACACGTTATAATAATCGCAGTCGTAACCTTATTTTCGCGTCCTTTAATAATAATAATAATAATAATAGTAGTAGTAATAATGCATAATATTAACTTATAAGACGTCACTATAACATGGGGTCTACTTCAAGCATAAACTCCTTGTTCACTCAAACTCAGAAAATCGGTGCAATATTCAGTCCCTTTTATTCAAACTAATTTGGGCAAAATAACGTCTTGGGTATGCGAGACGCAAATAGCCGAGACCGAGACGAGACGTTGGTGCGTCTCGAGACCAAGACGTCGAGACAGATACCACATACCTGGGTATCACTCTTGCTAAAATAGTACTTAACATCCACCACCGCTCTCCGCCAACTTCATTGGCTCCCTGTTAAGCAACGCATCCACTTCAAAATCGCTACCTTAACTTACCGTACTCTCCAATCTGGTTCCCCCTCATATCTCTCATCCCTCATCAATCTCAATGTTCCTTCAAGACTTCTCCGCTCTTCTTCACACAATCTACTACATGTTCCTTTCACCACCACGGCCATTGGTTGTAAAGCCTTCAGTTTTGCAGCTCCAACAGTTTGGAATTCCATCCCACTCAGTATCATGCAATCACCATCCACTGGTTCC
>Ga0209780_1000906_pt1 | contig 17972 bp, 11 predicted proteins | sample WorMetexBAHAMAS2_FD_187384 | JGI IMG/M metagenome (GOLD analysis project Ga0209780, IMG submission 187384) | Marine gutless worms symbiont microbial communities from Max Planck institute for Marine Microbiology, Germany - Inanidrilus exumae... | ecosystem: Host-associated > Annelida > Digestive...
GGACCCACCTGTCTTCCCACGCCCCACCCCTAAACCAAGCCTTCTGGATCTGCCGCGGGATTCCCGCTGCATTTTTGCTACTGCTGCGACCGGTGTCAAAGCAGTGAATATAAACTAGTAATGGCTGCTGCCATATTAGGTTACTTTATTAAACCGAATTTATGTAGTTGCTAATCTTCGTAACGCAGCACTGTAGTGTGCTCACAACAATTCTTATATGTAACATGACATAACACGTAGATATATAGGGCCAACAGTTCTCTAAAGGCTGCAGAATTTCGAGCCAAGCACTGGAATTTGCCTTTGATGTAAAATTTGACTGGTAGAATTTCCATTTTTTTGTGAAATTCTGTGGAATTTGAGAACACAACTGGTGATAAATGTCGTCATGTTCCTATATGCATTTGAGGACAGGCGGTGAAACTATCAGCATTAGCAAAGGCTCTGGATGTTGAGTGCTTCTTTTTCAAATATGAGGTGCCAGGGCCTGTCAGTTAAAAGTCTAACGGCCTACTGCTAACGTTTATTTTATTGTCATTTATTTTGCAGACTTTTAAAATGCATTTGGTGGCTGTTCAGTTGAAACTTCTTAACAGAGTGGCCGACCGCTGTGCTTCGTTTTTAGCCATATCAGTCAGACATTAGTGGTCTGGTCATTCTGTGTCATTCATCACACGTCTGTCTGCTTAATAAATGAGACTTTACATAAAGCATATTTATAACATTGTCTTATTACGTTAAATTAATTTATCGCATGCCGGCCTTTTAATAACTGAACAGCAGGCAGCTCAGTTATTTACTTGTGAGCAGAAGTCCACGGTCAGCTGCAGAATTCGGATGATATTGCTGCAGCGAGCCCGGTAATTTTGCAAACATATCCCTGGAATCTGGCAGAGTTCTTCACACAAAAAACTATAGGTCTTTTAGATTGACACTTTGTCTTGAACCATCTCGTCAGCGATTAACTCGGTTAATAAGGACATCACACGTCACTGAGCAGTCTTGTATTGTTTTGTACATGTCTGTTTTCACCCACTAGATTGCTACTGTTTGTTTCTGTTGAACAGATGGTCGTGAATGTATGTAGGTGTAATTACAGGGTTCCCACGCATCCTTGAAAGTCCTTGAAAAGAGGACAGGTGCTTGAAAGTGCTTAAATTTCATTACACAGGTCCTTGAAAGTCCTTGAATTCACCATGACGTAAATAGTTTGTAACAGAACATTGTTGTTGTCAAGTTTCTTGTCTACATGGACTTTCAGTCTGCCAGGTGTATTGTCTGAATCAACATTTGCTAAGTAATATCATGTTTTATTACCTTATTACTGTACCATCGTCACATAAATAAACATTAAATATTGCTGTTCTACTGCTCATGCTGTAAACTTCCGTCGAGAATTGGTCCTTGAAAATGACATTTGAGGGTCCTTGAAAGTCCTTGAATTACAATATCATAAGATAGTGGGAACCCTGTAATTAGCTTTACTTACTTATGTAGCCGCCATCAATGACGCTTGTTTCTTGTTCAGGTATTATTTCAAGCGTACATGCAATGAGTTCAACTCTGGCTTTGTGTATGAGGAACTGACCTGTGATGATGCTGAGTTGCCGACGATTGAAGGAAAGATTTGTGCCAAGGTTGCTCGTCTGTGATTACATTGCTCTGTGTGTTGGTCCGTTGAGGCTTTCATTTGTCACAACTGCCAGTCTGTTTCACATGCAAAATACGGAGTTGGTAACTATAATTGTTTTGAGTATTTCTGTCTGTTGGCACAATAACCCAAAAGGTTATGAATGTATTTACCAGAAGTTTCAAACGTGTGAGTCAGTTAGATTTGCTGGCGATAAGCATTCACAATAAAATTCACAAGAAACGGGGGAAGAAAACCAAAGGGAACCAACTTACCCAGATTTACTGGGAAATGGTGGTGATACAGTTTCACCAGATCCAATCACAATCCAGGATTTTTTTAACATGCCAGTCTAATTTCTGTGCTGTTAACAGTTTCAAATCCTTACAGACTCAGTAGATGTTACCAGTAAATTATAGTGATCAATACAACCATGTGCTTCAGTCTGTTTTAATTACTATTTTTGAGCGCTCGAGTTATTTTTTTTGAAACGTCGGTTCATCAATAGCATTTGATTATCTGTTCAGTGCAGTGTTTGTCACTTGTCGTTCAGTGAAAGCCGCAAATGTTAATGGCATAATGTTAGCTCTGCACGTGGGGCATTCATGATTACATTCAGTATTGCAGATGGTTTAATATGTAGTAGTGATGGGACGATTGTGGTTGTTTCCTCGTGATTCGATTCGATTTTTTAATAAAGAATTCGGTTTGATTTTGATTTTCGCCCCAATATTCGGAGTTGAAGGTATAAACTCCTCCACACACAACGTGATCGTACTCGCGGGGATGTAAAGCCCATTCTGTGACGTACTGTGCCAATCGCCGGTCCCTCTATGGCGGTATGATATCAGAATCGAGTCACAATTGCTCCAAAAAATTGCGATATTGATTCCATTCGATTTTTCTAAAAAAACGCGATTTTGATCTCGATAATCGTCACATCACTAATATGTAGTCACTTGTAAATGGGATGGTGCTTTCCTTACTGCACTGTCGAAACATTTTTGACTGGAAATATCGATGGAGTGGAAAAGAAATTTTCATACAGTGAAAACGTCTGAGGGAGTTTCCGTGGAAATGAGAGACTTAATGCATATTGCAGTAAAATAACTGGTAAATGTCTCGGGGAATATACTGATCAAGGTGGAGTCTAGTCAGCTGTAAATATGCTATCAAATTTTAGTCCTGGTTGTTACTAATAATACTAATGTACAATGTGGGCTGTACAAAGGTGCCACTTGTATGTTTATGATAACTTTTGCAGATGTGCATTTGTAGACTATATGCAGCAGCGGATTTTAGGCACAGTAGATTTAATTTATTTTTGACAAGGTTGTGTTGAAAGTGCCATTCAGTCAACCCAACTATCATTTGTGAAGTCAGTGTGGAAAGAATTATTAAAAACTGTTTATTCAGCTCGTTTATAACACCTGTTAGCTGTCATGAACAATGTGACACCTATGTACTCACTACATAGCAGTCATTTCATGATATTGTGCTTTGTTGAGACAGACTTTGTGTATTTTTGTAGCGTGATTGTGTGTCTGCTAAGCTTTCAGTTGAGTTTGTTTTCATGTCTGCCAATCAGCCTACTGCAGTACCATATTACATCCTAGGACGATTGATATTAATTGTAAATAGCAGCATCGCTAGATGGCGTGCAGTTTTTGAGTGTTCTCTTCCTCCTCGGTGTCTTTATGTTTGCTGAGGAATTTGTTAGTGGATTTTTTCCATTTTTTTGGACGGGTACGCCTTTGTGTGTGGAACATTCAGTTAGATTTTGTGGGCAGTCTGCTAGCACCGCTGCTCTATATTAACATTCACGAGATGGCTTCCTTACAGAAGTTTGAACTCTCTGAGTGATTTCTTTATCTCAGTCACTTCTCGTTTGCACTGCATGAGAGTCTGTTGTGTAATAACTTTGCTTACTTGTTTGCTCTACTTTAATGTTTATTTCTTCTTGTATAAATGAAATTTTGCTGATAGTTCTTACAGGTTTACCGTTAAAATATCATTGTATTTCATTTCTTTTTACTTCGCTTTTTTCAGTTGTTTCATGATAATGAGCACTTACAACTTCATGCTTCATTGCGTGTGTGTGTGTGTATGTGATGGCATTTTTATGGTAGTCTTGTGTGTTTATAATTGCTTACTTTAATTTCACTGTTCCTTTGCATGTTTTCATGTTTTACCCATGTGATGCTTTGCTGGCGTGGTATATATTGTGGCCCTGTATTCTTCCATCTGTCACAAGCCAGTGTTGTACCAATATGGCTGAACATCGGATCACGCAAACAATGCCACATAATAGCCGAGAAACTCTAGTTTTCTGATGCCAAAGACCTTGGTGACATTAGAATTGGATAACCCCCTGCATGTGGAGTAGGTAAAAATCACGTTTTTAGACCGGTCGAAAAGTCTCCCACTCAGATGCCCTACCACTGAAAATTTGTCCATCCGCCACGGTAGTCCATGTCCATGATGGTGAACTGTGGTCGTCGTCAAGTTTGATGGTGGAAGTTTTGTTTATAACACAGATGGCTCGCCTTTAAGACCCATTCTCATCACCGGGATTGAACTGAACTGAACTGGCAGTTGATAATGTTCAACATATTCAGAACTAGTTCAGTTCCGTCACGGCGATGTGAGTTGGCCTTAAGGTGAGCCGTTGCCTATGTCACATGTAACATTGTATGCTCGCTGTGCTATAGTTAAGCCCCTTGTCATGATGTGTGTACAATGCTATGCAGGTAGTGGCTGTTACAGAAAGTGCTGCTGAGGCTGGCATAGGATCTGTTTGCGGGTCTCAGCAACACTTGAGCCTCCTATCAAAGGATGTTGCCAACTTATACCAGTCACATCAAAAATTGCTTACAAATAAATACTACAAAATTATCTTGCAAGAAATAGGAAATAAGCATTGACAAACACAGATGTCTTATCACTGTTTTTATTTCCTACTTCCAAAGTTGGAGCTGTTTGCCTTCCTCCAGTGGTATACAGAAGTGCAGTGTTTGAATAATGATAATCTTAATGGATACAGTGCCGAGGAAATCTCGAAGTCTTTGGATATGTTACTGGCATTTTAACATTTTTATACGATTGCCAATATGTAGTTTTGAAATGGAATGTAATTTTTGAAAACATTCAGTATTTACCTGCATTTGTTTACCCTTGGAGGGTATTGTACGCCTGCTAATTATACGTTTTTTTGTTAATTTTGTTGCTAATTAACTATGGTAATTATTGCTGAGTCTGATGCTGTTGTTTTTGTTGAATCTGGTTTTGTTTGAGGCTTTTTAAATTGGACTTTATGGTGAGTGATTTAGGTCAAAAATGAATTCCTATAAATGCTTAATTTTAAGAGTGAAATGTAGCATTGTTTGAATTACATTGTTGAAACCCATAAAAATTCACTGCAGTGCAATGTCCCTGCAGAATTTCCATTCTGATTGTCAAATCATGGTGAAAACACCCCAGTAAGAGAAGGCGCCATACATAAGATATCTAACTTCTGTGCCATGCCAGGGAAGAATTAGAAACTGTTATGACTGCTTGTGTCTCTCGGCAGATTTCTTAGCCCGTTTTATTTTGATTTTATTGTGATAACATAATATTCGTGTTACAAACAATTTGTCTATTGTACTGTATGCGTGATTATGCAGACTATGTGACTGTTAATTTGTTAGTTATGTTCATTTATTTCGTTTTGTTTTGTGATAATCAAAGTTGCTTACTGTATGACAGTAACTACCAACTGCTTACGTGATTCGTTACCTTGTTTTTTTGCGTTTGATAATTATGTACAGTGTATTTTTACCGCACTCTTTACCAAAAGTGCATTGTGTGTGTCAGAATACTGGGTTGGTACATAATGCAGGGCAGGACCTGCTAACCTTAACTCTATCTCTAACCCTAGATCTTGCCGTTCCCTACATTTCGTCCTTTGCCGGAATACTAGCAACTATGCTTTACTGAAGCAAACATAAACAGCGTTTTTAGCAGTCATTTGAAAGTATTGTATGTTTTATCAATATCACCACGTGATTGGCTTTGTGATGTATGGTAACAGTTGATAAATGCCAGAACAGCACGGAATGTTGCAGTTATACTAATATGCTTGCTTTAACTCATTCACTCCTCTGATTGCTGCTGCAGTATGATGCTGGCATTTACCTGTGGAAAATGTCTGTAAACTGAATCAGGTTGTTTTGTTGTTCGCGTTGTGTGTGTGTATGTGTTGCTGTATTATTTGTTTTACCAGTGAATTCAATTGTAAAAATAAAAACGAGCTCATCAGAAGATGAGATAGCGAACGTGAACATGAACGTTTTACGACGACATCGTACATGTAGAGGCCAGAGCCTACGCCCACTAAACTGAGTTCCTAATTTCTACTATAGATAAGCATCGATGGTAATCTATGCAGTGCACCCAATCATCTATGCGCCTACGCCCATCAAACCGAGTTATCAGAGTTTGTTTTGCCTAAATAATCGCCAAATACTTGCGCAAATGGTATTAATATGGTCATAAACTATCAAAAGTAGATTTTGAAACCGAGGTAAGCCTAACAATTGTTTTACGGCGACATCATACACGAATTCAGTGAAATAATGCAAAATTAGGGCCATTACAAAAATGGGTAAAATACCGCAGGGCCATTTCCCTGTTCAATGTCATTCAAGGTCACCGATTTTGGTACCAGTCGAAAGCTCATATACGACTTCTTATCAGAACAATAGCTAGACAAGTACTGCGCATTAAGTCTTGAATTTATGAAGCTGCTAGGAATTTATACCGTGGGTGTCGCGCAGTCCCTCTGCAGACGTTTACTACTAGACATAGTAATCGTAAATTGTCCATAGTTATGGCTTTGTCAACTACTTTTACACAATGCGCCCAGGAAACTACCAAATTCGGTAAAATAACGCAAAATAAGGGCCATTTCGCCGTTGAAGGTCATTCAAGGTCCCCGATTTTGGTTCCAATCGAAAGCTCATATACGACTTCCTATTAGTGATTAATGCTAACTTACCTCCTATCTTGTACCGTTGTGGACTTATAGCATTCCAAATGTCAGAAATCGCTATATTTCCCTACCCCTCTTGCATTTAAATCCCCCGACGGAGGGGTTCCCCTGGGACGATCTCCGTAAAATTTTCAATGATGTCAATGTATGGCCAAGGTACCAGACGGCAAAGAAAAATTGCTGAAAATTTCAACCGGCTAAGTGGGGTACACCAACGTTACAGACAGACGACAACTGAACGGCGATAGCATATAGCGAACGTGAACGTGAGTTCACGTTCGCTAATGAATGCCCAAAGCATGCATATCGTGAATGATATGTGCTTATGTTTTTAAAACAGAGTGACAAGTTGTGATCTTCTTGCTTTACTGACTTTATTCATTACTCATGTAGGCCATACAGTAATAACACCAGTTATTTGACGATATAAAATATGAATCAATTCATTCTTAACTACTGTAGCATGCATATAAAAATAGCAATATTTATATAAATATACAACAATGCAGATAAATTGGCTTTCTAGGAAACTTTGATAGACTACATAATACAAAAAAACAGTTTTGGCAGAGGCGATAATTGCATGGCATAAACAGTTATGGCACACTGTGTACAGCACAGTCACTGATGGCAGCCAGATGAAACCGTTACACTCAGTATTTGTATGATCCAGGTCACAAACAGAACACGACAATGACTGGAACAGGTTTCTATCGGCCAACAATTACACTATCAGAGTACAGACTCCAACAAGGAACTCACGGGACACCATCCTTTCGTGATCCACAGAGGAAAGGAATGTTGCGTCTTCTTTGTTGCTCTTCCCAACGTAATCACATTTGCCTTAATCACTAATGATATTAACAGCATTAAATATTACACGTATATAAGAGGCGTCAATTCAGGGCTTAAAGTAAGGAGGTGAGAGGGAGCCCCCCCCCCAGCTTCTTCAAACTACTTTAAGCACTGCGTCAATTCCAGTATGGGCATGTAATGTCTATTATGTTCTGTATCATAAATATTATCTCACACACAGTCATCAGCACCATACGTAATTCATTACTGAAATAACGTTACTCTTAATACCAAAAACAGAAATTAAATCAACACACCACAGAAATAACATACACATATTGGTTGTAAAAGGTCCATAATGACGAAAAGGCAACTCAAAAGACTACACACTTCCATTGAAGCCAAAACATTCTCTCTAATCATAATAGCTTCAATGTGATGTGATGATAGCACCAATTTCGTGCTTTCAGGCAAAAATCAGCTGTAGCCATGGTCCGCTAAATTTTTTTTTACCGAAATAACATAAAACACTGTCACTGTCCATATGGATTGCGTGAACTACTGGGTTCACATAACAGAACTCCACAAATTAATTGAAATATGTACTATGGCCAATCGCCATTGAAACAATGCACGTGTCTTGGAGACTGTTCTTTACACAGCACCCTGCACAACCGCGAATGCACTGAAAATGTTTAACTAATTGTAGTGCAGCAGTAATTACACTGTCGTATCAAACAGTATGGTATTGTAGGGTTTAACGTCCCACTCGACACATTATAGGTCATTTCGGAGACGATTTTACAGGTCAGATGACCCAACCAACAGTGTAATAGCACTGAAGGATGATAGTCTTCCAGGGCAAGGGCCAATCTCACAGGCTCAGTACACTAAAAGGTAAATAAAAGGATGTAAATGAAAAAATTCTCTACATATAGCACCAAGTACACCTAAGACGCAGAGGCGCTTGAAAGACGGCTAAGCCAAGCAAGATCAAAGCCCGATCCAGTCGTATCAAACAGTGTGAAAGTGGTTCACTGGCCATAAGTTGTCTACTACATTTGTTAATACACTCATGTTGAGTCTGGGTGGGCCAGCCATCCAACTACCAGGGCGAGTGAGCAGATTTCAATGCCCCTCTTGACATACAAATAGGAGGTCACTTTGGAATTGATCTTTTCTAGACAACCAACAGCGGTCCTGTCAGTCAACCAGATGTACCAGCGCAGCATCCACAGCCAGTGCATGTTCCAGTCATCTGGAGTTGGTCCACTGCTGTTGTGAGCTCGCGTTGACTAGTGGCTGGTCTGTCAAGATTGTGTTTGTGACTGCGGTGTTTGAACGACGTGTGCCAGTCTGCGTGACTGGAGGTCCTCCTGTAATAAAGTTGCCTTCTGCTGCAGCACGACCACTTGTTGACGCAACGACAATATCGTCTCTTCCAGTTCCTGCACAAAGTCTGCTTTTATACAGCATCGGCGATAAATCACTAGACACAGTCACATACTGACAACGAAAGTTTTCTAATGCAATTCTGCACCAGCCACAATGCCAAGTACAAGAAACCATTGTGAATGTAAAGCTCAGAGTTAAAACAAGTTAAAAACGGCGCGTACGTGTGAAATAAAACTGAAACAAAACTAAAGAAAAATAACACTTTGTTTCAAGAACATTTCAGCTTTGTTTCAAGCGTGGATCAAAACGCTGAAACACGTTAAACGTAGGCGGTACTCGCTGTCTACATGCAGTGTTCATCTGCCAATCAAAAGTTAACACACCAGACGATAATGCACAAACTGCTGTATGTAGTCGCAATAGCTGCAGCTGATCTTACTGTTACTGCGAGTAGTAAAAAAATTGCAGCTAGAAAGCATAAATGGCATATGATATTCTGAAGGCATTCCAAATTTGGCGCCTACAATATGCTCATGGTAGCACTCGGAAAAGTAACACGCAGATACTATACTATGTTTCGTTCAGTTCGCCAGGTGGCGGCACCGGAGGCAACGTCTGCCATCTCCGATTGCATCTTTTTTCAATGTCCAAATAAATGTGCTAATTAGCTTGTAACAATTACAAAACTTCCAAAACATTTTGGAACGTGTTAAGCATTTAATTTCTGTTTCATTTCAGACATATCAGCATTTGAAATATTTTGAAATAAAACTGTTTTAGTTTAGTTTTATTTCACATGTAAGCGTCACTTAAGGTGTCATAAGACGTTAGCCAATCACACGCTACACAGTGGTCGCATCCTGCCAGTTGTCAGTAAAAGCTTAAGTATGAAAATAAAACTCGCAAAAACTAAATACACGCACAGCACTCAAGCTGCTCCTAGTATTTCCAGTTTTCGTTTTTCAATTGGGCTGGGTGACTCAAACCACTGGGATTAGTGGAATAAACGAGGAAATGTCAACAGCAGCATAAAGACCTGTTTAACTTCGGCAGGAACCATACGTTGGATTCTCTCTTCATAGCTTTTTCTCAGCTGAGTCAGCTACAATATATACAAACTACTGGCTACCAGCACTGGCCAGATGTCAATATATGAATTCAAAATTAGAACGCACTATGTTGAAATGCCATCAGTGTTCTTCAATGTCCAAGTCAAAATAAAGGTCACTTAAAGGTCATAAGATATGTGCCTATGAAGCCTGGAGTAAACACACATTCTTTGTATTCTTTTCTAGAGTTACTCCAAGATGGGCCCACGTCCCCCAACAGAACACTAGGGAAGTGGAGCAGATTTTACAGACTGGATGCTCTTCCTGTCATCAAACCAAAAGTATCAAAGCATAAAATGGAACTCGAAGCACTGACGCCAAACAGGAAAATTCACCCACTGGCTTCGTGCCTCTACGATCCATCAAGTGACTTGCAGCTCTCCGGTGAAATTTGAACAATCAGAAAGCAGGCAGAGAGATCAAACACCTGATAATGCCACAGAGAAATTGCCAGAAGAAAATTAGTCTAGTATCCAAAAATCCGTGGGTGGGCTAAGAGGTCGATTGAGATGACAACGCACCTGCTCTTGTTCATGCAGCTGCAGCTGGGTGATCTGTTTCTCTAGAAGTCTGCTCGTATCTGTCTGTATGCATAGTTCTCTCTCTATCTCCTGCAATATATTGACAGCTTCTCCGTCACACGGTGTCATAACAAAGAAAGAGCTGACTACTACAATACGATATCGTATATTTACGTGCACTCAACACCTGACGAGATGGCCAACTTAATCTAGCGCACAGCACAGAAATGAAAAAATAAGGGAAAAACATGCAATTCAGTCTGCTACTTCATCAACTGCAGTGCAGTGGCTCCCCTCATGTGTTTTTACTTACACTACATATCCCCGAAGATTTCTCTTCTGGAATAAGTGCAGGAATAACACATGGAGAAAGCCGTTAAAACGGAGGTGGGTAGGAGATAGCAGTGGCGCTGGAAGCGGTACGGCAGGTAACAATCTGAAATGTGGTATGGCGTAGATGTCAACATCTGACTCAATACAGTTCGTCGTAATGAGTGCACACACATTTTTTATTTGATGCTGCAGTTTATCCATTCTGTGCAGTGTTCCACGAATGGAACAGTGAATACAATGAAGAAGCATTCTGTCCCACAGATTGACTGAGTTAAGGTTTTACGTCCCACCCGACACAAAAATAGGTCATTTCGGAGACGTTCTTCCCAGCCAATCTCTTGGCTTAGTAATGAAAAACTGAAACAAACACAACAAAAGCAAACATGCATCCATAACAAAATATACTACAACATAAAATGAACCCCCAAAAAAACTAAAGCCAGGTTTGGTTGACTCCTACGACCGCCGGCCTGGAAACGGAACGGGTCTATTCTGGAAGGAGTAGATAGATAATCCAGGAAGTAAACAAGTACGAAAGAAAGCATAAGGAAAGAAGAAAGTAATAGCAACAGTAAGATAGTTCTGAACTTCTGATAGTGGAAAGGAAGTTAAGTAAACACAGAAACAATTTCTATAGCGCCGAAACCAACACATAAATCACGGCGCATTACTGCCAAGGAGCCGGCCCGTCTCTGTCCCACAGAAACGTATAAAAAACTAAACTAAACCAATTTAAAAGACGTCCTATGCAGAAACTATCAAACTACATTAGTGTACATGTATATAAGCAGTCCACTGTGTGGGCAGCAAGTAAGCTAAGCTGGCAGCTACAAACAAACGCTGCAAGTGTGACAATTTGGTGACAAAAACACAACGTGAGCACACACACACATACCAAACACTTGTGCTGGGTCTGATGTTGTTCGTCGTGAAACCTGCGTTCAGCCACAGACATCTCGTTCTCAAAGTCCACAAGCTGCCTATCAATGCACACACACACACACACACACGTAGACGGCTGTACTGCAGTTGCTATGAGCAGCAGTCATTGCCCTGTGGACAACGAGGTGACTTTTCACACCTGCAACCACCTGTCTTCAAGCCTTCGATTCCCACTGAGATCCGTAACAGCAGCAAGAATGACCACACAGCCTAGTGAGGCACTTTTCTGGTAGGCACACAGTCCCAGAAAAATGTCTCACACTGCACGCTGCATGTGCCATGGCTGTTGCTGAACAAGGACGGCTGAGAACTATCAGAAGTTCAGAACTATTACTGCTGCTATTAATACACAAGCACGGACAGCAGCAAGCCAGGTGTACAATGACTCAAGAAGTTAACGGAATGAAACGTGATGTGCTCACATAAACAACGACAACAATAACAACGTGGACAATAGCAGTAACATTTATACAGAATCACTTGGCAGCGTGCATATCAACGTATAATAACCCTTCACTCGACAGCACATTGTACCATTATACACAGCAGTATCATAATTGGTACACCGGTCTTGGGTGGCTTGTTACGTTTGGTACAGGCAGTACACAAACATCCCACCCAGTCCCCTTCTTGGTGGGTGGTCTGCTACCAAACCAAACATCCCACCATTGCACGAACGTCATATCACTCCATAAGCACTTTAATTAGGCTACTTCTGGCTGAAAGGGTTAAAGACAAAAAATCGAAAGCAGTAAGAAAGTGGAGACAGAGGGTTAAGGCTGTTGTCAGCTGTCAATCAAACCTTTCCAGTTGTAATTTCAGCTTATCAACAGTCGCCTGCAACTCGGCAATGTTCTGCAAATACAACAAAAACATACTGGTAAAATATTTTACTTACGATTAATAACAAGAGGCTCATCTATCGCAGAGGGATCTCACAATGCACCATGATAGCAAATTCGTGCCACGTTTCACGAGGTATAGGAGTTAGAAAGAAACATGTTCACGACAGTGTGTGAGAGACAGGTCAAACGGCGGCGGACGCTGTTTATGACTTTCTGTTTAAGCAAGATGGCATCACAGAGTTCAGCATTTTTACATTTCGCAAACAGCCTGATTTCAGAAAACTGTTTGGTTATCTGAAATCAGGCTGTTTGCAAAATGTAAACAAGTTTGGTATTGAAAATTACGCCTTTAGTTATTTCAACCCAGAACTATATTTTAGCATGTTCATTCATGCAGTAGTACTTCTATGTATCAATCAGCACACAAGATTTGAACTGCGTAGCTTCACCAATTCCAAAGATATGACTGGGACAAAATCAAAAAACGGGGCACGTGATTCTGACCACGCCCATTAGGGAGTAGTCGGTCATTGAAAGCCAAGCACTTGATATATTCTACCTGAATACAAATATAACCTGTCTGCCAAATTTGAAGTCTCTATCTCTGCCCACTATAAAAATATGAAAAGAGATACAAAATTTGGAAAATGGTGGTTTGGTGGGGTCACTCAAGGTCACTGAAAATAGCGCCATTCGATAGAGTGCATACAAGTTCCTATTAGCCTTCAATAGTAAGTAGCGAGTAACTATGTCCCTATCTTGCAATGTTTCTTTGAGATATAGCAAGATAACTGGTCGAAAATGGCCAATCTGGACCTACCCCACCTCAATTTGGCGCCCCCGTTGGGGGTGACCTCGTTGGAATTTCACCGAGATGTTTGTCATCAGTAAACTGGAGTCCATCGTACGGCGTTGTTTGCATGATCCTAGGTTCAGCCATCTTAGTAGAACTCCGGCTTGTGACAGACAAGTGGCGGCGTGGCGTAGTGGTAACGTCGTTGGTCTAGATCAACGAAGTTAACCTACGCTGAGCCCGGTTAGTACTGGGATGGGTGACCGTGTCCGGGTTTGACTCCCGGAGGCGGCACTTTATTTCGGTATGTAACCAAGCACCTAGGTCGACTCAGCCTTGTACCCTCCGTGGGACTGTAAAATGAGTACCAGCCAGAGGGCGGTGATGCTCTGAGGCTGGGGAGTAAAGGCAGGCATGGTGTATTTGCAGGTAAAACTGTGTGATCCATGTCTTAGCGCATTAGAGGTAGTTACGACGATCGCTATACAAATCGACGTATACTTTACTACTTTACCTTTACTTTACTTTACGGACGGACGGACACACGATGACAGCATATACCGCGCTAGCATAGCGTCGCATGGTAAAAAATATTTATCCAGTGATGTTAGCACCACAGAATGACCGACGGTACTCGCCTGTCACAGTGGCAGCCGACAGAAGGGCAACGCACACGACTGACGTTCAGTCAACCACTCACTTGCATCACATTTTCTCGACTCACCAAATAACCTTGAAGGAAAGACGTCAATCCATTTATGTCGGCTTTCCAACGCCTGTAAGTAAAGTAAAGTATACGTTGATTTGTATAGCACATTTTTACGCAAAGCGCCTCAAATGCGCTCAGACATGGATCACAAAGTTTTATCTGCAAATTACACCATGCCTGCCTTTACTCCCCAGCCGCAGAACATCACCACCCTTTGGCTGGTACTCGTTTTACCGTCCCACGAAGGGTAGAAGGCTGAGTCGACCTGGGTGGTTGGTTACATACCGAAATAAAGTGCCGCCTGCGGGAGTCAAACCCGGACACGGTCACCCATCCCAGTACTAACCGGGCTCAGCGTAGGTTAACTTCGTTGATCTAGACCAACGACGCTATAACTACGCCACGCCACCACTGTACTGAGTGACGCAAGTATCCAGAGTGTTAGCACTAAATTGATTTAAAATGCCATCAACAATACAGTACAGAAAGCGTAGCAGACCTGAGCAGCTCTCTGACTACGAGCTGAGTAGTCGTTGTTAATCTCTTTCAACTTATCATTCGTCTACAATATCAAACAACGTTAACGTTCTGCGGTTATGACACACATGCATGCCCAGAGAAGGAACTGAACACAAAAGATGTCTGTAAAAAGCATAGTCAATGCGGTAATGTATGAAATCTAATGCAACAATGCAGAGACAGAGGAAATTATTACAGTTTGTAGAAGTTTTTCCATCTCGTCGCTGTGTGCTTTTTCCAGCTGGATTTTCTCGGCCTGCAGTTGGGACTTCAAGCCGGACAACTGCAACGATAAACATCAGCAACAACTACAAAGTAAAAACATCTTGTAATGAGTGAAAAAACTTAGTCAATTACAAAAATGGAAAGGTAAAAAATATACACCATACCGTGCCCACTGCCAAGCAGTTCACCTTTCTTTCTTTCTATTCTTTCTTTAGCCATCCTCAATCCGAGGGTTGGCCACACCATGGACGTACTTTCTCCATTTATCTCTGTCCTCTGTCATTCTGACTGACTCTTCCACGGGGAGTCCTGTCCACGTATTGATGTTGTCCATCCAGGCCGTGTGTGGTCTTCCCCACCATGAGTGCACGTGGCACTATTCCTTGCATTATCTCTTTCTCCAAGCAACTCCCTTGTTTCCTCATGGTGTGACCACAGTATGCTAGCTTCCTTGATTTGACAGTGTCTAACAGTTCCCTCTTCACTCCAGCTTTGTTAAAAACCCAGTCATTTGTTTTCTCCGCTGTCCACGAAACCCGCAGAATCTTTCTCAGCCCTTTCATCTCAAAGGCGTCAAGACGTGTTTCTTCATTCTTTCTGAGTGTCCAGCTTTCACAGCCGTACATTGCTACAGGCTACACTAGCGCTTTCATTAGTCGTATCTTCGTTGAAATCGGCATGCTGTGACTTTTTCATGTTTTCTGCAGTGATCGCCTGCCCCCTGTTTAACCTGGTACGGAATTCCGTCGTACACTCACCATCTTCTGTAATCAGGAACCCAAGGTATGCAAACGTGTCCACCTGCTCCAGTTGCTCATTCAATGTCAATTGAAATGTCCATTGGTTTGTGTTAAAAATGCTTCCAGGAGCTACTGTAGGTCAGGCCAAGCTCCCCAAAACTTTGGGACAATTTGGAACAATATTTTTTACGTGTAGGATGCCCGTTCCCATCCTGTCTCCCCATGAACAGCGAAAAGCAGTGTCAATACACTGAATGCAGACGTCCTCATTATGTCGAGCAGGCGGACTACCAACGCAGCGCCGCCTTAAAATAGCTTAGCCAGCATTCAGTCTTAGCCAATCGGCCAACGCGCCGCGATGCTATAGTATATTTGCTTCCTTCCCGACTCAGTCAGGCAGTCAGCAGTTAGTTCTAGGATAGACATAGCGATAGCTTATTAACATGAATTAATATATCGATCCCACTGTCTTATTACTTATAACACCCAGCAACACACACACCACAATTACACAGAGGAAAGTGGGAGAACTATGAGCCGAGACCTGTGAGTCGAAGTTTGACTGCATGACGTGTGCTTCCTGGTCGCGGACATGTTGCAGTTGTATCAGCTCACGCTTACGCTGCTGTTTCACCTGAACCACTTCATCATGCAGCTTCAGCAGCTGAGCATCCAGCTGCTGCCGAATCTACCAGACCGCATGCCATCATCATTCATACACATTCCAGCTAACAGCTTCAATATACACACAGAGTTTAACAGACATTTTCCACCGAAAAACCTATTTAGTTGGTTGCCCCCAGATCACGTGGGTGACTGGCACAAAACTTTTCTGTATCGAGAAGCATTTATAACACAAACCAATGGACTCATCCAGTGAATTTCATCCTTTTTCATCCACTAACTGGCATAGTTATTAGCATAATAAACAGAGATAAAGCCAAGGCAAGAATAACAACAATGCCAAGGTCAAGATGTGGATCCCTGAGGTCAAGGCCACACAAATTTGTTCTCATGGATCGTTGAGGCCAATGAGGACTGTATCTCTGATGATAACACACCTTTGCATCATTATCAGCTTGTTCTTTTGCACGTTGCTGAATGTCTGCGGCATCTGCGAGCATCTTCTGACGTAGCTCACCGAGTTCTCGGTCCTTCTCTGCTCGCTGTAGTTCCGTCTGTGCACGGCACTCCTCTACCAGTCGACCTCGTTCCAGCTCTGCAGTCAGCTGCAGTTCTGCCAGCTGCTTGGCGTGTGTTCGCAGCAGTTCATCGCGCTGGCGCTCAAACTCGCGGCACTGACGGTCTCGCAGCGACTTGGAGCGACACAGCTCTGTCTCGACTCTCTCCAACTGTTGATTGGCACACACAAACGTACATACAGACACAGTCACCCAGGCACAATGCGCTATAATGGCAACTTTCCAGTGAGCTAGCTGCCTCTTTGGACCAGATGGATGCAGAAGGTTTGTATACCAGGACTGTCCTTACTGACGCTAGCCACAGAAGCCCTCCCAGGGGCTCATAAACTGACTTGCGAAAGAAGAACAACGATTTCTAACGCCAACACTCACTGTCAATACATGCAAACTCCTACCAAGATAAAAACACAAGGTATGACTGCCTACACGGACCTTTGCCTGGACCGTTTCTTCTGAGCTACTCGGTTTTTGTTTTTATTTTTTTCCTTATTTTTGGTTTCTGGGCCGTGTGCTAGATTAAGGTGGCCATCTCGTCAGCTTTTGAGCGCACATTAATCTACCGTATCGTATCATATCGTACGACGAATGACAAGTATGTCAGCCCGCTCATGACAGACTAAAAGCACATGACATGGCACATATCAGACCTCAGTCTTCATGTCCTGGTACATCTTGGCTCATGACAGACTAAAAGCACATGACATGGCACATATCAGACCTCAGTCTTCATGTCCTGGTACATCTTGGCTCATGACAGACTAAAAGCACGTGACATGGCACATATCAGACCTCAGTCTTCGTGTCCTGGTACATCTTGGCTCATGACAGACTAATAGCACATAACATGCCGCACATATCAGACCTCAGTCTTCATGTCCTGGTACATCTTGGCTCATGACAGACTAAAAGCACGTGACATTCCATACATCAGACCTCAGTCTTCATGTCCTGGTACATCTTGGCTCATGACAGACTAAAAGCACGTGACATGGCACATATCAGACCTCAGTCTTCATGTCCTGGTACATCTTGGCTCATGACAGACTAAAAGCACGTGACATGGCACATATCAGACCTCAGTCTTCATGTCCTGGTACATCTTGGCTCATGACAGACTAAAAGCACGTGACATGGCACATATCAGACCTCAGTCTTCGTGTCCTGGTACATCTTGGCTCATGA
>Ga0209780_1000907_pt1 | contig 17969 bp, 12 predicted proteins | sample WorMetexBAHAMAS2_FD_187384 | JGI IMG/M metagenome (GOLD analysis project Ga0209780, IMG submission 187384) | Marine gutless worms symbiont microbial communities from Max Planck institute for Marine Microbiology, Germany - Inanidrilus exumae... | ecosystem: Host-associated > Annelida > Digestive...
GATATTGTCGTTTTTCGATTTTTAAAGATGGCGGCCGTCCGCCATCTTGGATTCATTATACGCTTCTTTGGACCGAAGAGTACTTTGATGGTCTCTGTCACTGTGCAAAATTTGATTTGAATCTACGCAGTAGTTTCGAGCGTTATTTTGAGCGTTAAGCTTGAAAATGCCTATTCACGCCAATTTTGGCGGTGTTTTGTGGGGGTAAAAATTTGGGAAATCGGAAATTTCTTGTAGTTTTATCCCTCTTGGAATGCAATAACCCGGGATTGACATCCTACAAATCAAACAGCGTAAAAATCGGTTATCTGGTTTAGTCTCGGGACACGAGCAAAAACTGAGGTCACAAAAAACTAAAAACCACGCGAGTGATATTTCACCCATTTGCCAGTACGCCCCCACGGGAGCAATTGGTTTGAATTTTGGCTTGCTGGGTCATATCGCCGACGTAATCACCCATGCCAAATTTTGTGACAATTGGTTCAGGGGTTTCGGAGTACTGATACACGTAATTTTGTACTTCTCCATAGGAATAGCTGGTCGCCCTTACAACAGTCTAAACACTACCATGCTACACTGTGATTAGCATAGTATCGCATGGTAAAATGTAATATACTGTATAGTACATGGTGTGCCCATATCTGCAATGCATGGTAAAGTTACTCTGATGTCACGACTAGCCACTGAAAAGTTTCTGCAGAAACGTACAGTAGCAGCCACACTATAAAATCCATACACACGCATTTTGAACGTCATTTTGGAGATTTGCAGCAATCCTATTGACACAAAAGTGCAATAAATTACACTATAACTAGTGTAACTTGTTTGCAGCCGCCAATTTCAGCTTCGTCAAAACTGACATTACAACTATGTTAACACAGTTTATGAAGCTGACAGTCTTGAGATGTTCATGACTTGTTTTACACACGATCACCAGTTTCTTGTCAGTGGGTGTCTCGGTACATATCCACCATGTTTGAACATGTATTCCGCAATTTGTCGTACTTGTTCATCGCCATTCCAGAATTTTGCTGTAAACACATGCAATGAATAGTTAATATTCCGTACATGACACCACATACAACCGTTCTACAGCCACTATACAAATAAACCTGTGTTAGCAGCATTCCCAGTTAAGAACTGGGGGATTATGTTAGGGCACTTCTACTTCCCACATGCTCTTGCTGATGGCAAATGCAGACTGGGAGAAGATGCTAGTTATCCTCAATGGTATTACCCACACTGTTTCCGTACCACACAGTTTAATAACAATAAATTAGCCAAATACGGGACTGACGGTCGACTCCTACTTACTGCCAACTTCAAAGTCACGTGACACAAAAACTAGGACACAAATAAAAAATCCGGCCCCGATAAGCTTTAGGTATTGCCCCCGTAATTTAAGAATCTGTGGTCATTTCCCAGCTCCCATTATAAATGGGGGAGGAGATAGCGTTTGAAAATGGCCGAATTTCTGACTTTCAAGAGCTCGTGACCTTGACCTTGGATCGGGTCATACTGCATACCGTCATGCATCACTCGTCGACCTCTACCTCACTGAAATCGAAGAAACTTTTTGTGGACGGACGGACGTACAGACGGGCGGACGGACATTTGAGACCCACTTTATTAGTCGACCTAATAATACATCTAACTTACTCTTTCGTAAAATGACGTAATTACATAACTGGAAGCAAAAATTAACAAGATAAACAAGAAGTTCAGCAATCACAGAGGGAACGTGCAATGCACCATGTCAGTTGAAATCTTGTCAACTGCAGCAAAACTGTATGAAAAATCCCACTTAAAAAGGTTGGTAAAAGGTTAGTGACCCTGAAGGTCACTCGAGGTCATCAGATTTGCGCTATTCAACATGCCATATATCCCTTCCTATTTGTTGTCTGTAGTAACAACATCGCTATCTTGCACCGTATCCGACATTACTACACGCACAGTGGATATGACTGCCAGGGAAAGGGGACATATAAAAAGGACATCCGCACAAAGGGGAAGGGTGAGTTGAGTCAAATGCGGTTTGATGGTATACGGACGTCCGCATTCATAGTAGGGCTAATAACTTTTGAGTTTGTTAATCTGGGATGCCCACGTTTGACATCTCAGTACTCCGGGGTCGCTAAATCGAGTACCTGCTTTGGCTGGTGGTAAAGGCGGGATTCTCACCTCTGCCGGGTGGCAGGTAACACTGTGTGATCCCGTATGGCATGTGAGTTTCCCGTAGCGGTGAAGAACTAAGTTGATGCTAAACTGCTATACACTGTTTACTTTTACTTTACTTTACTGCATCCTAGCAGCGTCATTATGTGATGCATCACTTTCAAACGACACCTCAAGACCCACCTGATGCCACCAGCTCCTATGAATCTTCGGACTTTACAGCGCTATACAAATCCTGTTTTATTATTATTATTTATTATTACGACCTAGCGGCTGTATGGCGTGTCCAATCACTGCAGTACGGTTACATCAGAGAGATCACTTTCATCAGCACTGGCTGCTAGGCTTTAATGATGAGTCGACTGTAGCTGCTGTTTGACTGGAGCAGAATTTGTTATGTAGCACTTAGAACTTCAACTACAGAGCTGCAGACGTCCATATGGTGGAGGAGGGGGTTACTTCAAATGCGGATAAGGGAGAGGGTGTAAGACTAAACATTTTTTGAAGATGTCCTTTACGGTTGGCCCCAAATCAAGACATCATTGCCAAGAACTTCCTTGAATTAAGTCCATTTGTTGAAAACAACGAGCTTCAGTAATTGTGAACTCAGTAAGCTACAGGAAGTGATGACATGTTACTGCTCAGTAACAACCTTGGGCAAGTTGTTCACACGTCTGTGCCTCTGTCACCAAGCAGTATAACTAGGTACCAACCAAGGGGCGGTGATGCTCTGCAGCTGGGAAGGTAGGCCTGGCACAAAGTAATGGCTGCCTACCGCCGGGTGGACGACTTATAGTCACCTGTGGGCTGACTGCCTGTACACCGGGATCAGCCCCAGGCCCAACGCTCAGTAACGAGTATGGGAAGCCTTTACCTTTACTATCTGAGTGACGTAAATGGTATGGTTATTGTGGATTTTGTTACAGATGTAAACTGTTCCCTTGACTGAACTGGTGGTTGAATGTTATTCTGTATCTCTTCAATGCTGTCACTAACGGAAAACGATTGAAACTCACGTGTTTGACAATGACATGCATTGAATTAATGCAAGTACTGAGTGAAGGATGACACTGTTGGTGTTTTTGTCTAAAAATACGCGGATGATCTTCCATGAAATCTCTGCAAAATTTGGCATTTTTGCTGAAAGCTGCTGTTAAATTTGACATTTTTACCCAGCAGAATAAGTTTGGGATGGAACAACTGATTAGAATTATGAGTGTTCTGCTTTGTGTACTTTCTTGAGTAATTTCAAAAGTTCTGGATAATACTGTAGTTAAAGACAAAAATTCCACAAACTGGACCGTAAGTTCAATACCACTACATACCTGCATCAAGCTCTGCCAGAGTCCGATCAATTCTAATGAAGGCCTTTTCACTAATGGTACAAGCAAGAAGAACCTGCAACATGCATTTTCACAACCTTCCTCATTATTGCCATTGTGCACTCTTTCTAAATTCCATGTTCCGTATTAAATCAGTTCGATTATCTGTATAGCATATCAATAAGCTTAATCTGTGATGCCTGTTATAAAAATTGCCTGCAATTTAATCATTTTTGGAGCTCAGATCAAAGCTAGTGATGGTATATACCAGTACCAATTCATAGACTGTGAGACCAGTCCTGCAAGCATTTATCACTGTGATCTCACTGGCAATGCAATTCATTCATCGCTGAACTGGAACATCCGTTCGTTTTCACTCTACATTGCTGTTAGTCAACCACATAAAATTAACTATAGTCTAAACGTTACTGGCAAGCTTCCTATCTGCAAGACAACGAATGCTGTAGTGCTGAAGAAACCTAAGGTGTAACTTGAGACATTACAGAAAATGAACTAAAAACACTGACAGATAACAGTCACCTCATGATCACAATGCTGAAGTCCGATTGACTTGGACCGAGAAGCACGTGCCAGAACCGACGTTATTGCATACAAATCAATCGCAACATCGGCAATCCGCTTCAACGCCATCTGTTCTTCAACTAATTGCTGCATTCAACCATCATCCACATTCAAATAGCAACGTTTAATGTACAGTTATCTGACATCTACAACTTTGCAGTAGGTGTCATCATCATAACTGCTATGGAGATAATTTTGTACTCAACATTAATTCACCAGTAATGATTATCTTTTAAATGACTTGAACATACACAGATTATAACCATAGCCTGCCTATCACAGTAAGTAAATTGCAACTAAGGTCTAGTATGGTGCTTGAAAAATACTCAGTCATAGGCTCTTAGCCATATGATCTGCCAGATCAAATAATCATTCTATGAACAAATGTATTTATTTCTGCCACGAGTACTATAAAAACTTGGCTTTCCTATCATATTCACACTGCATGAACACTGCAGCTTCAACTTTCATCTGTCATCCTAATGTGACTGGACAAATATAAGACGTAGGCGCGTTGTTTAATTGAGGTGTGATCTTTTTTTCCGGCTGGACCGGATACCTTTTGTCAACGTACATACAACGTTACTTAATTGACAGTGTGTACAACTGCAATCATTCACGGGTATCTTCAGCCTTTGAAGTCCTTAGTGGAAGGGTTTCCAGCTTTCACCGGCAAAGGCGAATCTTGATTGGCCGGGCCAGCACAGTTGCAAAACTAAATACTGATACCTAGCGGCCATGCAGGTAACAACAATGTTCAGAGAACTTGTTTCTACCGATGATGTACAACTCATCAGGACTACACATAAACTGCAGAAAGAAAAACACGCTATGCGAACCAATGCTTTCAAATTTCCAAAAAATAGGCACTTTGAAAATTTACAACAATATGTTAATTGTCACACTATCCAGCACACTGCACCCGACTTTCTGGCCATATGTTTTAATGGAGTAAATTCACTATAAGCATTCTGCATACACCAAAAACAAGAAAAGAAAACTGCTTAATACTTAAGACAAATGATACAACTTAGTATATGATAATGTAAAAGTAAAAATACTATTTGACAAAGAACCTAAATGGCAAAATGAAAAATTCTTGTCACCCAAAGCTTGCAACATGTAACTCACATCAGCAAAAATGGACAGATATTTTTCAACCATATACTGGTATCTGATAACTCGTAATTCCAGTTCCTCTGCACAATTCTTACACACAGACATACAAAGTACTGCTGAATACTGCCGTAAATCTAACTCTAAACATTACATTGTGCAACCATACAACCATTATAATTACTAGACAGCCCTCACATGAGGTCACACTGACCATTTTAGTACAAATAACTTGTCATCCTGTGACCGTGAACCATGACCGTGACCTTTGAACCGATGCTGGTTCAAAGGTCATTTACTTCAAAAAGTTACTATCCAGACACACACACTGGAGCTACTGCTCTACCTGGACCACTGAAGTGGTTGGTAAAATCTGTAAATGTTGTAAAACATCAGCGAGGAGAATTATAGAAAAAACTGAACCAAAGGTACAATATAACAAGCTGTGTGGATGTTGCACCCCTTCCCAACAATTATGGTGCATTTTATGACTGAACTGATTGATTGATTGAGTTAAGGCATTACGTCCCACCCAACACAAAATGGGTCATTTCGGAAACGTTCTTCCCAGCCAATCTCTTGGCTTATTACTGAAAAACTGAAACAAACACAACACAAGCAAACATGCATCCGTAACAAAATATACTACAACATAAAATAAGCCAAAAAACTAAAGCCAGGTTTAGTTGCCTCCTATGCCCTCCCTATGCCTTCAGGCCTAAAAATGGAACGTGTCTATTCTGAAAGAAGTAGATAGATAAGTCAGGAAGTAAACAAGTAAGGAAGTAAATAAGTACAAAAGAAAGCATAAAGAAAGAAATAAAGAAGGAAGAATGTGAGGAAGGAAGTTAAGTAAACACACAAACAAACAATTTATACAGTGTCAAAATTAACACATGAATCATGGCACATTACCCCCGGAGGATGTACAGCGCTTACTGCTGAATGTCTTGTGACTTACTGACCCTGACTTATGATGCTTTGAGTTACAAAAATACTATTATCATCATCAGTTACTCTTGACAATGGGTCCATTGCTGTCAATGCAACGAACAATCAAGCCTTCTGTGTAAAAGCCTCACAATAACATGTAAAATTTACGTCAAACAAAATAGAATGTTAGATGAATGAACTACATAACATAAACCAGACTTGCCAAATCACATCATGTAGGCAGTATCATACAAAAAATTATAAACATGTAAATCTTAAATTCTGATTGTCCAGTTATTTGTTACATAAATGCTGGCAAGTTCAGGCTGAGCTGAGATAAAAACTGGTGTGCTGTAGATGGCCATTTGGAAAAGCCATGTAAAGCGATATGGTACAAATGCCTATGCAGCATCATCAGTAGCTCTCATAGAAAAAATCACTTCAAAGATGTATTTACAAATATCTAAATCTTATGCTAAGCATAAAGTGAAGTATTACTTCTGAATGTCTGATAACAGTAAAACTGAATATTAATTCCTACTTTATATTAATTAATACTTAAGTAAACTTGTATATAGCCAGAACTGTGTGCTATACCTCGTGTATCTCAAATTAAATCAACATCTATTAGCACGAAAGCGCTCATTCGCCGTTGTAAAAACCACTGTAGCAACATTTTTACTCATGTGACCGTGAACTATGACCTACAACCTTGACCTAGATAGGGTGAAGGTGAACCAGCTTGTCAAATATCTAGGTCAAAGATCATTTCATTCAAAAGTTATGGTCCATAGACATACAACCAACCAACTGCTCTACAGGTGCATGGTTACCAAAGTGATCAGTAACGAATGATAGAGAAATATATCTACCAACTCTGAACACATTTCAACTTTCCACAAATGAGTTTAGACATATTTAACTCATATAGGACAGACAGATATAAAGAAAGATGAATGCATGGCCAAAATAACAATGAGAACAAAAATTAAAAGAAGCGGGTATTTACCGACAGATCGGGATGCACATGGTCATAGAGTGCAAGCAGCAGTTTGGGATTCTTACGTTGTGTTTGAATCCTCTCGATATTCTTCTTGAAAAGAAATTTAAAATTATTTAGAGGATCGCGCATTTTCCTAACATCAATTAAACAACACAACACAAGGACAAGTTAGCATCAGCAACAAACTTAGTGCTTTCTTATACAACAAGCAACGCTATCCATTACCGCATTGCCATCGGAAGTACTGCATTACAGCAGTAAAATAATTCTGTAGGTATTAATTAACTTTTGGGGATAAGTGGCATTCGTTCATTCTTTGCGGGCAGGGTCCAGCCTACTCTGGACCCCAGCGGTGAGACCTTTTGAATTGGTCTAATGCGCCAGCCCAGGGAGATGAGGGGATTTGATAGGTGTGTGTGGTGTGCATGCTATATAGGGTGAAGGAGGGAAAGTAGGCTTGAGCAGCTTGTCAGGTATTTCTAAACATGCCTTATCTATGCGTGGCCTACTGTCTGACTAAACCCAGACTGGCACTTGTTCAGCGTCAGCCCTAACCGGTCCACCGTTCAGCACTTGGCCCGGACTGGCACTTATGCAGCGACAGCCCCACCGGTCTGCCGTTCAGCGCCCGGCCACCTGATTGACACTTCTGCAGCGTCAGTCAAGAGACTTAGTCACATCTATCTGCTTCAGCTCTCACGTCGGTGCAGCTGATAACTTGACGCTGCTAATCAAGGCATCAGCAATGGTCACAGTTTATAGAGGACACCGTCGAACCCTCTTACCTGCCTGTTCATCATGTGCATAGAAATTATTAGAATTAATTCTTTGGTAGGGGGATGCGCCCTGGCTGAGATGAACCCCGGCCACTGAGCGCGTCACGCTCTACTGCACATGGCGGCCGAGTGCGCTGACCACTTGGCCACATGGACAGGTGCAGATAAGTGGCACAAGTAAGTCGTTTTTATGGGCCAAATGCCCTTCCTATCGTCCATCCAGCAGTGTCAGAGCAATGAATGAAACTCAAAGCACCGACTCCAACCAGTGGCCTGTCCTCACCTTTTCTTCACTCACAACCAGACTCGTGAAGGAAGGGCGCTGGTTCCTTTTGGCAGCTCTCCAACATAAGTACGGGTGTCAAAGTAATGTGTTAGAACAGTTAAATACTTCACGAACACCCGCTGCACTGCCAACTAATGCCAAAAGTGTGAAAAACACCAATGCTACTGTTTTATTCATTATTTTATTCAGATTACATCACAGCTGTACATATTATTTGTCAGTATGGGTGGCAAGGTGGCACAATGGGTTGGCTGTTGGACTTGCAAAGTTAAACAGAGCTAAAATGAGTACGATCAGATAGAAACACGGACGTCTATTCTGAAATAACAAAACATGCAGAACTCAGAGAACTATTGAGATCGGAACCAGATTGTGTGGTTATTACGACAGGTAGACTTAGATGGTTTGAAACTCTGGATGTGCTGAATGTGCAGATGATAGGTATCTGATTACATGCTGTACTTTGATAGAGGCAGAAGGAGAGAAAGAGATGAAGCATCTGAGGAAGGCAAGGTAAAGTAGCGTTAAGGAGGATATGAAAATTTTTGGTCTGTCCCATGACAATGCACAGGTTCGAAACAAGTGAAGAAAATTAAGGAGCAACTGACTAAACCAGATTAACCTGGAAGATGACTGTTAAATGGGTCTGTGCATATCAGTGCTTTGACACATTGGTTGGACGCCGGGAACAGTGTTTAGCCTGTAACAACTACCACTCCGACAATGCCCAAAGATTCCAGTTTGGAGACCAGCCTAATATCAAGCAATAGTACTAACATCTGGCTGGTTAGTTGACAGACTAATGTCCCCTTCAGCATAAAAATAGTCTAGATCAGGTACAAGGTCTTGGGTGGAGATTTAGTTCCGCTAGGTTAAGGATGGCCAATGATACAGTAACCTCCCGACCTCGTTGCCTTTTTGTTTAGCGACGACCCAAAACAGGAAAGGATAGGGGAGGCTCACTTAAGTTATTACACTAGCACATAGCTTGTGTAATTGCTGTTCATCAGTTCCTATAACATATCAGCGTCTAACGACTCTCGTTATATAATATCTTTTCTGTGTTGGTCTGGCTCTGGAATACATCTCTTAGGTAAAACCCAAAAGATACTAACATCTGTCATATGAACTAAGGTTAATACCATCGTCAATTATTCTTCCAATAAATACACTCAACTGACAGTCACGAGTGATGGCGAAACCTGTCCAGCACACTCTGGCCAGTAGGCAGGTAACAACAAGATATGATATGATACTGTATATATTTATGCATGCTTAAAAGCGGACGTAAGGGTCAGCTTAACCTAGTCCACAGTCACAGACAACTAATAACTTAGTTTCCAAGTTACATTAATATTCCATCTAATGATACTGACTTGACTATTTCACGCAGCTCAAGTCCTGCATGTTGTAGGCATGTGAGAGAAATAAAAAGCCGCAGAATTTCGTTGGTGCCCTGTAACACGTATATTCAATCTACAGCATGCGACTGTGATAACAGCATGCAGCAAATACGCTGCATATTGCTTTACAGCACAACATGCACAGAAAATGAGTTGAAAAATCACAGTAATGATTAAAACTAGTCAGTCGCTGCACTAATTTCACAATAGTGAAGCAGAAGAGAAACAGTCAACAGTCTAAACATCGTGTATGAACTACGAAGCTACAAAGATTCCATAAAATTTCACTTGCTACCAAAAGATGCACAACTGGTGACTATCTTCTGCTTAATCAAAGTTCTAAACTGTAGTTTTCAACCTAAGCTTAATCGTAGACCGTAAAAATTGGTTTTAAAACACTTCTTGAATCAACTTTGGTTTTAAACCGAAGTTAAGCCCAAGTTTTAGATCACCACCTGACAAATAACATCTATGATAAATAAACTGTGACAGACGATACTTTCAGTATGTCTTTTCACTTGTCTGAAAGTTCTATTTAGTATATCAAATAATCAAAAACATGGATATCAATAAAATGGTACACGTTTTGCAATTAGGAAAAATGCTGGCTGTGATAGCCAACTTGCCATAAACACAAACATTTGCCATTTTGTTGACTAAGCCAAAAGACAGCTGACACAGTTTTAAACTGAAGTCAAAAGACTCTTCTAGTTTTATCACTGCTTTCAACATAAACACAATGCATAGGTTCACCTTAAACTTGATTGTTTAGATTAACTTCTGTCTTAAAATGAGTTTAAAATCATTTACAAGCGTTACTCTATTTTTGCATTAATCAGATTTTAAACACATTTTGGTTAAAATTAAAGTTTAAGACTTAAGCTCAAGTAAAACAAAGTCCCACAATGATAACCTAAGGGTCTGGCTACTCTGCAACATACAGCTTAATAAGGTTCAATATGATAAAAATGCTATCACATACACTTACACATACCTCATACATAGATAATGCACGTGCATCACGCACATATCTTTCATAAGGATAACTCTTCATATAACCCAACCCACCCATGATCTGTAAACACTCATTGACCGCTGAAAAAGTTGCCTCTGATGAAAATATCTGCGACACAACACCAGACCAAAAGAAACTAAATACCACATTCACATCAATCTGCATCTCTCTGTAGTCATCATACCACACATAAGAATAAGATATGGATTACACCGCACAAGTCACACTTGAAAATTTTGCACAATGCACACTGGAAAACTGCTTTTGCACTATCTTGTGGAAATGTGTACAGAAAGGGCAGTCCAGAAGTCTGCAATATCTCTCAAACTGTCGGGCAAAAATTTATGCCAAACACACACACTGTAGTTTCTGTTCAACATGCCTTCTTTTGAAAATGTTGGGTGAGTCCCTCCCCCAAAAGAGAAACTCTGGGGATAACTTTAGCACGTTTTACAGGGTGGCTGCCCCTCTTGTTTCCCAATTAACAGTGTCAAAGCACTATTTGGAAGAACATAGTAAATGTGGTTTTCTTAAAATTAATGATGACGTATTGAAGTTGGCAATAGTTCTGCATAAAAAACACAAAGTCACACTTGCACTAACCAGTCTGTCTGAAAATGAAACTAGACACCATTTCGACTGTAGCCTATTTCCTGTCCAATTACCACTATTTGGCATACATTACAAATTCACAATTTACGCACCTTGACAATTGCGGATTCTACGGCAGCATCTGGATGAAGCACACTGTCCAGTATACCAGCCGTTACATAGCCCATGCTTTCCATTATGTATGCATCCATCTCTATGTTGGCAAGCTTCAACTGTCCCACAATTACATCAGAATATTATATTGATGACAACAACATACACTGTTAGGCAATACACAAGACTGTGCAAAATGAGCAAACATGTCTATAAATAGAGAAATTAGAGTATGATCTAACAGATTCATAGCAACAGCAACTAGAAGATGCCAGCACTCACAACAGTGCCATGACCCATGCTGGCAATGTTTTTTTCTGATGGCTGACTGCGATAAACTACAAGCACAGAAAAACCATGTGATGCAGGGAAAACCCAGTGTTGCCAGCATGGCTTGTGTAAATGGGGCACTGTAGCAAAGAAAGCCAACCCGAAGAACAGCACAGGTTTTTAACAATAAAAAACCTACCCCGCAACTGCCATTGGCATGAGTAATGATGTTAATCATCATCACCTAAATATTAGAAAAATTAGCAAACTAGAGGGCACTTGACAGAGTACACGTCTCTGCAACAGTGTCATTACCAACCAGCAGCAGGTGCACTAACCTACGCCAACGTAAACCGTTCAAAATCTAATGAACTCTTCTCTCTATTCTCCAAACTGGCAAATTTCATGTAAATCCACCCATAAATTTCTGAACTACCTTGCTAACAAACAATCAAACAAACAAACACACATCAAAACATTATCTCCACCAACCTGGGGCAGAGGTAACAATGGTGTTACTGTTAAATGGCCTTGCAATACATAACACAAAGTGCCGTAACTAACTTTCAAAACATGTGTCCAATTTCACAGTATTATTATCCTTGAATGAAGTACATGTTGTCTTACATTTGGACAATATGCTGCTGAATAGCTACACAGCATCAACCTACCTTTATGTGGGACAAGGAGACACTGCCGGATGTTAAACAATACAAGTGTCCAAAGCAATTACGCAAAAGGACGCATGGCCAACATGTCATCCCTTATGGCTGCAAATTGATTGTCCAATCTTGACCCCCATACAACACATGGTTCATTGTGTCTACAGAAGTCAGCCTCCAAACGGCATCTCGATCAGTTCAGCCGTAATGCACAGCACATCTGTGTCACCAACATGCAGACAGACACACACACAGACCACGCTACGCATGACATCTGTCGCAATAGACCACATCTATGCTTGTGATGCGGCCTAGAAACCACACGATTGTTGCAGACAATGTGCATCAGTTATGCAACTGTACTGCCAAAATTAAAGAAAAACCAGACCAACAATAATAATGTTATTAACTATTTTACCTGGATGAGGCCGAAGTCTGTGAGAGATCTACCAAACCGCTTCCGACTAATTGCATGCTTCACTGTTTCTGCTGCAAATTGCAAATGTTTTCATTAAATTATAACCAGGCAATAACAGAAACAACATGACATGTGTCTACATAAATACATTAACACTGAATGTTAACTCAACAAATCTAGGGCTACACAACAATACTAATTGATCGAATGAACGAGTTAGGGTTTTGTGTCCCACTTGACACAAAATAGATCATTTCGGAGATGTTCTTCCCAGCCGATCACTTAGCATGGTATTGAAGGATATTAACCTAACACCATAAGAGCAGACATGAACCATTAAATGGCATCCTACATGGAGACAGATTGGACCTATTCTTACAGCCCTGAAGCTCACACAAAGTGCTAGGTATCCGGAATGTGTCCAAGATAACCTTCGGATACTGCTTTCATAAACCAATAAACAATAACAAATATCAGTAACAATGTCATCAGTAAAAACAGATTAATCGTCATTACGCTGACGACTAAAAAACGAAGCTGCTAATGCAGATGATGACGATGCTAGCATATTAATAACAATAATAAGAGCAAAGTAATTTGGTGAAAGGCAACATCACCGACTTGTCAACCATCCCCACTGCGAATCGATTCGTCTGATCTTGACCTCCATCTAATACTGGTCATTGGGCCCACAAGAATCAGTCCCAAAATGGCACCTAAATCAGTACAGTCGTTTTTGCACAGTACATCTCTGTGTGACCAACACACGGACACACAGACCACGCTATGTGTGACATCTGTCACAATAGGCCACATCTATGTTTTGGATGTAATATGGCCTAATAATAATAATAATAATAACAGATAATACTATTGGTGAGTATATTGAACAGAAATCATTACAACAAGGCTGAACACGCAAAGACCTTTAAAATAACACAACAATGGAGCAATTTTATGTGTACCTTAAAAAAGAATTTCGTAACATCAAGTATCAACAATTTCAAAGAAAGTAAAGAAAATTTATCAGTCGTGCTTGTAAAACAGCACAAAAGCCACAAACCCAGAAGTGTCCTGATCCCAGTAGTTGACGCTGGTCCCAAGGTATACCTTGAACCGTTTGTTATAAACATTGCTATCTTCAATTAAAATGCAACACAGCAATACAGACAATAATGACTCACGACCTAATGCTGCTTCATGTATTTTAGGAATAAGATGTTCAACATCGGCATGCAATATGTGTATCTACAGCATCTGCCTACGGCAGATAATAATTATACATTGCACTGCAAGAAATTTCACTTATAGGCTAACTTAACGACAACAACAATCTGGTATTTCAGTCCTAACAACCAGCGTCAGGTACATCACTCATTGCCAATGCTATCGGTCTCATTATCAATAAGGGCTGTGAAGTACTGTGATCAGCAAATCTGTCTGTCTGCTTGCATATCTCGTAAAAAACGTCCAAATTTCACCAAATTTTCTGTACATGTTACCTCTGTCCCCCATCTGACGGCAATGCAATACATTACAAGCTTCCATTTTTGTGGATGACACGCAATACAGCAAAAAAGCCAGAATCAACGGTAGTGGTACGTTTCATCCAGTTCACTAGAGGGCAGCTCTGGGGCAAACTCCGCCATCTGACTGCATCTTGTTATTGAAATGTCAACTTCCCCAAAATGTTCATCAGTCACCTACTTCCATGTCATCTTTGGCCTGCCCCAAGGTTCAATGCTGTCTGCAATCCATATACATCGTAACACAGTTAAACCATTTCAATATAATATGCCGTGATCAAGTAGTTAAAGTACAAACTATGTGTCTGCATTTAACACGTATCACCTCAGCTATCAGATATAAACTTACAACAGTTATGTAACTTTGCATCTAAATGCTATATATATATATATACTGAAAATACAGTAGAATAAATTCATTCACTCAATTAGTATATGACAAATCCATTTGAAAATATCAACAACTCACCTTGAATCCTTCCCCAAGTTCGCCGATAACATTTTCAACTGGTACAGGGGTGTTATCAAATGTCACTGAGCAAGCTGCCAAACACCAGTCAAAGTGTGAAGTTATACCACGCCAAAAGTCCAGTAAAAATATGGCTTCTTATTAGTGTTCCACAGTAACTAAGTCCCTATCATTTACCACTTAATATAGCAAAGTGTAAGCTGAAAGTCAAAAAATTTGTAACATCTCACAATTGAATAAATGTCCACTGAGTGACCCTGCCACAACTTTGCATGAAAGTTTTTCTGATAAAAATAAATGGGACAGCAGATGATGAAAAAAGTATGAGACGTTCAGCTACTGTAACAGAGAACATAACAGGTTGCCATGCAGAACATGTTTGCATTCAATGTGCCACATGGCAAAACAGTGTCCATCAGAAGCTGTTGCTTGTCATAAAGAAACAAACCATTTCCTCTTTGTATTTTAAAGTTTTAAACTCTGCACGAGTTGAATGACTAAATGTTTAGCGTTAGAACCAGTGCCTGTAATGGTAAATTAAGGCAACCAAGCTGTCCCAACACCCTGTACCAGTATGGCAGGCTAGTGGATTCTTCATGGGCAGGAAATTAACTGTGACAGTACTTCCTGGTTGTAGCGGCAACAGTCAATGCCTTCTTATGACCGCCAAGGCAATACGCATCTTTGTTGTGCAGAATTATTGGTCACATCTTCTCTCAGAAAACAATGATTGATATCAGATGAAGCCTATTCTCATCTGCTAATACGTACTGTACATGCCAAATCGTATTGCCGATGTCGGATGTGATGTCGGTGTCGAGTTCTCATTAAAAAACTTGTCAGTTGTTTCTTGGCCAGATATCACACAAAGTAGCGAAATCATGATTAGCTTGGTTTAGTTGTTTTGGGCTTATCTTGGTTGTTGTAACTTTAGAATGTCAGTACCACTCACTAGCAGGTTACTGGAAAAGAGAAATTTAGAAAATTATTTTCACCGAAACCAGGTCGAGGATGTGAAAGTTGTTTTGTACTGTAACGTTAATGCACTAGTATTTATTAGACGTAACTCAATCAGTCCTCGTGACACAGGATCGATAGAAGCTAATCTATTTCTGTTGAAGCTGCTGTTAAACTACAACCAACACTTTTAAATAATATCAAAACAATCCCATTCTGTCACACACTGGCTGTGACTTACTGTTTGAACCACGTATCCCAAGTTTGTCTTCTGGCACTCCGTTGGTCACTCCACCAAACGATCGCTCAACAATAAATGCCGTCATTCTGTCCTCAGAGTTGCCCTGTAAACAAAAGACCTAATATCAACACAAAATTGATTTTCCCCACAGTTTATTTCCTTTACAACAGTGGGCTCTTGCAATCCTTGACTAATGGATGGACTTTTGTTTTCCTACACTACTCTCCTTTAAGTTTCGTTTAACTCGTTTATCTTTAACAAAGCATCACAAAATGAGCTAATGACCAACAGATCTCCATACGGATGGCTAAACTGAGACTTCTACTGTGTCAAAGCAATGATTCCGTAACACTAAAGCTGACTCTAAACAGATCAAAGATGTCCTTTTCACTTACAACATCCCTAAAATGCAAGAGTCAAAACATTCATACATTCAAATTCAATCAAAACTGGACAAGTTGTTAATGAACTGTAGACACTTTTGTTTGTGTGGGCCTATTGGTCAGAGCCGCCTCTGAGAAAGTTTATTTAAACGTACTTTGCAAATGGACTACTTATTTACTTATTTATTCAGATAATAACACACAATGCATGAAAATTATAACTGTCTGCAAGCTTTCATATGCACACTTTAACGTTCAAATTTCTTCAACTACGTATCGTGCTTGCAGCTATTGTAAACTAATATTTTAGCACAGTCATACTTAAACTGGAAATTATCTTCTTCATTGTAGTTTGTAACATATTTGCTCATTTTAGTACTGTCATAACCTACCCCACCTCTATTTGATGCCCCCTTTGAGGGTGACTTTGTTGCAATTTTGCAGAGATCTTTGGCATCAAAAAAATAAAATCTCTCAACTATTATACAGCACTGTTTGTGTGATCCTAAGTTTAGCTGTTTTGGTACAATACCAGCATGTGACAGACGAACAGATGGACGGACACATGATGACAGCGTATACCGCGCTAGAATAGTGTCGTGTGGTAAAAACAATTAATAGCATAAATGTAGTATTACTAATCGTGGTACACAGCAGATGTTGCTTCAGTAAAATCTTTGGTATTGTGTAAACTATTGTACATTATCTAGTCCACATGGCTTGAAATATTTTTCACATAGTGCTAACAATATTATAAAGTTCTGCAATTTGAGGACTTTCACAAACTTTTTACATCAAATTCCAAAACATTCAAGGCCCTATTCTGTTTTCAAGGACTTTCCAGGTTCTGGAAAAATGGATATTTTTTCAAGGATTTTCAAGGCCATGTGGCCACCTTGAAAAGAGATGATTTATAACATACAACATGCAGTAAGCAGCTGATGACTTATGGTATCTAAAATATGTTTCCTTTTTGAAACCACTGCTATCAATGACAATCTGTGAATGCTCACCAAAGGACTAGTAACTTTTGTCTTGGCAAACACAGTGAATACATCAGCCACACTGCCATTGGTGATAAATATCTTCTCACCATTGAGGACGTATGTTTTGCCATCATCAGACAGGGTTGCACTAGTTTGAATAGATGCAATGTCACTGCCACTGATCACAGACAAACACACAAGCATGTCCTGCAGCCACAAATCAAATAAGGTGCTCATTTTATCTGTACAGCGACATCAAGCAACAGTTTGCATGGCTCACACAAGAACAGTTCTACCGCCATTCTCCGCGTTAACCTTGGTTCGCAAGTAATTCCCAGCGGTCTTCAAAGAAACCTTTGGGAAAGCTGAAGCAGTATTGCTGGAGGGTTCACACCACTGTCAGAAAATCTCTCTAGTACAGTATTATACAATACTTCATTCAGTTCGTAATGTTCGAGTATGCACATCTGCATTCAAAAATACGCAGTAAACAAAAACAGTCTTCAAAGCCAATTCAGTATTCTACCTCTTAGCAATAGGTTGCTACTGATCGGTTATTGTGAAGTCAGTAGTCTGCTAACGGTACAACATTCAGCAAAGTACTGTCCAGTAAAGTTTACGTTAATGCAAAAACCACAGCTTATTGATGACAACTATAACTACTTACTGAGAAATAATACTAAGAAATAATGAAAAGGACAAGTCGTCATGCCACTCTGCGGCAGGAGGGCTATACCCGCC